>Ga0326728_10012025_pt1 | contig 19468 bp, 13 predicted proteins | sample MB3enrmetagenome_FD_207602 | JGI IMG/M metagenome (GOLD analysis project Ga0326728, IMG submission 207602) | Lab enriched peat soil microbial communities from McLean, Ithaca, NY, United States - MB31MN | ecosystem: Environmental > Terrestrial > Soil > Wetlands > Peat | place: USA: New York... | reverse complement strand
CGAACGCGACGGGCCGAGAACCCATTCGACATAGGCCGTGACGCTGAGCCGGCGCGAACGGCTCGACCGATTGGTCAGCACGAGGCGCGAAATCTTGATCGAAGCGTCGATCGGCGCGTATTGCAGAAGATCGGACGCGATCTCGTGCGCGACATGCTCGAATCGGCTGTATCCGCGACCGTGGCGAGCCGTGTATGTCGCCGCGGCGTCTCGGATGGGAAGGGCCGTCGGGCCCCACAAATCGCCGGTGTCGTCATCCCGCAAATAGAATGCTTCGCCGCTTCGATCGCTGACCGGATCGTTCGACCACGGTGTGATCTGATTCTCGCGGCTGTTGACCGACCATGTGTAGCCGCCGCCCTCGGCCGCCGTTTGAAAGCCGAACGCCGGATTGGCGATGACGTTGATCCACGGCGCGGGGGTCGATTGGCCCGGCCCGAGGATCGTCACATACTCGGCTCCATTCTGGGCAAAGCCTCCGAGTCCGTTGAAGAATTCGAGGTCGGGAGGGCGAGGCCGCAACGGCGGCTCCAAACGCGCGACGACGCGCTTCGGCGCGGCTCTCGCAGACGCGAGCGGCTCCAGCATGCGCTCGAGCTGCTCGAAGAGCCGGCCACGCTGCGCCAGCAGAACGACTCGCGCGACAGAAATCAGAAGGGTCCGCGTTTCGGCCGGGATCAAGTCGGCGCGCAGCACGAAAACGCGGCCGGCTTGTCGTTCCGCGCCGGGCTGCGGACGCGACCGGCTCGCCCGCACCAGGGTCTCGATCGCGATCTGAAGCTCCTGGACATAGGAGGATTGGCGCTCGTTCAAGACGACGAGATCGACGGCGAGCTGTTTCATCCGCCAATATTCGTGCGCCTGCAGCAGTTCGCGGACGATGTCGAGATGTTCGACATCGGCGATGCGCAGCAGCACGATCGGCAAATCGCCGGAAACGCCCTGCGACCACAGGCCGGACTGCGCGCCGGCGCCCCGCACGATCGTGTCCGAGGACGGGCGCAAGGCCGGCGCGGCATAGATCACATGTCCCGCAAGCCGCTGAAACAGCCCGGCCTCGCCGGCCGTCACGCCGAGATGATGGAGCTGTACCTGAGCCTGTGTCCACGCCAACATCGAGGCGCGCGCGAACGCGTTGGCGTCGCGATGCTTGTCGACGCCGTCGAGGAGCGCTGCGCGGCTGGAGGCGGCGATGGTCCAAAAGGCCACGCGAACGGTCGCGCCCGGCGCGACGCGGATGCGGCGGCGGATCGAGAAGATCGGGTCTAGGACGGTGCCGACCGAATTCGACAGCGGCCGGCTATCCGTTACGGCGATGGGCGTGCGAACGCCGCGGCCGCGGCCAAGGAATCGGGCTCTGTCGGTTTCGAATTCGGGAGCGCCGACGGCCTCACCATCGACGACCGTCAGATGCGCGGCCCAGATTTCCGGCTCGGCCGACGACCGTCGTCGTCGCGTCGCCAGAATCGCGCCGACGTCGGCGAGATATTCCGTCTCGACGAACAGTTTCGAGAAGGCGGGATGGGCGATATCAGCGCTCTGAGGCGCCAGAACGAGTTCGGCGTAAGACGTGATTTCGATTTCGCGCGTACGGCTGCCGGAATTCGTGATCGAGACCCGGCGAACTTCCGCGTCGTCCTCGCCCGAAACGAGCGCGTCCAACGTCGTCGTCAGCGAGCCGTCGCGGCGCGTCACCTCGGCGCGGTCCTCGTTGAAGACCACGGCATAGTCGTCCGGCTCGACGCCGCTCGGTTGGAAGCCCGCCGACCACACGGCGCCGCTGCGCACATCCTTGACGAAGAGGTAGGAGCCGAAGTCGTCGCAGGTCGCATCTTCGCGCCAGCGCGTCAGCGCCAGATCGCCCCAGCGGCTGTATCCTGAGCCGGCCGACGTGAGCATGGTGGCGTAGCGGCCGTTAGAGAGAAGATGCGTGGCGGGCGTCGCCTGATGCGCGGAGGCGAATCGACGTCCGCCGGAAGGCTCGACATCGCGGGCGCTGGCGGCCGACTTCACTTCCGCCGCCCATGGGCGAGTGGCCGCGACGTCGCGCGGCGTGCGTTCCTGCAGCAGCAGTTCGCTGGCCTTGACGATCGGCTCGGCATGGAAGCGCCGCCGCATCACGCCTTTGAACAGAGCGTCGGCGATGGCGACGATCGTCATGCCTTGATGATGCGCCATGAAGGTGCGCACGATGGCGACGCTTTCGCCCTCGGGCACGCGCGCCGGCGTATAATCCAACGCATCGTAAAAGCCGTAGCGACCTTGCGCGCCGACCTCGATCAAACGCGCCAGATTGGCCGCGGCGGCGCGCGGATCGACCATCGCCGCCAGGGCGGTGGCGTAGGGGGCGATCACCTTGTTTTCGCCGAGGCCTCGCTTCAACCCGAGGCCGGGAACGCCGAAGTTCGAGTATTGGTAGGTGAACGCCAGGTCGCGGGCGTTGTAGGCGGATTCGGATATGCCCCAAGGCAGGCCTAGTTTGGCGGCGTAGGCGATCTGTCGGCGCACGATCAGACGGTTGGTCTGCTCGAGCAAGCTTCCCGCCGGCGCGCGCATGACGAGCGAGGGCATCAGATACTCGAACATCGATCCCGACCACGAAATCAACGCGGCGCCATTCGCAACCGGCGTCGCGGCGCGGCCGAGCCGGAACCAGTGCTTGGCGGCGACGTCGCCTTTGGCGATCGCAAAGAAACTGGCGAGCCGCGCCTCGGAAGCCAGGAGATCGTAGCAATTCGAATCGAGCGCGCCTTCCGGCGCGAGGAATCCGATCGACAGCAGTTGGCGGCGGCGGTTGAACAAGAATCCGAAGTCCATCGCAAGCGCCATCGACCGCGCTGTGTCTTCCAGAATCGAGAGCCGCGCCATCGCGGAGCGAGCCGCATTCGCGGAATGCGCGAGATCGTGGCGGTGCGCGACGATCGCTTTCAGCGTCGCTTGCGCCCAGAACAGCATGTCGGCGCCGCTGCCGTCGCCGCGTTCGATCGCTAGCGCCCCGGCGATGTCGACCATGATCTCGGCATCGGCCTGGAGATCCACGAGTCGCGCCGCAAAATCGTCGTTCGAAAGCCGCGCCTGTCGCACGGCGAGCGCGACTGCCGCGATTGCGTCGTCGAGTTGGCGCAGGGTCACAGTCTGGGTCTGGCCGCCGTCGCGCAGTCGGGCGGATTCCGCGCGAGTTATTTCGAGAGCGTCGACGACGCCGTCGAGGCGCCCCTGCGCCGCAAGCGGGCGGGCTCCCCATTCCCGGCACGCGTTCGCCAACGCGATCAGGTGCCCGGCCAAATTGCCGCTGTCGACGGTGGACACGTATCTCGGGTCGAGCGGGCTGAGATCGCGCGTATCGTACCAATTATAGAAGTGTCCGCGGAAGCGTTGCAGGCCGCTCATCGTCGCCAGCGTCGCCTCGAGCCGATCGATCGCCCGGTCGGTTCCGATCCAGCCGAAATCGCGCGCGCTGACGATGGAAAGAAGATAGAGGCCGAGATTGGTCGGCGAAGTCCGATGCGCGATCGCCGGCGTCGGATCGTCCTGAAAATTGTCGGGCGGCAGCATGTTGTCGGCCGGCGTGACGAAAGTCTCGAAGAAACGCCAGGTGCGGCGGGCGGTTCGCCTTAGCACCCCGGAGTCGGCGTCGGACATCGGCAAGTGAACGGCGTCTCCAGGAGGCAGACTGACCCCACGCGCGACCGCAGGCGAAGCGACCCAGAGCGCGGCGAAAGGAAGCGCCAAGGGCCACGACCCGTGGCCGAACGTCAAAGCGACAATCGCTCCGACGGCGCCGACGACGATCGCCCCCGCCATGCGGCGCGTGAAGCCCATGAGGTCGAGACGAGGACCGATCGTCGCCTGCGCCGCCGGAACCCATTCGAGCAGATGGCGCCGGGTCACGGCCAAGCGCCAGAGGGTGCGGCCGATTGCGTCGCCCATCAGGCACGCCTGGTCCGCCAGGAACGCGATGGTCAGCGCCGAGAAAGTCAAGGCGAGGCGGAGATCGCCGCCGAGCGCGCGCATATGGCTCGATATCGTCACGCCCGGACGTCGCGGCGGAATGGCGGCAACGACGGGAATGAGAGTCGGCAGCACGATCGTCAAGACGACGAAAAGGGTCCAGAGCAGCGCCGCGTGAAACGGCAGAGTCCAACCCGCGAGCAGCGCAAGCACCGCAGCCGGCGCCGAAAGCGTTCGACGCAGATTGTCGAGCATTTTCCATCGGCCGACCGCGGGGATAGAGTTCGTCGCGCGCTCCGCGCCTCCTTCCGTTGGCGCGCGGCCGAGGATCCAGGGCAGCAATTGCCAGTCGCCGCGCGCCCAACGATGATGGCGAAGAGCGCCGACGTCGTAGCGGGCCGGGAATTCCTCGACGACTTCGATGTCCGAGGCGAGGCCCGCGCGCGCGAACACGCCTTCAAACAGATCGTGGCTGAGCAGAGTCGAGTCCGGCGTCCGGCCGGCGAGCGCGGCCTCGAAAGCGTCGACGTCATAGATGCCTTTGCCTGCATAGGAGCCTTCGCCGAATAGGTCCTGGTACACGTCAGAAACGGCCGAGGCGTAGGGATCGATTCCGCTCAAGCTGGAGAAGATGCGCTGGAAAAGCGAGCCTTCCCGACCGGTCGGCAACGACGGCGTGACGCGGGGCTGCAACACCGCGTAGCCTTCCACGACTCTGCCGGCGGCTGCGTCGAGGCGCGGCCGGTTCAGCGGATGCGCCATCTTGCCGATCAGTCGGCGCACCGCGTCGCGTGGCAATCGCGTGTCCGCGTCGAGCGTCACGACGTAGCGAATGTCGGTCGGCGTGACGGGCGGCCCGGCGCCGACGTCGATGAAAGTGGTGTCGCTCGCGGCGCGCAGCAGCCGGTTCAGTTCGTGCAGCTTGCCGCGCTTGCGCTCCCAGCCGATCCATCGCGATTCGCCTTCGTTCCAGACGCGACGGCGATGCAGAAACAAAAAGCGGGCGCCGCCCGGCGCCGGGCCGTAGCGCCGATTGAGACGCGCGACGCCTTCCGCCGCCGCGGCCACGAGCGCCGCGTCGCCCTCGGCGTGTTCGGTTGCCGAGTCCGTCCAGTCGGAAACCAGCGCGAAATGCAGATCGCCCTCGGGGCTCGCGAGGTGATGGATCTCCAACCGCTCGATTTGCTCCTCGATGGCCTCCAGCGTCGTCAGCAATGTCGGCACGGCGACGAGCGTGCGCAGATGCGAGGGAACCCCGTCGCGCAGCTCCAGAGCCGGCAGAAGCGTCGCCGCGAAGCCAAGGTTGACCCCACGATTGACCAACGCGACGGCGGCGTCGATGGCGGGAACGGCGCCGAGGACGCCAAGCAGGCCAAGAACGGCCAGACTGACTCCGGCCGCGGCCAGGACTAGCAGCGGCGCGGCAAGAAGCCCCGCGGCGACAAGCGAGATCGCCGTCACATAGCCGCCGACGCCAAGCGACCGGTTGACCCGGGCCAGCAGGTTTCGCAACGGCGGGCGATACGAGAGGGCCGCTTCGAAGGCGCGGCGGCCCCTCGCGAGCAGGTGATAGCCTGGATCGCCGCGCCGCGCCCGCTCAGCCGTCGGAGCCGCGCGCCGCTCGCGCCTTGCCGCGAGCACCGCGGCGCTGGCGATATCCAGTTCCGTACGCTTCGAGCCGCGCGCCAGTTCCTCGACCGCGCTGCGGTAGAGCGTGCGCGTAGGGAAATCCATTTCCTCAAACGGGCTATCGGCGGCAAAAACCGCGTCGACGAGGCTGAGCCGCTCGAACAATTGTTTCCAGTCGACGTCGGAAATCAGGCGCAAGCTGGTGATGATGTTGCGCACCGTCACGTTCGCAGCGCCTTCTCGGCGATGGACGTCGCGCACCGCCGCGTCGGTTGTCGCGTGCTGGAGCGCGAGACGCCGGTCGAGCCATGTCAGCGCCGGCGTTATCTTCGGATCCTGGTCGCGTAGCCGATGCACGAGTTGAACAGCGAAGGCTTGCGAAAGCGGCGCGCGCTCATGGGCGAAGAGGACGACGGCGACAGACTCGGCGGGTCGTCCCCCGATCCCGAGCAAACGGTCAGCGAGGCCGTCCGCCATCCGTCGCGCCGCGCGGTTTTGCGTGATTTGCTGCGCGAGACGTGTAAGATTCTCCACCAGCACGATCCGCAGCGTGATCGACACCGCCCAGAGTTCGCCGATCGTGAGCGGCTGAACCTCCTGATACGCCCTGACATAACGAACCAGCATCTCGGAGTCGAAGCGGCTGTCGGTATGGGCGACGAAGGCCCAGGCCACGCCGAAGACGCGGGGATAGCCGGCGAAGGGGCCCGAGGCGAGCTTGGGAAGCTGACGGTAATAGCCAAGCGGCAGGTCCGAGCGAAGCTCACGAATTTGCTTCTCGACGAGATGATAATTGTCGACGAGCCATTCCGCCGCCGGCGTTATGGCGCGGCCCTCGTTGATCGCTTCGACGTTAGATAGATATGCCTTGAGCAGAACGGCGTCGTTGTCTGCGAGCCGCCGCGCCAACGGCTGACCCCTGGACGTCCTGGACGTTACGATCTGCGCGAGCGCGAGACTTCGCGCGTGCTGCTCGAGGCGCTCGACGCTGAACAGCTCTTCGCGAATGGGCTCTTGGTTGTCCCAGAGCGACGATCGCCTCGCGCTTTCGAAGGCGCGGCATGTGAGAGCGATCAATTTGACCATTCCGCCTCGCAAGAAGGAGCGCGATGAGCCCGTAGAAGCGGATTTCGCAGAAATGTCTGCCAAGTGAACGGCCCCCCTGCGACCTGAGAGGTGAACCCGAGAAGTGCCTTTCCCGCCCAAAGCCGCCGCGCCTAACCGCCCGCGTCAAGACTGGCGCTTGGCGCGAGTTTGACGACTCCTGCAAATGGCCGCCGTTGGCGCTCGTTACAAGAGAGCGCCAACCTGTATGTCTGATGTTCATCGTCGGCGCGCATGATCGGCGATGGCCGCTTCGCCAAGCGGCGGCCGACAAGATGGATAGTCACTATTAAAGCGATCAGTGCGCGCAAGGTGATGAGCCCCTTTTGCGATTAAGGCGCGAAGCACGATAACCACCTCCGTACGGCTGGCGCGGCCCGCAAAGCGATGGACGCCATTACCCGACGTTTCCCGCGTCATGGTCACAAGAGCGATGGAGAACCGAGCATGGTAAGCAAGCGGCTTACAATCGAGGCCAGACAGATCAGGACGACGAGGAGCTTGAGAAGCTGCGCGAGCCGCCGTTCGGGACAGAATCTTTCGATGACCCAGAACAGAATAGCCCCGACGACGATTGTAATAAGAATGCCAATTACGAGCGAAATCATCACGGCCTCGCGCTTCTTGATGAATAATCGCGAGACGTTAGGGCGCGCACTCGATCGTCGCCACCGTCGGAATATACCTAGTGGCCGCGCTGGTCGGCCTCGGAGACGGCGCGAGCCCAGGTCTCGGCGCCGCCAAGCCGTCGTGAGTGATTTCCAAGTCCACCGTACGGCCGGGACAGGGCTGCGGTCGACCTCTGGCTCTGCGATGCGGGCCGCCTCGGTCCGCAATGGCCCGGAGCCAAACTTTTCAGAACGGAGCCAGTGAAATGGACAAAGATCATGCAGCCGGCGCTATGAAGACCGTCGTCGGAAACATCAAGGAAGCCGTCGGCCAGCTCGCCAGCGACCAGAAGACGATCGCGGAAGGTCAGGCGGAGCAAAAGGCTGGCAAGGCGCAGAACGCAATGGGCAGCCTGAAGGACACCGCCCGCGGCGGCCGACGAGACCCCCGAAGAGCGGGCGACGCCCGGACGGCGGCGACTGATCTGGCCCGGCGCCTATTGCATAAGTTCGAGTCTGACTCGGGCGACCCCCGCTTGGCGCATGCCGAGCGCGTCGGCGGCGATGGTCGAGACGTCTATGATGCGGCCGTAGGCGAACGGTCCGCGATCGACGATGGTCACCACCACGCTGCGGCCAGTGTCGAGATTGTAGACTCGCACCTGCGCGCCAAACGGCAGCGTGGGATGTGCGGCGATCAGGCCGCCGTGATTGGGATTATGATAAAAGGTCGCCAGGCCGAATTCATCCGCCAAAGCTCCCGAGAATGTGAGGGCGGTCGCGAACGCCGCGAGAATGATGCGCTTCAATGACGCTTCCTTTCGTCCGTCCTCCCCCGATGGCCGCCGATTTCAGGCTCAGGCTGCCGCCTCGCACGAGCCCGAATGTGGAACGCGCGGCGACGCGCCCAATTCTGTCGCCGTCCTCGCCTCTCATGGCGCGCGCGATCGAGAGGTCGACAAGCTCACTCTGGCCTCACATCGGGGGCGACCCCGACAGGCGCAGATTTCCTAATTCTCAGCCGTTACTCGCCGCTGAGCAGCCCAACAAAAAACATGCCCGACCCGACGGCCAACAGGTCGCATAAATTGCTGACGGCGCTGCTGACAGGGATAACAAAGCCAAAGCCGATGGCGAGCATTGTCGCACATATCAAGCCGCTTCCCACGATCAGTGAGATCATGGCTGCTTCCTCCCGCTCCTCCTCAATTGGCCTTTAATCAACAGCCGATGTGCAGCGAAAACTCGCTCCGCTTTGCGTGGTGGTCGGGGCGAAAGGCCGATATTTGGGCGTCACCGCTTTGGCCGTCCCTCGGCGTCTCCGCGCCGATCAAATCAACGCGCTTGCCGTCGCCATCGGTCAGCCTGCCCCACTGGAAGACGATTCTGTCTTTGAGCTGAATCCAACTCAAAACGATTTGACTCGAATTCATGAACGCCTCCTGCTTCAAGGCTGAACCAATTGAAGCGTCATAAGCTGGCGCAGGCGAGAATCGGAATCTACTCATGCGGCCTTTTCAAACCGCCCTGAACACGCGGGCGAGCTTGAGGAACAAGGCGCGATCGAGACCGCGACGGCATTGATCGTTGACATGTTCGACGCTGGCGGGACGATGCAGGCGAGCCGTTCCGCGTGATCGAGGCGGCGCGCTTTTCGCTTTGTGTTCGAGTCCCTCGAACCCCGCGGCGACGAGAATCTTCGAAGACTGCCGAACTCGGGGCGGACCGTGGGCGCCGCGCGCCAAGAAGATCGAGGTTATTGGGCGCTCAATTTTTCCAAGGCGCATCGATCATGGTCACGGTTCCCTGCAAGCGTCGGACCGGTATGTCTGAGTTCGCCGAGAGTGACGCGCCCGGCGACGAGGCGGCGCCGACTCGTCGTTGCGACGCGCTCGCGCTCTCCATCGCAACCAGGGCCGCGCGCAAGTCTTTGGGCAAAGAGGGCGCTTGCGACAAGGCGACAAAGTCCGAGGGAGTAACCGGACGAGTCTTGGCCCCCTGAAACACCAGGAAGCCTTTAGACGTCACGATCAAATCGCCTTTTCGCAGCGTGGGGTCATTCAGCGATGAGGCGGAATAGTCACGAATGAGCGAGCGATGACAGGTGCAGGTATTGTCGAACGTGGTTTGATAGCGATTGGCGACGGGCAGGGCGGAGTAGAGCGCGCCGCGCGTCGAAACCGCGTCCTCGATCCTGTCCGAGCCGGCCGGCTCCGTGTAGCGCGCGGTCGGCGCGTCCGGACACTGGACCGCGCAAGCTTCGTCGCCGCCCGAGCTTGTGGCGCTGGGAAAGAAGAATCCGTCGCAGAGGCGCACGCAGACCGCGAGGCCGTTGGCTCTGGTCCCTTTTCGTTCATCGTCTGTCTGAACGTCGACGGCCGCGGCCGCCGCGACGTCGTGGGCCGCCAGATCCATGGGCGCCCCAAGTCTCCCCCCACCCCCGCCACGAGCCCACGCCAACCCGCCTGCGAGCAGCAGCGCTCCCGCGAGGAAAATCGCGGCTGCTGCGACAAAGGCGGCGCTCGGACGCCGGCGCGCCGCGTTTCGAATCTCGGCCCCTCCGCCAGAAGTGCGGGCGCGGCCTGGAAATCCATGCTCGCAAGGGTCTCTCATCAAAGCTGCGCCTCGCCAACGGCGATGTTCTCGACATTGCGCATGGCATGCACGACCGCGACGGCTTCTTCAGCGGCGACAATCCGCACGTCGAATTGTTTGAGGACTTCGGCAGTTTTCGCCGAGAGGCTGGCAAACTCGCTCTCCAGCGACTCTGAGCGAGGCGGGAATAGCGTCTGGGGAAGTCGCTTTTCATCGAGGCGATAGCGCATGAAAGCACCTGCATGCAGTCAGGATGCGCTTCTAGCCCTGTCATCGGACGGCGATAGCCTCGGAATATACTCAGCGCCGGCGGGCCCCGAGGCGGGCTGTTAAACTTCATCGAGCGGATGCGATCGTGGCGACCGCCAACGACCTGACGCTGGCGATCTTGGCGTGAGACCGTCGACGATGACTCCCGCTGCCTGCTTGATTTGAACGTCCGCCAAGGGGTCGACTGCGGTCATCCAATTCGGAAGCGACCCCCGCGCGGACTTGGATTTGGCGATTGAAAATCCCGCCGTCGCCCTTTCCCATGAGTAGATTCCGAGTCTCTCGCTCACCGAACGGAGGGCCTATGCAGGGCGCGTCGGGGCCCTGTCCTCAAGCAACGGGGCGGCGGCTTTGGAAAATTCGCGTCGATCGACGCCAACCAGGAGACATCTATGAAAGCGCTTCTTTTAACGGGCCTTACGCTCGCTATCGCCGCAGCGATCGCGCTGCCGCTGGCTGGCGCGGCTGAAGCCGCAATCGGCGGCGCCCTCCCTTCGACCGAGGTCCTCCCTATCGAAAAAGCGCAATTCTTTTTCGGAGGCCAAAACTACTGTTGGTACGACAGCGGCTGGCAAGGCCCCGGTTGGTACTGGTGCGGCTATGCCTGGAACAATGGCCAAGGCTGGGGCGGCGGCGAAGGCTGGCATGGCTGGAGCCGCGGTTCGCACGCGGCGGCGCCTAGAGCTCCGAGCCACGTCGTGACGAAATACCATGTTGGCGTCGCCAGTCATGTCAGTCACGTCAGTCATGTCAGTCACGCCCGTCCCAGCGGCGGGGGAAACAAGAAACCATAAGCGCCGCAAGGGTTAGCCCGACCTACCGCGCCGCCCCCTGTCGCGTTCAGGCGGCGCGGACCGCGCTCGACAAAGCGACAGCGACGTCTCCGCGCCCACCTTCAACCCGTCGTCTCCCTGATCGCCGGCCTTCTCATTCTCATGGTTCCCCGATTGCTCAACTACATCGTCGCCTTCTATTTGATCGTGTCGGGAGTGATCGGCCTCGGACTTGTTCACTGACGCGCTTCGCAGGCCAGCCGCCGCCATCCCTCGCGACATGAGACGTCGGAGAGCGATCCCCCACGAGACAACCACAAAGGACGATCCGTCGTGAGCGACCCCAAGAGCGGCATTTCATGAATCTCGGACACGCCTTGCGCGGGCTCGCGCTGAGTGCGGCTCTGCTCGGCGCCTGCGCGAGCGACCCGCGCACGCCCTTCACCGAGTCGGATGAGATGACCGCGGTCGCCATCGGCGCGCCCAATATTCGCTATTGGGCCGACGCCACGGCAAGCACGATCCGAGGCGTCGCGCGACACGCCGTCGTGCAGAAAGGGCGGCCGTTCGTCTATCTCGCGCTGTCCGGCGGCGGCGGGAACGGCGCCTTCGGCGCGGGCGTTCTCAACGGCTGGAGCGAGTCCGGGACGCGGCCGCAATTCACCATTGTCTCCGGCGTGTCGACCGGGGCGCTGATCGCACCCTTCGCTTTTCTCGGACCCGATTACGACGAAAGGCTCAGGCGAATCTACACGAACGGCGAGGCGCAGCGCTTGATTGGACAGCCCAATCCTCTTGGAGCGCTGTTCGGCCCCGGGGTGTTTGGCCGCGAGCGGCTGCGCCGGCTGGTCGAGCGCTATCTCGATGACGATCTCATCAGGGCGATCGCGCGCGAGGACCAAAAGGGCCGCCGTCTGCTGGTCGTCACGACCAATCTTGACGCGCAGCGCGCGGTCGTCTGGGACATGGGCGCCATCGCGACGACCGGCGAGCCGAAAGCCTTTGACCTGTTCCGCGACGTTCTGGCCGCCTCTGCGAGCGTTCCCGTGGTCTTCGCGCCGCAACTCATCGATGTCGAAGCGGATGACAGAGTCTTCCAAGAGATGCACGCCGACGGCACGCTGAGCGCGCCCGTCTATACGTTGCCGCAGGCGGTGCTCTTTGGCGGCAAGGCGATTCGGCGCACCGTGCGTCCGGCTCTCTATGTCATCGTCAACGGCCGCATCGATCCGGGCTTCGCGGTTGTGCCGGACCAAGTCGAAGCGATCGCGGCGCAGTCGCTTTCGACTTTGAATCGGGTCGGCACGAAAGCGGTCCTCGCCGAGACCTATGACGCCGCCGCCCGCGAGGGATTGAGTTTTCACCTGAGTTATATCGACCGAGATCACCCCGACAGCGGCGGCACCGGTTTCGAAACGGATGCGATGCGCAAGCTCTACGACTATGGTTACGAGAAGGCCCGCTCCGGCACCTTTTGGGTGACCGAGCTAGCGCAGATCGAGGCGGCGAAGGATGCGGCGGAGACAGCCCCTGACATCTCGCGATAAGCAATGAACCGGCGGTCGCCGCCAGAAATCAGATTGGAGGCCGTCCATGCCATCTTCAGCCGTCAACGAAGAGGCGTCGACCGCTAGATCGGGCGCCGACATGAACGCGGCCGCGCCGACAGGCCTGACGAGCGATGAAGCGCGTCGCCGCCTAGAAAAATTTGGTCCCAACGCCGTGCCGGACACCAGCGTCCATCCCTTGCGCCGCGCATTCGAAAAATTCTGGGCACCCGTTCCCTGGATGCTCGAAGCCGCCATCGTGCTCGAGCTGGCGCTCGGCAAAACCACCGAAGCTTCGGTCATCGCCGTTCTTCTCGTTTTCAACGCCGCTCTGGGATATTTTCAGGAAAGTCACGCGCAGGCGACTCTCGCCGCGCTGAAGTCGCGGCTGGCGATGACCGCGTCCGTCCACCGCGACGGGGCATGGACGAATGTGCCCGCCGCCGAGCTTGCGCCGGGCGACATCGTGAAGTTGTCGCTGGGCGGTGTGGTTCCCGCGGACGCGCGCATAACAGGCGGAGAGATTCTGCTCGATCAATCCATGCTGACCGGCGAGTCCGTTCCCATAGAAGCCGGAGCGGGCAGCCAAGCCTATGCGGGGGCGCTGGTGCGGCGGGGCGAGGCTTCGGCGGAAGTCACGGCGACGGGAACGCGCACCAAGTTCGGCCGAACCGCCGAGCTCGTTCTTTCCGCTCATGTCGTCAGCTCGCAGCAGAAGGCGGTCTTGCGCGTCGTCAGCAATCTGGCCGCGTTCAATGGCGTCTTGATCGTGGCGCTCATGGCCTACGCCGCTCTGATCAAGATGCCGAACGCTGAAATCGTCCCGCTCATTCTCACCGCGGTTCTGGCCTCGATTCCAGTCGCGTTGCCGGCGACCTTCACCCTCGCGGCGGCGTTGGGCGCGCGCAATCTCGCCAAGCTCGGCGTCCTTCCGACACGGCTCTCCGCGGTGGATGAGGCGGCGACGATGAATGTTCTGTGCGCGGACAAGACAGGCACCTTGACGCAGAACGCCCTGAGCGTGGCGCAGGTTCGCGCAATGCCCGATTTCGACGAAGCGCATGTTCTGGCGTTGGCGGCGTCGGCCAGCTCGGATGGCGGGCAAGACCCGGTCGATGAGGCCATCAGGTCGGCCGCCCTGGGCAAGGACGCCGCAGATACGCCAAAGTTGACCGCTTTCACGCCGTTCGACCCCGCCACCAAAATGTCCGAGGCGAGCGTTGTGGATTCGGGCGGGGCGACGCAACGCGTGGTGAAGGGCGCGTATGCCGTCGTGATCGCGCTCGCCGAGACTTCGCCGACCGCGGAAGCGATCGCCAAAGAGCTCGAGGGGCAAGGCTTTCGCGTGTTGGCAGTCGCGGCCGGAGCGCCGGAGGCGATGAAGTTGGTCGGCCTCATCGCACTAAGCGATCCGCCGCGCGCGGACTCGGCGGCCCTCGTCAAGGAACTCAGCGCGTTGGGCGTCCGCACGGTGATGGTGACGGGCGACGCGCCGGCGACGGCCGCCATCGTCGCCCGGTCGGTCGGTCTCGACGGCGCCGTCTTTCCGCCCGGTCCCATCCCCGATGCGATCCGTCCCGAAGATTACGCCATCTTCGCGGGCGTGCTGCCGGAAGACAAGTTCAAGCTCGTCAAGGCCTATCAAAATGGTGGGCACACCGTCGGCATGTGCGGCGACGGCGCCAACGATGCGCCGGCGTTGCGCCAGGCGCAGATCGGAATCGCTGTTTCCACGGCGACCGAGGTCGCCAAAGCGGCTGCCGGCATGGTGCTTACCGAACCGGGCCTGGCCGGCATCGTCGCCTCGGTCAAGCAAGGCCGCGTCATTTTTCAGCGAATCCTGACCTACACGCTCAACTCGCTCAACAAGAAGATCGTGCAGGTGCTCTTCATCGCGGCCGGGCTTGTCATGACCGGACAAGCGATCCTGACGCCGCTGCTGATGGCGCTGATCATGATCATCGGCGACATCCTGGGTATGTCGTTGACGACGGACAACGTGCGGCCCTCGCCGCTCCCCAACGCCTGGCGAATCGGCAACCTGACGATCGCGGGCGCCGTCATGGGACTCGGCCAATTGGCGTTTTGCGTTTCCGCCCTGGCCGTGGGGGCGCGCCTCGCCGGATTCGACATCGACAGGTTGAGAACGCTGGCCTTCGTCATCGTCGTCTTCGGCAATCAAGCGACGACCTACAACAATCGCGAACGTCGACGGATCTGGTCCTCGCGTCCCAGCCTATGGCTCGCCGCGTCGTCATGCCTCGACATTCTGATCGCCGCGGCGCTCGCCCTGACGGGAATCGCCATGGCGCCTTTGCCGCTCATCGCGATCGTCGGGACGTTGGTCGCGGCCGCCGCCTTCGCCTTCGTCATGGACTTTGTGAAGGTTCCCGTTTTCCGCCGTCTCGCCATCGGGTAGCGCGCACGGCGTCGCCGCCAGGAATCAGATAGGATAACGTCGATGCTATCTCCAGCCGTCAACGAAAAGGCCTCGACCGCTGGATCCGGCGCTGACATGAACGCGGCCGCGCCGACCGGCCCGACGAGCGACGAAGCGCGCTGCCGCCTGGAAAAATTTGGCCCCAACGCCATGCCGGACGCCAGCGTCCATACCTTGCACCGGGCGTTCGAAAAATTCTGGGCGGCCGTTCCCTGGATGCTCGAAGCCGCCATCGTGCTCGAGCTGGCGCACAGAATTCGCAAGGCGGCGCTTGCCGCGTTACGGAATGGCGCCTACGACCCGCTCCTTCAAGTTGGATCTTGCGTCACGGCTGCGCCGCGAATTGCCAGTAGGTAGTTTCCGAACCTAGCGCGGCGGCGCTTTCGATTACTATTCTGCGCCGCAATCGCAGGTACGTCTATCCGCTCCCCACTCGGCCGACATAGACGTGCGTGCAGATTCGGCTATTCCGCGCCTTCGGCCCAGCCCCTGGAATGAAGACGTAATTCTCTCGCTCTGAAAGGCGTAACGCCATGTTCTCTCCAACTCTGTACGTCCTTCTCTTCGTCTTGGTCGTGGCCTTCTATCTGCTCGCCGCGAGCGTTAGAATCTTGCGGGAATACGAGCGCGCCGTGGTCTTCACTCTTGGCCGCTTTCAAGGGGTCAAGGGGCCCGGCCTTGTGCTGCTGGTCCCCCTCATCCAGGAAATGGTGCGCGTGGACTTGCGCATCCAGGTCATCGAGATACCGAGCCAGGACGTGATCTCTCGTGACAACGTCTCGATGAAGGTCGACGCGGTGCTCTATTTCAATGTCGTCAATGCCGAACGCGCCATCATCAAGGTTCAAAAATACCTTCCCGCCACGAACATGCTGGCGCAGACGACCTTGCGCTCGGTGCTGGGGCAGCACGAACTCGACGAGATGCTCTCCGAACGAAAAAAGCTCAGCACCGACGTTCAGAGCATCCTGGACGCCCAGACCGAAACCTGGGGAATCAAGGTGAGCAATGTCGAGATCAGAACCGTCGAACTGACCGAAAACATGGTGCGCGCCATCGCCAAACAGGCGGAGGCGGAACGCGACCGTCGCGCCAAGATCATCCATGCGGAAGCCGAGTTCCAGGCCTCGCAAACCCTTGTCAACGCTGCTCAGATCCTCTCGAGCACTCCGGCCGCCATGCAGTTGCGCTACTTGCAGACGCTCACGGAGATTGGCGCCGAACAGAATTCGACCGTCGTCTTCCCCATGCCGATCGACATCATCAAGCCCTTCCTCGAGCTCTTTGAGAAACCCGGCAAGCCCGCAGGCGCCAATGGCGATGCTCGTGTTGCGCTCACCAAAGAAGCGCCCTTAGGCGTGACGGGAACGAACGCATGATGCGCTGCGATGACGGGGACGAAGTCTGTGTCGTCCCCGCCAGCGACGAACGGATGAGCGCGCAGCAAAAGCTGGCGCTCATCCGCCCATAGAAGAGGCCTCTCGCGTTGGCGACGCCGCGAAATCCCGAGACGTCCACGCATAGTCACCGTGGTCACGGATCGCGCGTGCGTGCGCACAATGGTCACCATGTTCAAACCATTCTTTCACAGGGAAGTCCGGCTGGTCAGGCTCGCCGAATTGCCTGGAGCGAAAGACTGGATCACGGGCGTTCCTGAAAGGGTTTGACCACGAAGACAGATATCCCGCAGATCGCGAAACTTGGGGCGTCGCGAAAACAGAAGGAACACTCACCATGGCATCCAACGACGCCCGTTCCCAAGCTGCAGTCTCCAAGCCGGGATCGAAGCCCGATCCAAACGAAGCCCTGAAATCCCTTTCGATGCCTGACTTGCTGGCAAAATTGGGGTCGTCGCCGGATGGGCTTACGCAAGCCGAGGCCGAGAAGCGGCTGATCCAATATGGCCCCAACGAGATCGAAGAGAAGAAGACTAACGAAGTCCTGAAATTCCTCAGCTACTTCTGGGGTCCCATCCCATGGATGATCGAAGCGGCGGTGATCCTTTCGGCGGCAGCCCGGCATTGGCCGGATTTCGGCATCATCCTCGTTCTGCTTCTGGCCAACGCCATGGTCGGATTCTGGGAAGAACACGAGGCGGGCAACGCCATCGCCGCCCTGAAGGCCACGCTCGCGATCAAGGCCCGGGTGAAACGTGATGGGAAGTGGGTCACTCCGGCGGCGCGTGAGCTGGTGCCGGGCGACGTCATCCGCGTCCGTCTCGGAGACATCGTGCCGGCGGACGCGCGTCTGCTGGAAGGCGACCCGGTGGAAGTGGATCAGTCCGCGCTGACGGGAGAGTCGCTGCCCGCCACGCGCAAGCCCGGCGAGGCCATATTCTCCGGATCAATCGTTCGCCAGGGCGAAATCGGCGCCATGGTCTACGCCACCGGCGCCAACACCTATTTCGGCAGGACCGCTGAGCTGGTGCAGGGGGCGAAGACCGTCAGCCACTTCCAACGCGCGGTGCTGAAGATCGGCGATTACCTGATCATTCTCGCGGTGGCTCTGGTGTCGGTGATTATTGTCGTCGCGCTCTTCCGCGGCGACCCGGTCCTCACGACTTTGCAGTTCGCCTTGGTGCTGACCGTGGCCGCGATCCCGGTGGCGATGCCCACGGTTCTCTCGGTGACCATGGCGGTTGGAGCGCGCCTTCTCGCCAAGAAAGAAGCGATTGTGACGCGGTTGTCGGCCATCGAGGAACTCGCCGGCGTCGACATATTATGTTCGGACAAGACCGGCACGCTGACCCAGAACAAGTTGACATTGGGCGATCCGTTCAGCGTCAACGACATCCCCGCCGATCAAGTCATCCTGAATGCCGCGCTGGCGTCGCGCGCGGACGACAAAGACACCATCGATCTGGCCGTGCTGGGGGGGCTGAAGAGCGATCAAGCCTTGAAGGGCTACCAGGTGGTTCATTTTCAGCCGTTCGACCCTGTGCATAAGCGTACCGAAGCCACGGTCAAGGGCGCGGACGGAAAACAGTTCAAGGTCGCCAAGGGCGCGCCGCAGGTGATCTTGGCGCTGTCGGCCAATGCCAGTGAGGTGAAGCCCGCCGTCGACAAAGCCGTCAACGAATTCGCGGCGCGCGGCTTTCGCTCCTTGGGCGTGGCGCGGGCCGAGGGAGACGGCCCATGGCGGTTTCTCGGCGTGTTGCCTCTGTTCGATCCACCGCGGGAAGACGCCAAGGCGACCCTCGCGACCGCTCGGGAGATGGGCGTAAGCGTCAAGATGGTCACCGGTGACGCGCTGGCCATCGCTCGGGAAACCGCCAAGAAACTGGGGATGGGCGCGAATATCCTCGACGCCAGCGGCTTCGGCGACTCGAAACGTCACGAGACGGCGGCGCTGGCGGAGTCGATCGAGAAGGCGGATGGCTTCGCCCAGGTCTTCCCCGAACACAAGTTCCACATCGTCGACGTCCTGCAGCAAAGCGGCCACATCGTCGGCATGACCGGCGACGGGGTGAACGACGCCCCGGCCCTGAAGAAGGCCGACTGCGGCATCGCCGTTTCCGGCGCGACCGATGCGGCGCGGGCCGCGGCGGCCATCGTGCTGATGACGCCCGGCCTGTCGGTGATTGTCGACGCGATCAAGGAGAGCCGGAAAATTTTCCAACGGATGAACAGCTACGCGATCTACCGCATCGCCGAGACGTTGCGCGTGCTGTTGTTCATGACGCTGTCGATCCTGATCTTCAACTTCTACCCGTTGACGGCGGTGATGATCGTGATGCTGGCCCTGCTCAACGACGGCGCCATCTTGTCCATCGCTTATGACAACGTTCATTACAAGGACGCGCCCGAGGCCTGGAACATGCGTCTGGTCCTGGGGATCGCCACTGTCCTGGGCGTCGTCGGCCCGATGGCCGCGTTTGGTCTGTTCTACCTTGGCGACCGCGTCTTTCACCTCGACCGTCCGCATCTTCAGACGCTGATGTACCTGATGCTGTCGGTGGCCGGACATCTGACGATCTTCCAGACGCGCACGCGCGGCCCCTTCTGGTCGATACGCCCCGCGCGGATTTTGATGATGGCGGTGTTCGGCACGCAAGCCGTGGCGACTCTGATCGCGGTTTATGGGCTGTTCATGACGCCGCTGGGCTGGGGTTGGGCGCTGTTCGTTTGGGGCTATGCCCTGGCGTGGTTCGTCGTGACTGACCGCGTGAAACTGATCGCGTATCGGATTTTCGACCCAACTGCCGCGCCTCTGTTGGCCAAGGAGCCAGTCGATATGACGCCCCGGATCGCCAGTCGGGCATATCAGCTATATGAGCGGCGAGGCCGCCGTGGAGGCTATGCAGTTTCGGACTGGCTTCAGGCGGAGCGGGAGATTCGGGACGAGTCCCGCAAGTGAACCGACACGACTGATGCCGCCGGCGCCAGCGGGAGGAAGAAAATGAAGATAAATCCAAAGGACTTTCGCGTGCGCGAAGGAGACGAGGTCGATCTCGACAAGTGGCCGACGAAGGTTGATCCCGTGTATAAATCGAAGGAGCAATATGAAAAACTGCTGGAAGAACACGTTGCGCAACTGAGCGCGCTCCAGCAG
>Ga0326728_10012024_pt1 | contig 19469 bp, 14 predicted proteins | sample MB3enrmetagenome_FD_207602 | JGI IMG/M metagenome (GOLD analysis project Ga0326728, IMG submission 207602) | Lab enriched peat soil microbial communities from McLean, Ithaca, NY, United States - MB31MN | ecosystem: Environmental > Terrestrial > Soil > Wetlands > Peat | place: USA: New York... | reverse complement strand
ATCAACAGATTTACGCAACGATCCTTGATGTCGCTCCAGAAGCGCACGGGCCGCTCCCGATCATCCTCGCACCGCTCTTCCGCGATGAACTGCCCATTGGCGAACTGACGGTCAAGCAATACCTCGGCCGCCTCGCCGCCGCGACGCCATCGCTGCTTGCTGCGAAGGATTACGCGAAAACAGTTCGCGATCTGCATTGCCGGCGCCAACTCGCCGAAGCTGGGGGCAAATTGCAGGCGCTTGCCGCTGACCCACTCTCAAGCATCAGCGACGTTGCGCAATTTGGCCTTTCGGCTCTCGATGACATCCTCGCCGCAGCCCGTCCTTCACGCCTGCACGCCGCCACGCTCGGAGAAGACCTGGCTCAATTCCTCGATGAACTCGAAAGCAACTCCGCCCCGCCGCCGGTCAAAAGCGGACTTGCCGACCTTGATCGCATGACTGGGGGCTTCCGCCGTGGCGAGTTCACAATCTTGGCCGGGCGGCCGTCGATGGGCAAATCCGCGGTGCTGATTGAGCTCATGCTCAGCGCAGCGCGTGGCGGCCACGGCGTTGTGTCGTTCAGCCTCGAAATGGGCAAAGAGGAAGTCTCCGCTCGATGCCTGTCGAGCGCCGTGTGGAACTCGATAACACCGATCCCCTATCAGGACATTCGGCAGAATCGCATCGTGGATCCCTGGCGATTACGGGAAGCCGCCACACGTTTGAGCGAGTTCCCGCTAAAGCTTGATTATCAACCAGGCCTTACCGTTGGCGAAATCGGCGTTCGCGCCCGGCGCTATGCCGCGGAGATGGAACGCGCCGGGAAGCGCCTCGATCTCCTCATTCTCGACCATTTGGGCAAGGTGAAGGCTTCGACGCGCTACAAGGGCGATAAAACGAACGAAACGGGCGAGGTGAGCGGCGCTCTAGCGGAGTTGGCGAAACAACTCGATTGTGCCGTTGTCGCAGCTTGCCAGCTTAGTCGAGAAGTCGAGAAGCGAACAGACAAGCATCCTGAATTGTCGGACCTTCGAAATTCTGGCGACCTCGAACAAGATGCGCATTCTGTCGTATTCGTTTATCGGCCAGCCTATTATTTAGAGCGGTCCAAGCGCGATGACGACGATCAGGAGAAAAAACGGCGCGAAGCTCTGGAGAGCGTCAAGCATGACCTCGAACTGATCGTTGCAAAGAACCGGAATGGTCCCACCGGCACAGTCGAGTGCTTTGTTGACATTGCGAACAACGTTATTCGCAACCTCGCGAGGGCGTCATGACTACCGCGCCCCTCCACGCCCTCACCGGTGAGCCGCACCGTCACCTTGCCGTGACAGCATTCTTGGGCTTCCGCAATTACGTCCTTACGGCATGCATGACGGAAGCCGAATTGCGCTCGCGGCTCTCGAGCGTTGATAACTCAATTCCCCAGGCTGAAGCCGAAGCAACAATCGCGCGCGCCTTCGACGCAGCAAGGAGAAAACGACAATGAGAGGAATTGAAGCAGCTTTCTGGGGCACGCTTGGCAAAGACGCTGAGCTTAAAACCAGCCGGAACGGCAATCCATACGTCAACATGGGCCTGGCGGTCATAACCGGCGAAGCCGATGACGGCAAGCAAGTCACGACATGGGTGCAGGTAACGTGCTTCGGCGAGGCGGCGCAGAAGATCGCGGCCCGCGCCAAGAAGGGCGACCGCGTGTATTGCGAAGGCACGCTCACACAAACGCAGTGGAATGACCGGAGCACAGGCGAGGTCAAGCGCGGGCTCAATGTCACGGCATGGAAATGCGAGCGCATTGGGAACATCGGCCGCGCCCGCGAAAAGAGGGAACTCGGCGAGGCGCCAGCGGGAGCCATGCCGAACGCGGCCGGAGGTAGGTTGCCTGCGTCGTACTGCGCCGGACCCGCCGAACCTCGCCGGCGTTCGAGCGCGGACGGCTTCGATTTCGACCGCGGCGACCCGCTTCCGTTTTGAGGTGATAGCGATGACCGGCTGCACCCTTCGCCTCGATCTGCCGTTGCCGCCTTCGGTGAACGCCTGCTTTGCTAACGTTGCTGGCCGAGGCCGGATAAAAACACGCCGCTATCGCGGCTGGAGCAAGCAGGCTATGGCGGAAATCGCAATCCAGGCGCGTGGCGTAAGGTTCGCCGGAACTTTCCAGATCGAGATCGCAGCCTCGGATCAAGGCCTCGTCCGCGACCGCGACTGCGACAATCTTGGCAAGGCAATCGCCGATGCGCTTACGAAGGCAGGGGTGATCGAGGACGACGGCTACCGATTCATGCGTGCGATCGATATTGCTTGGGCGCCGGATTTGCCAGCCGGGCGCTGCGTTGTGGAGATCCGCGAGATTGCCGCCGCCCCGATGCCGAAGCCAGCAAAGGCAGCTCGCCGGTCTGAATTGGCAACAGGTACAGCCTTTGTGGCCATCCAAGCGCCACTGAACAAGGGGCTCCTACCAGAAAAACAGAACATGATTCCAGCGCCGCGCCAGAAGCGCGAGAACATACACACGAAGCCGAAGTCTGCCGCGGTGCCTGCCAAAATCCTGCGCGCGCTTCGGGCGAAGGGAATCAAGGTCCCGCCGGAAAGGGTTAGATTGCAATGAGCGGCATCATCATTGTTCGGACGAAAACAAGGTATTGATTCACTTGCCGAATTGCGAGATAGTTTTAAATAAACCAAGGCGAAGGGGCACAAAAGATGACAGCCACACCGAAAAAGCCAGCGGCAGATGCGAGCGAGGTGCTCACGCTGCGCGATCAATTCGCGCTCGCTGCGCTTCCGGTGATCCTTGCATCTTTCCAGCCGCTTCCGAAGGATGCCTTCGAGATTGCGGCGCTGGCTGCATACAAAGTCGCCGACGCGATGCTTGAAGCTCGCGCCGACGATAAGCAACTCGCCGCGCGCGTGAAGAAAAACAGGGAAGCCGCCGATGGGTAAAGACACCGGCAAAGCGCAAAGCGCGGCGAAGAAGTTGACGCCGAAGCGGGCAGGTGTGGGCCGGACGAAGGCGCAGGCCGCGAAAGCGGAAAAACTTGCAAATGCAGAGAAAAAGCAAGGACATCGCTTCAAGAAGGGCCAATCTGGCAACCCGGCTGGGAAGCCCAAGGGGACACGCCATCGGACGACGATGCTGGCCGAGCGGCTCATGCAGAAAGATGCGGCGGAAATCGTGAGCGCCGTCATCTCTGCGGCGAAGGGCGGGGACATAACTGCAGCGCGCATAATTCTTGAGCGGATCGCCCCGCCACGCAAAGATAGCGCGGTCAGTTTCAAACTGCCGCCGATCACGTCCGCGAGCGACGCCAGCGGAGCGATGACTGCCGTTCTGAGAGCTGTCGCGGCGGGAGACGTTACGCCGGGCGAGGCAACCGACGTTGGCCGGCTGATCGAGACGTTCATCAAAACCCATGAGGTCAGCGACTTAGAAAAGCGGATCGCGGCCCTGGAAGGGAGGCCTCACGATGCGAACGGCGCTTAGGAGGCGGGTTGAGAAACTGGAAGCAGCCTCAGCGGGCTCCAATGAGATTACCCACGAAGAGTGGGTGCTCTGGAGCCTCCGTCCAGAAAGTGAGCGTTGTGATGCTAACCCTAAATATTTGGACTTCTGCAGACGATTCGAAACATCCAGCCTTCGCCGTCTGTTTGAGGCTTCGATTTATGACCGGCCGCACACGTCATGAATTTCCGGGTCCGGTGCGGCAAATGTGGAGCCATCGACTATTCGGGCGACGGTCATCGCTGCGCCGCACGCACTGACGTAAAGAACGCGGCGCCGTCACCTCAAGCGGCCGTAACTACGACATTCGTAACTACAAAACCGGCTTCGAGCGTAACTACGCCCGTAACTACGCGACAGCCTGCCAAGGACCGCGTCTATAAATGGCGAGAAGCGAACCGCGAGCATTACAATGCCTATATGCGGGAGTTGCGCCGGAAGCGGGCCGAGGAGAGGGCGAAGGCGCCATGACCGGCCTGGCGCGCGCGTTCCCATTTTAGGCCGCCTTTTCTTCCTCAGCCGAGGACCCGATACACGCTGGAACGCGCCAGCCCCAGTTCTTTCGCTATCGCGGCCGGGCCCATGCCGGAAGCTCGCATCGCCTTCACTTTCGCTACATCGATGGAAGGCTTGCGGCCCTTGTAGATGCCATCGGCTTTCGCCTTCGCGATGCCTTCCATCTGCCGCTCGCGCCGGAGGTTCGTTTCGAACTCGGCAAATACGCCGAGCATGTCCAGGAAGGCTTTGCCAGCGGCGCTGCTCGTGTCGATGGGCTGCTCGGTCGCACGAAGCGCGACGCCCTTCTCCCGCAGCTCATGAACGATGTTTTGCAGGTCGCGGATGGAACGCGCCAGCCGGTCAATGCGCGTCACGACGACGGTATCGCCTTCGCGGACGCATTCCATGAGCACTTGCAGCTCAGTGCGGCCGTCCCGGCGCGTCCCGGACTTCTTCTCCGCGAAAATGGTGACGCAGCCCGCGGCTTCGAGGGCCGCCTCTTGGATGCTGAGGTCTTGGTCTGTTGTGCTGACGCGCGCATAGCCGTAGACGCGGGCGCCGTTTGCTTTGGTTACCTTCTTAATCATCGCCGGATGTCCTATTGGGGTTTAGACCTTCCGAATATAGCGTCCGAAAATACAGAAATCAACCCTAAAAAGACGGAAAAAACGTCCGATGCGAACGACCGCTTGGGGTTTACCCAAAAAGGACAGCGTAATCCGCATTTGTCCGTTACCGTCCGCCAAGCATCGCAAATCGGGAGATCGGAGAAGCGGACGGCGGCACAGCTTTAATCCTCGGCGTGGCAAGTATAGGACAGCAGCGATCCACGGAAAAGAGGTAGACCCCTCGTAATTTGTTTTTGTTTGAAAGAGTCCGTTGTGATACATTCGTCGCAAATCAGGGGGGCTTGCAGCATGGGCGAGCGGATTTTAAGATTCAAAGCGTTGTCGCTGAAAGTTAGTCTCGGGCGAACCTCAATTTACCAGTTCATTGCAGACGGCGCATTCCCCGCCCCGATCAAATTGGGCGCGCGGGCTACCGGTTGGCGCGAAAGTGAAATCGACGCCTGGATTGCGTCGCGGGAAAAAACGCTAACGATCGGGCAAGGGGTTTCGAGATGACCGAGAAAAATCCTAGAGCGAATGTCATTCCGTTCCGCCGCAGACGCGACGCTTCCGCGGACGCGGAATCACCTCGCGAAGGGAAACCCGGCGCCGAAGAGACGAGCACCAACGAGAAGGCTCTGGATTACGGCTACAGGGTTAATCCAGAGGGCTACGGCTACCGGAATCGCGAGGCCAACTAATGGCATTCGTCGCCGCAGCAGCGCCAGTTTTAGGACTTCTCGGTGCAGGCGTTTCTGCGGCCGGTGCGATCGAAGGTGGTATCGCGCAGAAGAATTCCTACGCCTATCAGGCTCAGGTCGCGAAAAATAACGAAGCTATTGCAAATCAGAATGCGGTGTACGCAGCACAAGCTGGATCAACGCAGGCCACGCAAAAAAGTCTTCAGGGCGCAGAGAAACAGGCCAGGATCAAAGGCGCGCTTGCCGCAAATGGCGTGGATATCAATTCCGGATCTGCGGTGGACGTGCAGCAAAGTGCCCGCGAGGAATCAAAACTCGACACCGAACTGACCGCCGCCAACGCGAGCGCGCAGGCGTATGGCTACCGGGTACAGCAGCAGGGCTTCGAGGAGCAAAGCAGCCTCGATACGGCCGCGTCGGAAAATGCGGTTCCCGGTGCGATCCTCGGCGCGACAGGCGGACTGTTGAGCAATGCGTCGGCCATCGGAATGAAGCCGAACGCTTTCAATAATTTGAACTCATTCTTTTCAACGAGCTGATGGATGGCAAACTCCCCCTATGACGGTGGCGCCGGGACAACGATTCTCGACACTCACATCCCCTACAATTTCGAAAACGTCCACCCCACGCCCGACGCATTCGGAGCCGGAATTGCGCGCGGCATGGAAGAGCTTGGCCAGGGCGCTGTACGAGCTGCGCAGTTTCACGAGCAGATCACGCTCCAGGACCTCCAGAACCAGGCGCAAACTGAGTTTGACGGCTTGCTGCATGGGGTCCCGGGAAAAATGGTGCTTCAGTCTGACGGCACTATGGGGCCGGATACGGGATTCCTCGGAAAGCGCGGGGTTAATGCAGCGAATTCCTATGCGGATTTTCAAAAACAAACGGAGGATATTCGCAAGAAATACAGTGGGATGACGCAAACGCAGGCCCAACAGCTCGAATTCGACAAGTGGGCTCAGAACTACACCAAGACCTATATGCTGAGGCGTGCCGGCGATCACTACGACTCGCAATACCACGACTATGCAAAGAGCCAAAACACGGGCCAAGCGGCGCTGGGCTTGTCGGGAATTTCGGCGAATGCCTTTGATGACAATGAATTTGCGCGGCGCAGGGAGGATATGCGCGCGGCATATGTCAGAAATGCGCAACTCGCTGGCAAGGGGCCGGACGGAATAAACGCCGCCGTCGCGAAGGCGGACGAGGATGCCTTGAGCGCGCGCAGCAGCACGATCCTGGAGGTGATAAAGGATCAAGTTTATGCCCAGAACGATGTACAGGGCGCGGCTAAGCTTTTCGAGCAATACAAAGACAAAATTGATGCGGGAACGCGCGCAGGCATCGCCCGGCTACTGGCGCCGAAACTCGAAGACGAAGACATCGATCAGCGCACGCGGTACTACACGGGCGCGCAGCCTCAGACCGGCGCGGTGAAGGGAGTCTCTTCGCAGGATCGGGATGCGATGATCCGCACCGTCATTGGCGAGGCAGGTGGTGAGCCGGTGCTTGGACAGCAGGCGGTAGCCTGGGTCATCAGAAACCGGCAGGCGGCGGATTTTGCGCCGACGATTGGGAGTGTTGTCTATCAGCGCGGGCAGTTCGAGCCGTGGATGACGCGCGCCGGCGAACTCCGCTCGATCTCCGAATCTTCTCGCCAGTACAAGCAAGCCGCGGCCGTGGTCGATGACGTGCTTTCCGGCAAGGTGGCGGACCCGACGAACGGGGCAACGCATTTTTATTCGCCGAATGTACAGCACGCGCTCGGACGGCAAGATCCGCAATGGGCGTACGAGTACGAGCCCAAGGCGAAGATCGGGACGCATGTGTTTTATCGCGATCCGCGGGCCGTCATTCCGCCAGAAGGTGAGATCAAATTCACGGACAGGCTAACGTCTACCGGCGAAGAAATCCCTGATCGGTTGGCTTTCACGAAGTCCGAGGCGATCAAACGCGCGCTCGCCGATTCTCAGGATAAGCCCATGGCGTTCCGCGAGAAGCTCGTCAGCCGGATCTCGAAGTTTTACAATGACCAGACACAAGCTTATGCCGAGGAGCGCCGCCATCTCGTGCAGCAGGTGCCGGACATCATCAAAGGCACGCTCGAAGGCAACGAAAGCCTCGATTTCCCGGACGACAGCGTGCGCCGCGCCTATCCCGAGAAATACGAGCAATGGCGCGAAGAGTACGACCAGGCGAAGACGCTCGGCCCGCAGCTCAAGACAGCGCCATGGGCGAGCCCGGAAGAGCTTCGGGACATGGTCAACGATCTCGGCTCCGGGCAAGGCTGGCGCTCGGAGCTTCTGAAGTCGCATTTGAGGGGCATCGGCTCACCGGACCCGGACGGAGACTACTCCAGGATGAAAGCAACCGCCTTGAACCATCTCGGCCAGATCGTTCAAGCGCGCGATGCCGGCATGCGCGCCGATCCGGCCGGTTGGGTATCCGGCTCGCCGGAGGTCCAGGAGAAGATCAAGGCTTCCTTGGCTTTGCCGAAGGAGGATGAGGCCGGGCGGCAGAAGGCGGCACTCGCGATCGTGGATGCCGCCTGGAAGAAGCAGGGCGATATGGGTGTGCCGGAAGCAGACCGGCGCGTGTTGACCGCCAAGGATGCGCAAGACAAGGTGGCGGCTTTGATGGACCCGGCGAAATCGCCGCATCTGCTCGAAGCGCTGCAAAAACTGCAACAGACTTCCGGCCCGCAATGGCAGCGCGTTTACAAAGACATGGTGCAGCTCGGCGGCCTTCCCGCTACCTATCAATCGGTCCTTCAACTCGATACGCAAAACGCCGATCTTCTTGCACGTGCGCTCCGCGAAGGCGTTGGCAACGAGAAGCAGAAAGCGTTTTCCTGGGACGAAGCGCTAGGCAAGACTGCAAATCAAGCCGCTCAGCACAGCAACAAGGCCATGATCGACGCGAACATTGACGGTGATACCGGCAAGGTCAAGCAGTATCGCGAAAGCCTCATACACCAGGGCGTGCCGGCGTCAGACGACAAGGCTCATCCGGGCCAATCCGTCAATAGCCAGCTTAATGCGATCAAGACGCTGGCCTACGCATACGCCTATTACCGGCCGGGCACAGATCCCGCAGCGGCAGCCGAAGCCGCCAAGAAGGCGTTCCTCGATAAAATCGAATTCGTCTCTGGAGCGCGGGTTCCTGCCAGCGATTACTATCCCGTCAGGGATGCGACGAAGGAAATTGCTAACGCGATGAGCGCGGATAACTTGCGGCTGCCAAGGTCGTTAGTGCGGTTGCGCTTCGCTGGAAGCGCCAGCGACTACGCGGCTCATGCGAGCGCGGCGGTCTCTTGGGCAAACTCCGCTGACGGCACAGGGATCTTCGCTCTCGATCACAACAACCGCATCATGCGCTGGCAGAACGGCAAACAGATTGCAGTCAAGTTCTCAGATCCGAATGGCTGGAAGGCTTCGGCTGGTGTTCCGGCAGAAGGTGAAGAGTGGAAAAAAACAACCGCACCGAACCCGGAAGCGGAGAAGTTCAAGGAAGACCTTAAGGCCGCCATGCACGGCACAGGATGGCCGAAATTCAGGCGGACGGAGCAATCTGACTTGGATAGCGCCAAGATCGACCATCTTTGGACAGACAAGACCATTGAGATCAATTGGGACACCATCAAGAGTTTTCTAAACTCACTGCCAGACTCCCGCGATTCCGGCAGCTATGAGGAGCCTCGCTGATGGACAAGACGGTTGACGGCATCATCGCGCCGGCGTCGCCCTATCGAGACGTTAACGACGACGACATTGACGAAGGCTATTTGTCAGATAAGCCTTCCGCGCTGAGCGAGATCAAAGCGCAGTCGCAAGAGAGCTTCATAGGCCGCCACCTTCCAGGCCAAAACTATGACGATCCCGTTCAAGCCTTCCGGCGTTCCTGGGACTCCGAAAAGCGGCGCAAACTCGCTGTGGAGCAAGGGCTTTATGCCAGCGAAGCCGATTTGCCAGCGAGCTCCGGCCAGCCGCTACTATCGCCAGAAGAGGCAAACGCCAGATATGGCTTCATGGGACCGGACGGAAAGCCGGTCAAGCTTACCGATGAGGCGGTGCCTGACCCTGTTGCAAAAGAACTCGGCGCCCGCAGGCTGGAGCAGATACGCCGCCAGTCGGTCATGTCACGCTGGCAAGCCGCGCATCATTACGAGACACCGCTGGGTCAGATCCCCAGCGCTTACGGCTTCGCGATCGATCTGCTTTCACCTGATACCGTAGCCATGTCACTCGTGCCAGGTCTCGGCGAGGAAGCTATTCTGGCCCGGTTGGGCTCAGGTTTCGCCGCGCGCACTGGCGCCAAGGCCGTTTCAGGCGCCACTACATTCATGGCCGGAAGCGGCGCGCTGATGGCTGCGGACAAAATGCTTCCGGACTGGCGCGGCGAAAGGGCAGACCTCAGCTTGCGCGAAGCGCTGCACGAGCTTTATTTGTCGGCCGCGCAAGGCGCGATCATGCACGCGGCGGTCAACCCAGCCATTGCCACGGCGTGGAATCAAGGCAAGCGCGTCGCATTGCAGCGGCTCAGAGAGCGCGCAGAGCTTGGGGAAACGCCGCCGCCTCCTGCTGGTAGACCGGGAGAGCCACCGCCCGCCGGTGGACCTGCACCGAAGGACATCGGCGATTTCAAGGCCGCACTCGCGGAGGTACTCTCCGAAAAATCGGCGCCTAGCCATGGTTATCCACCTGGCCATGGTTATCCAGTCGATACTCCAGATGTTATCCATCTTCCAGACAGAAGTGGAAGCCATGATTTTGCTATTGGCGATCACATCCTTCTTCGCGACAAGGACGGCGTTCAACTCTTAAAATATCCCACGCGCATTACGGATATTCAGACCGATCCCGTACACGGCACTTTCGTTCAAGTCGAAGGCAGCAAGTCTTATTATCCGATTTCTGGAGCGGAGAAGGTTGACCACGCTGCGGGGAAACCAAAAAAAGGAGACCTCACTGAAGCGCTTGCGCAATTCGAGGGTTCCGATGGGCCAACAAAGCGGGCGGCGATGGACAGCGCGACCGGGCAAGTGCTTGAGGGAAAACCTGTCGATGTGCGCCCGCATTTCGATCGCGAGACTTCGGACGAGGTCATTCAAGAACAGGCGCGCCAGGACCGCGACGGCTATGCGCCAGGACTCGATCCCGCAACGCTCGCCGAGGAGACTAAGAAGGTTTACGACCCGGAACCGATCGATCCGGAGAAATTCAAGAAGGAACTCGGCGCCGGCGTCTTTTCCACCGTCGATGCGTGGGCAGAGAAGGCTGGACAGCGCGCCAGGCTGATCAGGGATATTAACCTCCTGGAGGAGGGGGCGCGGCATTGGGCGGAAAGCGGCGTAACATCAAGCTTCCCACAGGGGCCGCTTCTAGCGGAATCCCTGAGCAGACTGCGTGCTTTCGATGCAGAAATTGCTGCGATGCCGCTGCCGGATTTGGCCGCCTTGAAGGAAACGTCTGGTCAGGATTATCATTTTCCAAAGGGTAAGACGCCGGCTCTTCGGGACGTGATTCCGCTGATTCCAAAAACCGCGCAAGGCGGAACGGATTGGGAAGGCTTCCGGCGCTTTTTGGCCGAGATGTACGGCAAGGTGTTCTGGAAGCAGTTGACCGGCGAAGAGCGGCGCCTGTTGCCCGCACTAATCCAGCGCGAGGGGCTGAAACCGCCTGGGCTTCCTTCTGCCGTCGAGAGTGCCGCGCCAGCCGGGCCGCACACCGCTGCGAAAGAAGTACAGCGGCTGCCTCTGGAAGGCGAAATTCTAGGACCGGACCGCCACGAGCCTTTGAGCGGAGAAGTCCTGGGCCGTGGCGAACTTCCGCCCGGACCGGTATCCGACGCGATCCGCAAACGCGACGCCGCCGCGGCCGATCTTGACGAGTGGTTGCACCTGCAAGACGAAATGCCGGAAGAGGAGGCGCAACGGCATTACCGCAAGGAAATGGCTCGCATCGATGGAGAATTCGATGAGGCCTTACTGCGGCATCATATGGGCGCGGAGAACGTACCGGAAGCGATCGCGGGGCCAGGAGAACCCGAAGGCAACCTAAAGCCATCCACTGGGTACGCTGATATCGAGGGCGCATTACCAGCAGGATTAGGCAAATTCACGTTTGATACATCGCCTTATGCGTTTCCAAATGGAAAGACACCAAAATTTTCAGACGTTCAGGAATACTTTAAAAAAACCGCAACAGACAAAGATATAGAAAAGCTTATAAGTGATCGCTACGGTAAGAATGGATGGAGTTCGCTTACTAAAGACGAAAAGCGCGATCTTTATGAATATTCTGCAAGTATAGTTCCTCGTTTTCGTGCTTATATGAAATATCTTGGCTCATCCCGCACAAAAGAAGAAATCGTTCCTAGCGCCAGGATTGAGGGCGGTGGAGGCGATCCAGGCGGCGCAGCAGAGCATGGCAATCTTGCGCCTCTTCCTCCTCGCGGCGAAGGCCCTGAAGAAGGCGGCCACAGCTATATGCCGAGCGGCTTTCGCTTTACCCTCGGCAAACCTCGCAGCCCCATCATTGAAGCAATCCAGCGCAGAGACCAAGCCGCAAGGGATCTGGAACAGTACATCGCCCACCAGGACGACATGGAGCCTCACGAGGCGGAAGGGCTCTATCGTGCTAGGATGGCGGAAATCGACGCTCAGTTTAACGAGGATATGCTTCGCTATCAGCGGGCCGGAGGTGCAGATGAAAGATCGCAAAGAGCTGGAGGCGGAAGAACGGCGGCTCAAGTCGAAAATACAGGCCTTGGAGCGCCAGTTAAACAAGGAGAAGCACACGGAGAGAGCGCTTCGCGTGCTGAAAGCGTTTATCAGGAGCGAAAAAAGCTCCCTGGAAGCCGTCCAGTATCATTTAAAATCACTGGATACACCGGCCGCATCTTCCGGGACAAACCAGGAGAAAACGGCCTAGACGGAACGTATCGCTTTCAGGTTTTTCCCCGTGGCAATTCCGAGGAGCCGATTGCCACGATGATCGTTCATGAGCGTGAACCGAATCGCTGGGAAGTCGATTGGGTTGAAAATCACGGCCAGGTTAAGGGCATTGGCCCCAAGCTCTATGATGCTGTTGAATCTCACCTTGGAGCGCCGCTTACTCCAAGCGGAAAGTTAAGCGATGAAGGGCTCGCTTTCTGGCAAAAGCGCAATCCCGATCTCGTGCGCTTCCACAGCCGCGTTGAGAATGAGGAAGGCGTCGATTTCCACTACAGCCCTCGCAAGGTGCGGGAACGGCTTGACTATCTAGCGGACAAACCCGGCCACCAGGCAGAACGCGAGCAACTGCAAAAGATTTGGGACACGCTGCCGGATGAGGCCAAGACGCCGGATCGCATGGAGCAGATGTGGTCGCCAAGCGGCTGGGGAGAAATCCTCGGGCGTCTCCGCGACGAAAAAGCATCTCTTCCTGAGTGGCTGAAAGCGATTCCCGACGAAGCGTTGCGCCGTCCCGATTACATGGCGTCGCCGGAAGAAGTAGCCAAGGCAACCCGCACGCCGGAACAGATGCAGGCCGAGAAGGAGGCCCGCGCGCGCGGCATGGCGCCTACGTCATTCCGCGACATTCCGGCAGAAGAAAAACCGTTCGACCTCACTCCTGAGATGGAGGTCAAAGAGGATAACCGGCCGCCATCGGAGCGCCGGGCTAGCGATCTTGATTATCTGCGGGACAAGCTTCACCGCGAAGGTTTCTACCGCATCAGCGAGGCTCACAGGCAGGAGACTTTCAGGATCGCCGACGCGGCGATGCGGAAGCTGGCTCCTCCTGGCGTCAAGGTGTACGTTGTCAAGGAAATCAAACTTGCGGATGACGGAACACCGTGGGTTTTCTACGAAACCAGCAGCGGCGAAAGAAGCGCGCGCCCTGAATCACTTGCCAATCCGCTTTCGGCCTTTGGTTTCTTTGAGCCGTCGAGTAAGCGAGTCTTTCTCAACCGTGTCACCGCCCTTGGCCAGTCTGACCATCTCCTCGGGGGTATAGTGGTACACGAGGTTGCTCACTTCTCCCGTCTCCATGGGGTATTCAGCCCCGGTGGAGTCCTTGAGAACTCGTGGTTTCGGATCCTCGGCCATGCTGATCGCTCCAAAATCTTGGATATGTCTGTCGGCGACTATGCCGATCTTATCGGAGACCCGTTGAAGGGCTCACCCACGGTAAGCTATCGCGACCTCTTCGACAACCTTTATCCAGAAGGACGCGGAAAGCAAGCCAAGCTCGATGACGAATCGGTTGCGCTCGCCATCCAGCTCTATGACGGCATGAAAGCGCGCAACGATCCCCGGATTGCCGTTTTCGATCCGGTGAAGCGCGATATCGAGGCATTCCTGTCCGGCGAATATCAAAGCCGGAGCATGCTCCCAATCGACGTGCTTGGCCATGGGGATCTGCTTTATGGCCGCGCCGCCGGTCTAGCCGGAAACCCGCGCGGCCGCGAGGACTTCATGCTGCGGGAGCCGGCATGGCCGCTTAGGGCGGACCCTGTAGAGGCCAGGAAAGCGGATAATCTTCGGGACGACATAGGGAACATTACGAATTTTAAGGATTACGATTGGGCTATCCGGGAGCTTCAGGACAACCGCTCGCTATCGCCTGAAGAGCACCGTTATCTCGACGAGCTTGCCAAATACACCGCTGGGCACATCCCCGGCCGCACAAATCTGATGGTGCAGACCTATTACAAGCTCACCGGTGACCGCCTCAACGAGCCGGTATCGATAAAGGAATTTCACGAGGCCTACAAAGAGGCTGCGGAGAAGGTGGCGGGCACGGAAGCGGCGGCGCGCAAGGCCGGCAAGCCCTTCTACGTGAAGGACGAGCCGAAATTCCGCTCTCATCTCGATATGTACGGGCGCGAGAACAATGCCGATCTCGGCTCAAAAATACCTACGCAGCCCAAGGCGTGGCTGATCGACAAGGACGCGGACACGGTAAGCCTGTCTCCGTTCGTCCAGCCAGCTTACGCCGAGGCGATGTATGCGGCCTCCGCGCCCGGCGGCCCGACCCTGTCCGCCGCAGGTCAGATGCAGGATTTTGCGGCCAGGGCGATGCGTTATTTCTTGACTCGCGCTCAGCCTGAAATCCTTTCCCTGATGCAGGCCCACGCGCGCGAGCTCGACGCCTTCGGCCGCAAGACGACGGCTGAGGATGCGCTGGCGTTCTTCCGGTCCTATTTTACTCAGCCTTCCGCAGCCCAATCGCTCGCCCCCGGCTTCGCCAAGGCCATAGGGGAGCTTTTCGACCGGATCGACCAAACCGCTCATTCCAATTTCACCGCGCGCGCCAGCGACTATGAAGCCGGCATAAAGCGCACTGCCGGCGAGCCTTCCGAGGTCCAGGGACTTTCGCAGGAAACGGCACAGCAACTCGCCAAGCTGGAAGGTGTCTTGAAGACGTTCGACCGGCACGCTCTCCTCCCGGAAGAGCTTGGCGAACTCGATCAGACTGAAAAAGACCTCGCCGCGGCCACCACGTCAGAAGAGAAGGAAGCCGCCGCCAGGCGGCGGGCCGATGCGATCACGAACGCGATCGCGCGGAAAGATATCATGGACGAGGTGCGCGCGAACGGCGGCGTGGCAAATGCCAAATGGGCGCTGCGCTCGATCCTGCACGGCACAAACGCGGGAAGCCGCCTGAGCGTCGAGGCAGTGTGGAATGGGCTTCGCTCCGGCTGGCTTGGCGTTCTCGACAATCAGATCCGGAAAGCAGGCTTGCGCAAGATGGCGGTCTCGGGTTCGATGGACCGGGAAACCGCGCGCGAGATTTGGAAAATGAACGCCGCGCAAGACAGCAATGTGCAGCCTGTCACGGAAGGAAGCCCGGCGCGCCGGCTTGCTGAAATTCTTTGGCCGATGGTGCGGACAGCCAAGGACCGCATGAATCAGGCAGGCGCCCGGATCGGCGACGCGCTGGATTACGTGTTATCGACCAATCACGATCCTTACAAACTTCGCGCCGCCGCGGGCAGCATGCGCGATGCTTTCGATGACGCTTTTCAGGCCTGGTGGAAATTCGTTCTGCCGCGGCTCAATCACGAGAAGACATTCGCCGATCTGGCCCCCGAAGAGGGAGAGACCATCGAGCAAGCCAGGAAGCGTTTCGGGCGCTCCGTGTTCGAAGCGCTCGCGACCGGCGTGCATTTGACATATCGCGGCGAGGAAGCGCATCCCCAGGAAAGCGGAAGCTACACGCCTCCGGCTTTCGAAGGATCGTTCAACCTGGCAAAGCGCGCCTCGCATCAGCGCGTGCTGTTCTGGAAAGACGCCGACAGCTGGGTCGATTATCATCAGCGTTTCGGCCCTGCCAATTCACTCACCCATGCGGTGATCAATCACCTGGAGCGCTCGGCGCGCAACGTCGCGCTCATGGATCGCATGGGCACAAACCCAACGGCGAACCTAAATCTTATCATTCGCAAGATCGAAGAGGAATACCGGCCTACCGACCCGGATGGCGTTGTCAATTTCCGCAAAAACGATGTGAGCGGATTGCAAGATGTGATGGCGCATCTCGACGGCTCCGCAAACATGCCGGGGAACGAAATGTGGGCCACGCTCAATTCCAGCTACCGGACATGGTTTTCCGCCTCCGCTCTTGGCGGCGTCGGACTCACCCACTTTGCCTCGATTTGGCCGACCGTACCGGCTGAGCTGCGCCACCATGGCGTGTCTCGCATCGAGGCCATTCCAATGCTTGTCGAAAAGCTGGCATCGAGCCTGCGCGGGCGCGGCAGCGAAGAGCGCCAGAACATGCTTTCCGAGCTCGGAGCCTTTTCGGATGGCGTAAACCGCGCGATGCACCGGAAGTGGCTTCCGACCGGGCAAGACACCGTGCCTGGCCGCATATCGGCCATTGCGGCGACGCTGATGGAGTACAGCGGGATCCATCACATTTTTGACACCACGCAAGCGGCAGTGCGGGAAACTCTCGCGCATAATCTTGGCAGCAATCTCGGCAAGGAATTCGGAGCGCTCGATCCGCACCTGAGCCAGATGCTTGGTAAGTACGGCATCGGCGCGCCGGAATGGGATCTTATCCGCAGCGTTCCCGCGACCATGGCAGACGGACGGCCATACCTTACGCCGCGCGACGCACATCAGGTGTCAGATGAAGCGCTCGACGCCTATACGAAGGCGAAGAGCGACGAATACCGCGCCAAGATCGAGGAGCAGCGCCAGAAGTTCGAGTCCGCGGACGCGCGCGAAGCCGAGTGGCATCAGGCCCGGATGGGAAATCTTGATACCAGAATTTCGGACCTGACGAAATGGATCAAGGGCAAATGGGAAACACGGGATGCGGCATTCCGCAACCAGTTGCTTCTCAAACTTGCCCGCGTCGATGAACTGAAAAACCGCATCGATACCATCGAGGCCGCGACCGATCTCATGCAAAGCCTGAAAGGAATGGGCGCTCAGGATCGCATGCAGCAGTTTCTTGAAGATGTCGAGGGCGGCGCCGAGTCCTGGAAAGCGGCGCGCGCGGCCGGGAGCACGATCGAGCGCAACGCGCGCTCCAATCTCTCTGCGGGCGAACGCCTGGGTGAGCATCGGGAAAAGATCAAAGCCAGGATCGCCGATATCATGGCCAACCTTGGCGGCGAAGAGGCGGACGCCAAGAACAAGGCCGATCTCGAATGGCTGGACCGCCGCGTCGCGGAACTGAAGCAAGCCGTCGATGAGGCCAACGAACGCATGCATGGACGGATCTCGGCGCGCGCTGAACGCCTCAACGAAATGACGGAGGAGCGGCTCCCGCAACTGATCGAGGAATTGCGCCGCGATGCCCGCAATCAGCTTTCGGATAATCTGCTCGCCTACTATACCGACGCGGCGAAACACTCGACCATCGGCGGCGGTATCCGGGAAAAGGCGGCGCTCCTCGGGCAGACACGGCCCGGCACGCTTCAGGGCGAATTCTGGCGGAACTTCGCGCTCTACAAGCAATGGCCGCTGGCTCAGCTTTATCAGGGCATGGGCCGTGAATATTACATGAGCCTGTCGCAATCCGAACGTCTCTGGAATATTGGCGTCATCTGCGGGCTATCGATGCTCGGTGGCTTCATGCGCCTCGCTGTCGCCGATGCGGTTTCAGGCGCTCCGCAACACGATCCGCTCGACCCGAAGACCATGGCCGCGGCTTTGGCGCAGGGCGGCGGTCTTGGGGTCTTCGGAGATTACTTCTTCTCGGAGCTCGGCCGGGCCGGCGCCCATCCCCTGGAAACCTTCGGCGGCCCGGCGGTCAGCGATGTCAGCGCGCTCGCTCACATCCTCTATAGCTGGCGGGATCAGGCCTTGGACGAAACTGGACACCGGAACAATACCGGCTTCGGAGACCTCGCGCATTGGACCGTTCGTCACGTTCCATTTGCCAATTTGATCTACCTGCGCGGAGCATTGAACTATCTGCTCTGGCAGCACCTTTACGAGGCGGCCGATCCCGGTTGGTGGGACCGGACAAACCGGCGCATTGCGAAAGAGCGGGGCAGAACCATGATGGGGTATCGTCCCGGCGCCGGCGTCCCCTTCGGTGTGCCGCCGCTGTATCTGCAGACGCCATCTGGGCACACAGAAGGCTTGCTCGCGGGGCAGCACTGATGGCGCCCCGGAAAAAATCCCGCCAGAACCGCCGCAAGCCGGAGGATGAGAAAGGGCTGCTCGCGATTCAACTCGCCTTTGCGAAGAAGTTCGGACGTTTTCCCGCTGATGATGATCCAGTGTTCTTTGATCCGGACGCTGACACACCGCAGCCGCTTGATCCCAATCACGTTCTGCGCGGCATGCTGGAGGCCATGCTCAAGGCCGGCACGCCAGCCCAATTGATCTACGCCTGTTATGTTACCGGCTTCATTGTTGCAGAACGCAATCGCGATCAGTTTAGCGAAGAGCAGCTCGGCGAGTGGGAAGCCGCGATCGACGAATATTTTGCATTCGTTGACCGGCGCAAAACCCGTCAGAAAAAGCCGGATTCCTTCGGTGCAAAGGTTGTTCCGTCGTACCCAACAACTGTGATCCCCGAGCTTCTCGTCATGGAGCTCACTGAGGGAGGCTATCGCGCCGTCGTCGAAATCGTCGAGGCGGCAAGCCGGATCCAGAATGAGCGTATGAACCCAACCGGCGGTCCCAACCTTCGCTGGCGCATCGAGCTTGCCTCGGCCTTTCTCGCCGCAGCCATCGATCATGGCTATAATGCCGGGGAAGCCACTAAGCACGATCCCGAGAAAATGGCTGACCTCGCCATCGATCTCACCGTCCGGCGCGCGATGGAAATCTGGGTACAGGGCGGGGCTTAGCTACGCCTGACCTCCGCGACGATCCGCTTCGAGCCCTGCTTGAAGATGCCTCGTGCAGTTGCTGCTTGACAAGATTATGGATTAACACGCCCCATGACAGGCAGCAGCCCTTCTTCTGGAGTAAGCATGCGCTTTGCTATGCCGTACCATCCATACGATTTCGAGTTGCCCTGCGAATGGTGGGCGGAAGCCGGCATGGAAAGCTTCATCCCGCAAACCGAAAGCTATGCTTCTGCCGCTGCCGAGAGAGTGATCATCGTCCCGCTCGCCGATGTCCAACCGCTGAGGCGCGCGGTCGAAAGAGACTGGCGAGGTTTCTCAAAAGAACGCATGGTAGGCATCTTGCAGAGGATTGCGTCAAAGAGGGAAATCTCGCCTATCGACGTCATCGAAATGCCCTGCGAGCACCATCCAAAGCCGCAATTTCGTTATGCGTTCTACGATGGCTTTCATCGCTTCCACGCTTCGATCGCGGCAGGATTCAAATCAATCCCAGCCATCGTAAGACCTGACCTTGATGCTTTCTTCCTCGCAGAGACCAAAATGCGCCTCGCACCGTCGCCGGACGTCACCTAAGCGCGGCCCCTGGAATTGGAAGGTGGCCTCTCCGTCCACGAAGTGCTCTTCTACGGCTTTAAGCAGCACCAACGCATCCATTGGGCAGGTTATCGTCTCACGGGCCATTTCCTTTTGCAGGCGATAGGACTCACCAAATAAAACATCGGATTCGGTGTCACTTAAGTCCTTGCCGCGTGCCGTCGCGCGCGCCTTAAGATTCTGTGATTTTCGCCGCGGGCTCCTCGAAGCGGGATGGCGCAACGTGATTTATGCCAAACGAGCCATTTGAGCGCCGCCCTTCGTTTTCTGCGCGATTCA
>Ga0326728_10012023_pt1 | contig 19471 bp, 12 predicted proteins | sample MB3enrmetagenome_FD_207602 | JGI IMG/M metagenome (GOLD analysis project Ga0326728, IMG submission 207602) | Lab enriched peat soil microbial communities from McLean, Ithaca, NY, United States - MB31MN | ecosystem: Environmental > Terrestrial > Soil > Wetlands > Peat | place: USA: New York... | reverse complement strand
CTGCTTCTGTTGAAAACACCCTGACTGACATTGCTGACGCTGGTCTGCTCAAGAGAGACCTCGTTGAAATGAAGCAGCAAGTTGATCGTTGGGACTTGGTGACCACCAAGTTCTTCATGAACATCAACGAGTTCACCGATATCCTCAAGTGGGGTTCAGGTGGTGGACAAGGTGTAGGTGGCGGTGATTTCGATCCAGTTACCATGCGTGAAGTTCTACAAACCGGTCTGTACGCTCACATTTGGGGTACCGACATCATGGTCAGCAAGATTGTTCCACCAGGAACCATCTACGCAGTAGCCGACCCAGAGTTCGTAGGTGTTATGCCAATCCGTCAAGACATCGAAGTTCTACCAGCAGACGAGCCAAAGCAATTGAAGCTCGGTTGGGTAGTCTCCGAAATCATCGGTCTCGCTATCGTCAACCCACGTGGTTGCGCAGCAGCTCGTAAGTCTGTCGTAATCGGCGCCTAATCAGCCTGATAATTGACTGATAGTCAAAGAATACTGAAAAGGACATTGAGCAATCAATGTCCTTTTCTTTTGTACCACGCACTAATTTAGTATATTAGCAGCGCCATGCCAGACAGTGAGACATTTTTCCAAAAACTAACGTCCATTAACTTTACGGTTAAGAATAATTCTCCCAACCGAAAAATCAAAGTATTTAACTATCCCATTTATCCTGGCCAAACTAGAGATTTGTTGGCTATTCCAGAAATCTCTGAGGCCGACATTCGACATTCACTGATCAAAGGAGAACTAGCCAATTTTATTCGTAATGGCACGATTTCTATTGTCTCTACCAGTATTGATCTTAACCAGTTTGACTCGGAACAACAATCGTTCATCAATAATGCTGGCGGCATCGAAGGGGTTTCATCTTTATTTGGTGAGATAAGTCTGCAGGACGTCTCAGGTACCCAAACACTTACAACACAAAACACATTTTACGTAATAAACCAATGGACTACAAATCAAAATACTCAAGGCGTCACACCTAGCTTTAGTAACGGAACTTTGACTATAGGATATCCTGGTTGGTATTTGACGACTTTCAATTGTAGCATGCAATCGGCTAATAATCTAAATTTTAAAGCCGCTTTATTTGTTAATGGAACCATCCATGAAAATGGTAAATCTCAATTTTCTACAAGCGGTATTACGGGTACACCAACAATTAACGTTACCATTAGCGATGTAAATCAATATAATGCTGGTGATGTATTGGATATTCGAGTCACCTGCACATCCGCAAGTGTCGTTCAATTTGTGGTGCTACAAGCAAATTTCTTTGTTGTTAGCATGTAACGAGGGATATTCATTTTTCAGCATATAGCTATGGATCCCAAGAAACTTCGCAAACGCTACATGCAAATCGTGCCTCATCTCAATAAGGCTATGCAGCACGTGCATGAACAATTGGCCGACTTACCTCCTGGCGAGTTCCAACTGGAAACCAATCACAAGCCGTATTCTAGTGTCAAGCGCAAAATGCTAGACCGAAAGGAAAAGGATCCCCTGGCATTATCCGATTTGGTGAGAGGCCGCATTTTCTTTTCCGACCAGTTTCAGGTTGAGGAGGTTTTGGATATCCTAGAAAAGCTGTTGGGCCCCTATATCGACAAGGAAGAGAAGAAGTCGGAGACCAATTGGGGGTTGGAATATCATGGCATCACGCACATCGATCTCAATATCAATGGGGTCAATTTCGAGCTGCAAATCATGCCCATGGAGTTCAAGCCATACAAGGAGTTCCTCCACCAGATCTATGAAAAGTTCCGCAATACCAAAACCCGCGATAAACTGACCGACCGGCAGAAGGAACTGCTGCGCAAAATCCATAACAAGCTGTACAAGGCCCTGGACGATAAATCCAAGGAGAACCGCAAGGCCTCCCAGAAGGAATAAACACCCCATTCTTGGCTCCAGGATACCCTATAAATTGACTTTGGTCTGTCTTGGCGCCTCTTCCTCATAGGATGTTGCTGGAAGCCCTACGTCATCCACGAATAAAATGGCATGTCCTTGAACATTGAAGGGGTTTCATGAGCGTTTTACAGGCTTCCGAGATATACAACTTGATTTCACGAGGATCTGCACAGGTTGGATCCCGAAAACAAGCCCGTGAATTGCGCCAAGCAGCTTTGGAGACCATTTCTTCGGGACAAGGATTTACCAAAGTCGCTTTCGACACACGCCGTATTGATCAGGAGACTGAATACAATCCACGTAGAGGTCTACAAAACTATAGCCGTAGCGAAGCATTCATTTCAGAAGGTTTGGCTCAGAGGGTCAAAAACTTCGCCAAGCTGCGTAACGTACTCAATGGCCTCAAGCAAGTTTATGGTAAGGAACATGAGTGGCAAGACAGCAACGCTCGTGTATTATTGACGGCCATTGATAAAGGACTGCGCACCGGTATTGATGACGAGGATTTTGCCGTCAACCAGCCAGGAGTGGGAAGCTTTGATTACTTGGAAGAGTTGCTCAACGTCAGATATCGACTTGGATATGACGAACTGACACGTCTAGGTGAAACAGACTTGAAAAACGTCATCCTGTCAAAAGATGAAGATTTGACTCGCAAGGACGTTAGACAAGCTCTTGAAATCACCAAAACAGACGTAGCCAAACAAGGATATGATGCTCTGATGGAAAAGTTGTTTGACGGGTGTCGTGCCAGTGCCGATCAACCAGATGTGGAGCGTACGGTAACCATCACCATACGAGATCGTTTCCACAAACAAGGAGGCTAAATCATGGGTATGGATGATTTTGCACCCGGCCGAAATGAATGTGGTCAATTCATAGTAAGAAACATTTCGCCTCAGAACAAAACCATTATGATTTTCAACTATCCCATCAATATGGGCTGCACTAGGGATCTGCTCCAAATTCCTGGGGTCTCCGAGGGGGATATCAAGTCTGCTCTAATGAAGGGACAGATACGAAACAAGTTCAAGGTTGGGGATATCGAGTTAGTTTTCAGCAACATTGATCTTTTGCAGTTCAATGACTGTGGTATTCAATATCTAGATGGCTTTGGTTTCACCACGGGCGTCTTAGTTGCATACGAGCAGTTGGCAGTTTTGGAACAACAAGACGTGCAGCTGGTTGGCACAGTTGATGGTTTCAATAACGTCTTCACCATTCCATCTGGGACATGGATACAGTCCCCACCATACAAAATCATTGTGTATCTCAACGGAGTCAAGCAAGTGCTCAATGATGACTACATGATTGCCGAAAGCAATGGACCTGGCACAGGTTACGATACTGTTATTTTCACTGTTCCACCCGAGCCCACCCCACTTCCACCTGACATTGTGACGGCAGACTATTACATATCTAACACCTAAGGTTCTATAATGAGCAAAGTCAATGTAGATCAGATAAAAGGGTTAGCGACAGGCGGCGGTGGCGGAGGAGCTATTGGTTCTGGCATTTACATTCTGAATGCCGGATACACACTTGGCACATTTCAATCCATCAATTTCCATGGAAACGTAACCGGCTCTGCTACTGGAGTTGTTGCTGATATTTTCATTCCAACAGCTGGACCACAGGGATCGCCTGGTGTGACCGGCGTGCCAGGCCCAACGGGTCCGGCTGGTGCTACTGGTCCTCAAGGAAGTCCAGGAGTAACGGGACCACAAGGTATTCAAGGAAGCCCAGGAGTAACTGGTGCTACAGGACCACAGGGATCGCCTGGTGTTACAGGCCCCCCAGGTGTAGGAATAAATGCCTATTCGGAGTCATACGGATTTACTCAGCCTGCTGTTGGTGCTGCCATTGCTATTCAAGTACCATCTGGATACTGGATACAACCTGGACAGATTGTCTACATCGCCTCTGGAGGTTACTACCAAATTGCTTCTGGAAGTGTGCCAACATTTTCTCTCCAAAATCTTGGTTATTCTGGAATCAACCTCCCTGTGGGATCAACCGTTGCTACTGGTTTCGTTTCTCCAGCTGGCATTGCAGGATACACGGGAGTTACTGGCGCACAAGGCGTACAAGGATCTCCCGGTGTAACTGGGGCAACTGGTCCGCAAGGAAGTCCAGGAGTAACTGGGGCACAAGGAATACAGGGATCACCAGGAGTAACTGGCGCCACTGGACCACAAGGTTCACCTGGTGTTACAGGGCCTCCAGGCGAAGGCCTCAATGCATTTTCAGAGTCGTATGGTTTTACACAACCGGCTGTTGGAGCAGCAATCGCCATTCAGATCCCAAGTGGCTATTGGATGCTACCTGGTCAAGTAGTCTATATTGCTAGCGGAGGCTACTACCAAGTTGCATCAGGCGCTGTACCAACTTTTAGTTTGCAAAATCTCGGATACTCTGGAGCTAACATTCCAGTAGGTAGCACCGTTGCAACAGGATATATTTCTCCTGCTGGTATCGCAGGCTATACAGGAGTAACGGGTGCCCAAGGTATACAGGGCTCGCCGGGAGTTACAGGCGCTACAGGACCACAGGGATCACCTGGTGTTACGGGCGCTACAGGTCCGCAAGGATCTCCTGGTGTAACTGGCGCCACTGGTCCGCAGGGATCACCAGGAGTTACAGGTGTTACTGGGGCGCCTGGCATCAATGCCTACTCAGAGTCGTACGGATTTACACAGCCTGCTGTAGGTGCAGCACTAGCCGTGCAAGTTCCGTCTGGAAACTGGCTGCAACCAGGCCAGATTGTTTACATCGCTTCTGGCGGATATTACCAGGTTGCTTCTGGTAGTGTTCCGACATTTTCTCTGCAAAACTTAGGCTACTCTGGAGTCAATCTTCCAGTAGGTAGCACCGTTGCAACAGGATATATTTCTCCTGCTGGTATCGCAGGCTATACAGGAGTAACGGGTGCCCAAGGTATACAGGGCTCGCCGGGAGTTACAGGCGCTACAGGACCACAGGGATCACCTGGTGTTACGGGCGCTACAGGTCCGCAAGGATCTCCTGGTGTCACAGGTGTCACGGGAGCACCTGGAATAAATGCCTACTCAGAGTCGTATGGATTTACGCAACCAGCTGTGGGCGCCGCCATTGCTATCCAAGTACCTTCTGGCCAATGGATGCAACCAGGTCAACACGTATTCATTGGAAGTGGTGGTTACTATCAAGTAGCTTCTGGAAGTGTTCCAACTTTCAGTTTGCAGAACTTGGGTTTTTCTGGTTCTAATATTCCAGTTGGATCTACGGTAGCTACTGGTTTTGTTTCTCCAGCAGGTTATCCTGGTGTGACAGGCGCCACAGGCGTTCAAGGTATACAGGGAAGTCCAGGTGTAACCGGAGCTACTGGTCCTCAGGGAAGTCCGGGTGTTACTGGTGCAACTGGTCCTCAGGGAAGTCCAGGTGTTACAGGTAGTCCAGGCATTAACGCTTATTCAGAATCATACGGCTTTACACAACCAAGTGTTGGAGCAGCAATTGCTGTTCAAATCCCAAGTGGTTATTGGCTACTTCCAGGCCAAGTAGTTTACATTGCAAGCGGAGGTTATTACCAAGTAGCTTCCGGAAGTGCCCCTACATTCTCCCTACAAAACTTGGGATACTCAGGAGTCAATCTTCCGGTCGGATCTACCATAGCCACTGGATTTATCTCGCCAGCTGGTATTGCAGGTTATACGGGAGTGACAGGAGCCCAAGGTATTCAGGGCTCACCTGGAGTCACAGGTGCAACTGGACCTCAAGGAAGTCCAGGCGTTACAGGAGCACAAGGTATCCAAGGATCGCCTGGTGTTACAGGGGCAACTGGCCCTCAAGGAAGTCCAGGAGTCACAGGCGTAACTGGCGCCCCAGGTATCAACGCCTACTCCGAGTCGTACGGATTTACGCAGCCGGCAGTTGGTGCCGCTCTCGCCGTGCAGGTGCCTAGTGGGTACTGGCTGTTGCCTGGACAAGTGGTTTACATTGCCAGTGGAGGTTATTACCAAGTAGCTTCCGGAAGTGCCCCTACATTCTCCCTACAAAATCTCGGATACTCTGGAGCTAACATTCCAGTGGGCAGCACGGTAGCTACTGGCTACATTTCACCAGCAGGTATCGCAGGTTACACTGGAGCTACTGGTGTTCAAGGTATACAAGGCTCTCCCGGTGTTACAGGCGCTACTGGTCCTCAAGGCTCACCTGGAGTAACAGGGTCACAGGGAATACAAGGTTCGCCAGGAGTTACGGGTGCCACAGGTCCACAAGGATCTCCTGGTGTAACTGGGGCACAAGGAATACAGGGATCACCAGGAGTAACTGGCGCACAAGGTATACAGGGAAGCCCAGGTGTAACTGGTGCTACAGGTCCACAAGGAAGTCCAGGAGTAACTGGTGTTACTGGTGCACCGGGCATCAATGCCTATTCTACCACCTATGGTTTCACTCAACCTGCGGTCGGTGCCGCTATTGCAATCCAAGTCCCTAGTGGATATTGGATCCAACCAGGACAAAGAGTATTTATTGCGAGCGGCGGCTCATATCAAGTAGCATCAGGCGCGGTGCCAACCTTCTCGCTTCTAAACCTTGGCTATTCAGGAGTCAATATTCCTGTTGGTAGCACCGTGGCAACTGGTACAATTTCGCCAGATGGTGTGGCAGGTGTAACTGGAGTTACTGGTGTTCAAGGTATTCAGGGTTCTCCTGGCGTCACTGGCGCAACTGGACCACAAGGTAGCCCAGGCGTCACTGGCGCACAAGGAATACAGGGATCACCAGGAGTAACTGGCGCCACTGGACCACAAGGTTCACCTGGTGTTACAGGTGCTGGAGGTATTAATGCTTACTCAGAGTCTTATGGCTTTACCCAACCTTCTGTTGGCGCGGCCATCGCAGTACAAGTGCCAAGTGGTTATTGGTTACTTCCAGGACAAGTAGTTTACATTGCTTCTGGGGGATACTATCAAGTATCGTCAGGTGCCGTACCAACATTTAGCTTACAGAACCTTGGATACTCAGGAGTCAACTTGCCAGTTGGCTCAACTATTGCCACAGGATACATATCACCAGCAGGAATAGCTGGATACACTGGCGTTACTGGTGCTCAGGGACAGCAAGGATCACCTGGTGTAACGGGAGCAACTGGTCCGCAAGGAAGTCCAGGAGTAACTGGCCCGCAAGGTCCACAGGGAAGCCCAGGCGTTACCGGTCCAGCAGGCTCCTCCAGTGGAGGTGGCGGAATAACTACCATTCCTTCTGGATACATTTCTCCACTACTGTCAGGCCATGTGTTGGGAGATAATTTCAATGCCGCTCCATCAGGTGCAGGCTTCCTAGACACCTATCTTGTCGCCTCAGGCGCAACAGGTGGTTGGACCGGCTTATCTGGACACTTGCTGCAATTCGGATTTTCAGCTGTAGGATTTTCCGGATGGACAGATATTACTGGCTCTATTGTTCAAGCTGGTCAAATGTTCGTTGTCGGAGCAACTGGTCCAAGAGGAAATGCAACGGGATATGTTCCGACTGGTTCATTTGCTAGACTGGCTGGACAAATCGTTCAGATGAACAGTAACGCTCCGGGTGCATCGTATACTTTCAATACCCCAACATCAGGCGTCATAGCTATGATTGCAGGTGCCAACGATGCAATAAGAGATACTCTGGAAGTATATGATGCTCTGAACGGTGGCTGGCGCAGCATTTTGATTGCCCCTGCAACTGCAACCGGTGCTGGTAGCATTAGTGCCCTTAATCAGCTGAACCTAAACTCGATGAATGGGACCGTTCCTAATGCATCGGGTTCAACCATAACTGTTTTCAGACCTGGTGATTACTCTCTGGGAAACACTTTCGACCCCACTGGAACCCTTAACTCTACCACTTCATTCCAAGCCATGATGAATGCTGTTAATGCATATAATAATAGATGCATTGTTGAGTTGCCACCCGGAGTGTTCATTGTCAATACTGGGGTGTTAAACTTCACCAGCGTTCAACCACAAGGTATAATCGGGAAAGATCGTGGTATGACTGTTCTAATTCCAGGAAATGCTACCGGTGATATGATCACTTTTGCAACTGGTATGGATGGTGGTAGTGTGCGAAATCTTGCTATCTATCAAACAGGTACGCCACAAACCGCCGGCAATGGAATAAACATTAACGGCGCCAACGACATTTTGATTGAAAACTGTTTGTTCGTCAATTTGTTTACCGACATCTTCATTCAGAATGGCTCTATCAAGGTGGATGTTACGCACACTTACCACTCGCAAACCAATGGAGCTTCCGGATCAATTGGTATTTTGGTAGCTAATGGAGCGGCCGGGGATACATATCTTGGGCCAGATATAGTTATGAGTAATACAGGGGCACAGAGAAGATTTGCTAGCGTGGTAGTAAACCAAAGTGGTCACTTTGAGATCAATCAGTGTAATTTGACTGGCTCAAATCAGGGCCTAATTATTGCTCCAACTGGGACTTCTCTCATCTCATTCGGATTTATCAACGGAACTTTGTTTGATAGTTGTACTGTAAATGGAGCATCTATCAATGCTACCGCCTCTGGCACTGTCAAATCTATCAAGTTTGTCAATTCTTGGTTCTCTGGAACTATTGCAAGTACAGGTGGTGCAGGATTTGTTTCTACTGGCGCTCCTGGTGCAACAGTTGATGGCGTTTCATTCGATACTTGTCGCTATCTGAATAATCAAGGACATGGCGCTCAACACGGATTTGGAAACGGATTTGAGTGGATTGGTTGTGATTTCAGAGGCAACTCGCAGGCTGGTGCAGGACTTAGTGACGGACTAAATCTTGGGGCTGGTGTTTCTAACTGGCGCGTGCTCGGCGGAAAATTTGGTGGAAGCGACTCAGGTGAAACTGGTATAAACCAGAGGTGGGGAATAAACGTAGCCACTGGCACGTCAACAAACGCATCTATCATGGGAGCCGATCTAAGTGGTAATCTTTTTGGACCTCTGAACAATGCAATTTCTACTGGTACATTCTATCAACAAGGATGTCTTGGTATGCCACAGGTGCCAGCACCAGTGGCTCAAAATAAAGTTCTAAATACTACCGGCACCTATGTAACACAGCCATTCTATTTCCCAACTGGAGCATTGCAGGCCGGGTCAGAATATGTTTGTCAACTTGATATGACTTCTACTGGAACTTCGCAGCCAACCGTACTGGTAAAGTTTGGAGTTACTGGAACTATGGCCGATCCAAATTTGCAAATTATGGCCCTGCCTACAGGATCTACAGCAAGTGGTGCTGCTAAAATCAGTGTTCGTGCTATTTGCAAGTCTATTGGAACAGCTACTACTAATTTTTGCACTTCCATTGAGGTTGTAAACAATGGAGTGAGTGGATTTATGGGCGCCTCATCGCAGTTTGCCACTGTACCATCTGCCGGATCTGCATCAGGTCCGTCAAATTTCGGTAACTATTTGGGAGTAGCTATTGTGGAGTCTGGCTGGACTGGCGTTCATGCAGTACAAAATGCAAGTTGGACACCAATAGGACCAAAACAATGACATATCAAGAAGAATTAGAGAAGTATGAACAACTAGTGCAGAAAACCACCGAAGACAACGCTAAGCTACTTCGTGACCCGATTTTTTGTCAATCACGAGGCCTTCCTCCCAATTTGTCAGAAGTTGCCATCAAAGCCCTCAGTCATTGTATGGCATTAGATAGGTTGGCTCGTAGGCGCCCCAGGCCGCCCATAGAGTAAAGTCTCGTTAGCATTGCCTTTTGGCCTGATATAGTTAGATCGGGAAAGGTGAAAGATGCCTACGAAAGCACCCGTTAGTCTTTGCATTATTGTCAAAAACGAGCCATTGTTAGAGAAATGTCTCCAGTCTGTTTGTGATCACGTAGAAGAAGTTGTCATTGTAGACACCGGCTCCACTGATAGCACACCAGAGGTGGCTAAAAAGTATGCCAACATCTTTGAGGTGTTCACTGCATGCAACAATCCAGAGACGGGACTCATCGAGGATTTCTCCATGGCACGTCAGAGGTCATTTGATCTCGCCACTCAGCCCTGGATCATGTGGATGGATGCAGATGACATCATTGATGGCGCTCAGAACCTTCCAAATCTCATAGATGAGTTCAACAAGAATTACAGCCATCTAGATACCGTTTCTTACCTATTTCCCTATGAATACTCCTACAACGAACTCGGTCAGTGCACCCTCTTGCATTACCGTGAAAGGCTCTTCTACAACAAAAATTGCTACCATTGGGTCAATCCAGTTCATGAAGTGATAATTCCAAAGGAGAATGTCAGAGCCGCCCATATTCCAAAAGAGGACTTGATTTTTAGGCACCATCGACAATTCAGTCCCAAAGTTCATGAGCCAGGTCGCAATTTGCGCATCCTGAAAAAATACTACGAGAAGGTGGGAGATAGCGATGCCCGCCAGCTGTATTACCTTGGTTTGGAGTGTGCCAATTCTGGGCTAGTTGACGAAGCCGTTCAACATTTGGTCAAGTATATTTCTGTTTCTGGTTGGGAAGATGAGAGGGTTATGGCCTGCCTCAAGCTGGTAGACATTTACCAAGCCGCCAACAATTTGGATGAAGGCATCAAGTGGGCCTTCAAGGCTATCGAAATCAAAGAGAACTGGGGCGAGGGTTATTTTGCTCTGGCTAAGATGTTCTACTTGCTAGCTTTGCGTGGCGGCCCAACGGAAATGAGAAATTGGGAGCGCTGCACTTATTTTGCCAAAGCTGGTTTGGCTCTGCCACCTACTAGGACATTGCTATTCATCAACCCATTGGAACGCCAGTCAGAAATACACAAGTATCTCAACCTAGCTCTAAGCAAATTGGGAGATGTCAAGGGTGCTTTGGATAGTATCAATATTGGAATCCAAAAGCAACCGAATGATCCACACTTTGTCAATAACAAAAAGCTGTATGAGAACTTTCTTGCCCGCCAAAAAATCGTGGAAAACACCCACGTTCTGAAAAATAACGACTCGCTTTCACAGATAGGTATCGAACAAGTCGCCGCTATCATCAACAATATGCCGCTTCCTTCCGCTGTCAAGACTGACGAGAGTAGTCCGTTCCCACTAGCAAACACGACAAATGGGCCCTATGAATGGAGCATACCCCCTACTATTGACCTGAAAGGCCTTCCTGTCAAAATGACTGACGAGCAAATTCAGGCCGTTGTGATATTGATTTGGAAGCAATACATGTTGCATGATGAATTGCTATCCGCCATCTCATTCTTGGAGAATGCGCCCTACAGCGTTAGACACACGTTAGAAACGCAGAAGGCCCTCAAGCTAACTAAAGATTGCATTTTCTGGCTGGACAACGATAAAGATTTTGTCAAGATGAACCAGCCAGGCAATCCCGAAGTAGAGAGCGGACAGAAAATCCCAATGCCACTAGTTTACCAAGAGGGTGGTCGTTTCGATTTGATTGCTGATCATCTCCCTCCCCACACCTCACTGATTGATTTTGGATGCATGGATGGATGCTTTACTAACAGATATGGTTTGTTGGGGCATCGAGTGGTTGGACTAGATGCTGTTGAAAGCTCCATAAACTTGGCCAACAAAAAAGCCGCTGAGTTCAAGACGAGGGCGCGCCACATTCACACGTATTTCCAAGAGGCCAAAGACAAACTACCCAACGAGTTATTCGAGTACGCTACCAGCTCAGATACTTATGAGCACCTACTAGATCCTGTCAATGATATGTTGATACCAGCCGCCAAAATGCTCAAGCCAAACGGCAAGTTTTTGATGTGTACTCCCCACGGATGCTGGACAAGGGGACAATTCGTTGATTTCGCCTACCCATGGCTACAACTCAAAGAAGGCAAAAGCTGGTTGGACTCACACTTACGTCCTCACTTGGTCGCGCCAACTGTATGGTCTGTGGCTAAGCACTTTCACCAAGCCGGGTTTTGGGTCAAAAATGACTACGTTGTTCTGTGCGAGGAAAAAAAGGATGTAGAGGGACAGGGCAATATCTTTGTTGAGGCACAACTACAGACACCACGAAACTATCCTGCCCTGGACATCGTTATGTTTGCCGGAGATGGTGTGGAAACCTGGACGCCCGAGACAGTAAAGAAGACGGGTATTGGTGGAAGCGAGCTAATGTTGCTGGAACAAGCCAAGAGATTGGCTGCATTGGGACACAAAGTTCGCGTTTACAACAGTTGTGGCAAGTACGGGGAAGGCATTTATGATGGCGTGGAATACTATCAAACCAACAAGTACCAAGATCTACAATGTGATGTGTTGATTGTCTCCCGAAGGGCAGATATGTTGGCAGATCAGTACAACATCACGGCCAAGCTCAAGCTTTTGTGGGTGCATGATGTGTTTGCAATCAATGCCACTAACGAATTGCTGCTAAAAGCTGATAGGATTTTGGCACTTTCGGAATGGCACAAACAGAATATAATCAATGTGCACAATGTTCATCCAGATCATGTTATCGTAACGCGAAACGGCATTGATTTGACCAGATTTGACAAGAAATTGGGAAGAAATCGCTTCAAGTGCGTCAATAGTTCCAGTCCAGATCGCAGCTGGCCCATCCTGTTGGATGTGTGGCCCCAAATCAAAGAGCAAGTTCCACAAGCCGAGCTTCACCTGTATTACGGCTTCAAGAATTGGGAGTACTCTGCCCAATTCAACAAGGGGCAGCAAGATTTGATTGCGTACCTCAAACTCAAAATACAGGAATTGGTACCACTTGGCGTGGTTTATCATGATCGAGTTAGCCAAAAACAGTTGGCAGAGGAGTTTTTGACCGCCGGTTGTTGGACGCACCCAACTTGGTTCACAGAGACCTCTTGCATTTCTGCTATGGAGTTCCAGGCCGCAGGTGTTCGCATGGTTTCATCCAGCCTCGCGGCACTAAATGAAACGGTGGCAGACAGAGGCACACTGATTGATGGGGACTGGACCAGCGCTGAGTACAAAGCCAAGTTTGTTCAATCAGTAGTTCAGGCGCTGAACAATCAAGATGATACAGACAGAGCCGAATTGCAGAAATATGCCCGAGAACACTTTGGATTGGATGGGCTGTCTCAAAACTGGAGTGATATGTTCTACTCCCTGATTGAAGAACTGAAAACTAACCCAGTAGCACCGTATAGTCCTACCGCGCCATACAAAAAGGACGGACGCGGCTACTATGATGGTGATACACGATTGAAAGCCCCTAGTGAGCCGGCAAGTGCATCAGTAATCACGAGCAGTGATGGAAAAGTCAAGCTAAACATAGCTTGTGGCCCCAATGTATTTCCGTTTGAGGGGTGGCTAAACTACGACAGAGAGGATATCACAGAATACCTAACTGCCATCTCTAAATACACTGATTTTACCTCTGTTCCGACGCATCAAAAGAACCTAATTAATTATTTGCAAGGTGGTGGCAGAATATTCTTCAAGAAACACGATTTGTGCTCTGGATTTGCCGATCATGCAGATAATGGTGCAGACATGATATACTTGGGCCAAATGATTGAACATATCAATCCGATTTATGAGGCCCCTAAGTTCCTACAAGACTGCTATAGAATGCTAAAACCAAATGGACTAATTAGGATCACAACTCCTGATTTGGATTTGTTGTTCAAGGCTTACCGGGATGGTGAGATGGATAAGTTTGCTGATGAACAACCAGCATTTTACAAGGACGCCGATCCTAGCGCCCAACTAGCTTATCTGATGTATGGTGCAGCAGGCCCCAAGTGTAGTTGGAATAACTATGAGGGGCACATGTGTCTATACACGCAAAAATCTATGACGAATTTGCTACAAAAAGTCGGATTTAGAGACATTGAGTTCTATTATGAGGCCGGAAAGAGCAAGGATGCAACTATGGCAAAAGAATGCGTAGATGCGGGGCTCTCACATAGTTTTATCGTTGAAGCAGTCAAGTAAGGGAGTTCGATAATGAAAATTGCAGTTATGTTGGGCTCTTACTCCGTAGGATCGCGCCCATTGGATTTTTGGTATGACAATGCGTGGAACAGTAGCAGAGGTTTGACTGGCACTGATCTGTCTTTCTGTATGATTAGCAGCGAATTGCAGAAGCTGGGCAACGAAGTTCATATGTTTACTGTCCACGCGACACCAAATAACAAGCCAGAAACATGGCACCAGTGCAAACTGCACAATTTCGAGGAACGCCATACCGTTATTGATGACAGCTTCGATGCCGTTCTGTCTATCAATGAGCCAGATGCTTTGCGAGGCGTCAATAGCAAGCCTGTGCGTGTTTGTTGGCAATTCCTGAACGACTTCACCTACTGTCATCCTGGTTTTGATGACTTTGTTGATCGCTGGTTGGCCGTTTGTGAAAGACACAAGCAGCACGTCATGCAATTTGCACCCAAGCCAGAGAAATGGGGTGTTTTGCCGCTAGGCGTTGACTCTTCCTGGTATCAGAAGGGCCCCAAGGTTCCAGGTCGCATGGTTTTCTGTTCCTCAGCTGATAGGGGTTTGCACTGGGCTCTGCAAGTGTTTCCAGAGATCAAGAAAGCTGTTCCAGAGGCTTCGCTGAGAGTTTTCTACCATTTTCAAGAGGGCCCAATCCTACATATCGAGCCTAACTCTACTAAGGATCATCCGCACGTGGTGGAAATGAGCAACAGGCTTAGATATTGCAAAAACGCCATCCAGAAGATGAAGCGTCTAGGTGTAGAGCATGTCGGATCCGTTAGCGTCAATACGCTGAGACAAGAAATGAGCGAAGCCTCGTTGCTGTTGTTTCCGGTAGATACCGTGGCCTTCACAGAAGGTTTTAGCCTGTCCATTATGCAGTCTCACGCATCTGGTGCCATTCCTGCCATTTCTTCTGCCGATTGTTTGGGATCTATCTACAAGGATAGTGGTTGTATTATGGTAGAGGCCCCTATTAGAGATAAGCTAAAAGAATACACCGAACAAGTTATCAAAGCATTGACTGATAAGAAGTTTGCAGCTGAAACGCGTCAAAAATGCTTTGATTTCTCCAAGAATTACCTTTGGAGTGATATAGCTGCCAAGATGCAGAAGCTTATGAGTGACCACAGGAAGAGCTAATGAAGAATACAGAATACGCAGATGCCGTCCATAAAGGAAGGTTTCCTGATGAAAGACTTGTGCCCCTCGACCCACCTTTCGAGGATGCCAGGGGTGCCATCCAAAACATCTTGCTGTCCCCTGTCACTAGTGCTGCCATCATCACAAGCAAAGCTGGTTCGGTCAGATCCAATCACTATCACAAAACTGATTGGCACTACCTCTATGTCATTTCTGGCTCTATGGAGTATTATGAGCGTCCTGTGGATGGAGCCAATGCGGAACCAATCATAGTGAAGGCGGGACAAATGGTTTTCACGCCACCTATGCACGTGCACAAGACTGTTTTCCTGGAAGACACTGTGCTATTGAGTTTGGCCAAGAATATTCGTGATCACGAACATCACGAGGAAGATGTCATTCGAGAGGAATTCTAATGGTAGCAACAGGTCCGTGTATACAAGGAAGCCCAGGAGTAACAGGTATGTCAGGGCCAAACTATATTGGTGCTTCTGGTGCTAGTCCGTACTGGGGCATACCTTCTGGCTCCGCTATTTATGGCGTCACTGGTATGGCGTATGGCGTCACTGGTATGGCGTTCGGCTACACTGGCCCAGGCTTGGGATACGATCAGTCCCAAACATTATCCAATGAAGATGTTGAGATTATTTTCGATGTGCAAAATGAAGATGAGGCTATCAAAGTTAGTGGTAGCATTAGGCAAATAGCCCTGCTTATTTTGCAAGAGGCCCAAGAGATTAGAGAGAGGAGCACCTACACTTACAATGGAAAATCGTATGCTCCCGAGAACGTAACATGGGGCCCCTTCATCTTTGATGCTTCACAATCATTCAAGGCTGGTATGCGACCTAGTTCTCGTGCCAAGTACTCCATCAAAGAACTAGTGACCATCAACAAAATACTGCAAGAGCTGGAAAAATTGCAGGAGATGAAAGCGTTTTGGTGATCAATGAGAGTTGATAGTTGCAGACTGTGTAAATCCCTACTAAATAAGCCCGTTTTGGCGCTCCCCGCTACTCCGTTAGCTAACGAGTTTGTCAAGACTACAGAACCACAAGATCTGTTTCCGTTGGAAGTATGCCCTTGCTCCAAATGTGGGCACTATCAGCTGACCGAAAGTGTAGAGCCGGCCCGACTGTTCAGGAACTATCTGTTTGTAGCAGGCACCTCACCCGTCAATGTGGAGCATTTCAGGAAGTATGCCGTGCATATGGTGGAGAAGTTTGGATTGCGGTCGGGTAGCAGGATTTTGGATATTGCCAGCAATGACGGCACGTTGTTGAAGGAGTTTGCAAAGCTGGAAATGTCAGTTTTGGGCATTGACCCAGCGCGCAATTTAGCAGAAGAAGCCAACAAGAATGGTATTCCTACCATACCAGAGTTTTTTACCGCAGAGTATGCCGATCAAATGCTGGAAGAGCATGGCAAGTTCGATATTATTACCGCCAACAATGTTTTCGCTCACGTTCCCGACTTGGCCAATTTTGCCAAAGGTGTCAAAAAGTTGTTAGGCCCATTAGGGGTATTTTCTTTCGAGGTTTCTTATTTTGCTGACGTTTGTGATAAGACACTATTCGATACTATCTATCATGAACACTCTTCCTATCATACGCTTACTCCGCTGCTTCCATTCTTTCAATCACACGGACTAGAAGTGTTTGATGTGGAACGAATTAGCAATCATGGCGGCTCTATTCGAGTGTTTGTAAGGCATGCTGCTGCCGTTGCCAACTACGACAAAGCAATGACTGCATCGATGACGGATATGCTGTTCCAGGAGAAAGACATCGAAAAGAAGGTTGAACATCTGAAAAAGAACATCGATGATCTTGGGCAAGCACTTCGAGACAAATTGCGGCTCTACAAGACACAAGGCAAATCGATAGCTATCTACGGAGTTCCAGCCAAAGCCACTACACTGATGTATGCTTTGGGCATCAAAAAAGAGTGGGTTGATTTTGCGGTGGATGATGCCTCACTGAAACAAGGCACATTTACACCAGGCATGCACATCCCCGTTCTACCCACCAAAACGATCTACGAAAAGAGGCCAGGCATATTGTTGATCCTAGCCTGGAACTTCGCAGACTCCATAATCGCCAATCACAAGAGCTTCGGTGGGAAGTTTATTGTACCCATTCCCGAGCTGAAAGAAGTATAAACATGTTTCAACTGCGCCACATCAATCGAATGAAATATCCACAAAAACACGTACTAATTTGTGAGGACGATCTGAATTGTCAGAAGGATATTCTTGCGCATTTTGCAACTGTCTTTGAGCCACAAGGAGAGGTGCAGTTTAGTGTTGTTGCTGGCGCGGTGCTTGCTGCTTCTGTCACCCAATCACGAAAGATAGATCTTATACTCTTAGATCATGATATGCCAGAAGGTAATGGCACAGATTTGCTTATTTGGATGAAGAAAACTGGAGTTGATATTCCGGTGATCACCTTTTCTGGTATCCCCCAAAATAACATCAATATGATGGCATTGGGGGCTAACTATTGCTTTGGTAAGGGGGATGTCATCGCAGGAAAGGCCGATCAGCTCATCAAAAAACTCCTTAGGATGAACTCTGGTGTAGCGGAACAATATGTCAATAAAGTCTGTATCAACAGTCCTACTGCTACTAGGTATTGGATCACTCCCAATATTATGGTGGGTGGAAGCATATTGGACGGACAAGATTGGTTTCACCTAAAAAATGACTTCGGAATTGAAGCGGTTGTGAATGCCGAAACAGAACATGATGATAATGGCAAGGGGATAGAAAGACTGTTGCAAGTTCGTGTCAATGATGATGGTGGTGCCTTCCCTAACTCTTACATACATAATCTGATACATTTTATCAATACGGTTGGTAGAGATAGGACGTTCTATATACACTGTCAGCAAGGTGGCTCCCGTAGTCCAGCTTTTGCTTATGCAGTATTGAGGGGCTGTTATGGTATGACGCCCGAAGAGGCGCTAGCCAAAATCAATGAGACAATCCCCAATCACAATTATGGGCACCATCAATATCACCATAACTACATGAAAACAGTAGAAGAAGGCCTATCTAATTTGGACGTCATTGCCGAGTATTACACCAACACTAACAGTCCAATACTCCCAGTTACAACCAGGTATTGGATAACCCCAAATCTCTTATTGGGAGGAGATATATGCGACCAAAAAGACTGGGAGCATTTGAGGAAAGATTTTGGCGTCAATGCTGTTATCAATGTCAATAGCACCACGGACACGGACAAGACAATAGCCAACCTGCTTGAACGCCACGTTCATGATAATGGTGATCCCTTTCCAGTTCAATATGTTAGAGATGTCATATCATTTGCTAAAAAGCACTTAGATCATCCGATATATTTGCATTGTCACGCTGGCATATCTAGAAGCCCGCATTTCGCCTACGCAATCCTCAGGGGCTGTCACAACATGACGCAGGAAGAGGCTATGGCTACGATCAGAAAGAAGTTGCCAGATACTCACCATGGCTTCAATAGTCATACTAAAAGTTATGTCAAATCAATTGAGGACGCCCTAACTAACTGGACACCCTAATGAAAACTATCCTAGTTACTGGAACCGCTGGCTTCATTTTTTCCAACTTCATCAGGAAGGTGTTTGACGAGCGCCTACCGTATAAGTTTGTTAGTGTGGATAAGGTGATTGCCTCTTACAACTTGAAGAACATATTTCAGCACCCAAAACACACTTTTTACATGGGCGACATTGCAGACGAAGCTTTCATGGGCAACGTTTTCGAGTTAGAAAAGCCTAACATCATCATTCATGGGGCTGCCGAAAGCTTCGTTGATGACGCCATCCGTAGCGCCAAGCCATTCGTGCATTCTAATATTGTGGGCACCCAAGTCATGGTGGATTTGTCATTGAAGTATGACGTGGATCGCTTTGTCTACATCAGCACCGATGAAGTTTATGGCCAACTGAAACCAGGAGATCCCTCTTGGCTTGAAACAACTGCAACCAAACCTAGAAACCCCTATTCAGCATCAAAAGCATGTGGCGAAATGCTAGTCTATGCCGCCAATCAAACTCACAGCCTAAAATACAACATCACCAGGTGCTGCAACAATTACGGCCCACGCCAACCTCCTCGCAATTTGATCCCCAAGGCCATCACCTCTATCTTGAATGGTGCGTCTGTCCCTATCCACGGACAAGGTAAGCAAATGCGTGAATGGCTCTATGTCAAAGACAACTGTTCGGCCATCATGAAGATCATAGAAGAGGGCGCAATCAACGAGACCTACAACATTGGCTCGGGAGTAGAGTTTACCAATCTGGAAGTCGTCAAAAGGATTGGCGAGATATTGAAGATTGAACCACAAGTCACTTTTATCAAAGACAGGCCTGGACACGATTTCAGATACTCTGTTGATTGCTCCAAAATCAAAGCTTTGGGGTGGAAGCCGGCCTTCGATTTTGATAGGGGGTTAGCCGAAT
>Ga0326728_10012019_pt1 | contig 19478 bp, 17 predicted proteins | sample MB3enrmetagenome_FD_207602 | JGI IMG/M metagenome (GOLD analysis project Ga0326728, IMG submission 207602) | Lab enriched peat soil microbial communities from McLean, Ithaca, NY, United States - MB31MN | ecosystem: Environmental > Terrestrial > Soil > Wetlands > Peat | place: USA: New York... | reverse complement strand
GCCCTCCTTCACCGGAAGCGTCGTGTCGATCGAAACCAGGTAATCGACGTCGTCCGGAAAACTCCGCTTGAGCCGCGTCATCGTGTTCCGGACGTTCTGGGCTGCGTCCAGAGCGTTGGATCCGGGCAACTGGTAAACCGGAATCACCGCGGCCGGCTCGCCATTCACGCGGCCCCTGACGTTGTACGTTTCGGCCCCCAGTTCCACGCGCGCCACGTCCTTCACGCGCAGCACCGAGCCGTCGCGATTCGCCCGGATCACGATCTGCCCGAACTCCTCCGGCGTGATCAGCCGCCCCTGGGCGCGCACCGTGTAAGTGAATTCCTGGCCCAGCGGGACCGGCTCGCTGCCGATCTGTCCCGCCGGATTCACGGTGTTCTGTTGTTGCACCGCGCGCACGATCTCCGGCACCGTCACTTGCAGCTTCGCCAGGCGGTCCGGCTTCACCCAGATCTGCATCGCATAACGGCCGCCGAACACCAGCACATCGCCGACGCCCGGAGCCCGCGCCAGCTCGTCGACCAGGTTGATGTAGGCGTAGTTGGCCAGGAAGTTGCGGTCCCGCGTGCCCTTGGGCGAGTATAGCGAGAGCATCAGCAGCGGCGAGCTCATCGCTTTTCTCACCACCACCCCGTAGTTGTTCACGTCGGCCGGCAGTTGCGTGGCCGCCAGCGCCTCGCGCATTTGCGTCAGGATGAGGTTAATGTTGGGCTGCGTCTTCACGTCGAAGTTCACCCGCATACTCATCCCGCCGTTGTTGGCGTTGGTCGAGATCATGTACTGCATGTTGTCCACGCCGCTCATCTGCTGCTCGATGGGAGCCGCGACGGACTGCTCGATGGTCTGCGCATCCGCGCCGAGATAGGTGGCGCCGATGGTGACTTCCGGCGGGACGATATCCGGGTACTGCGCCACCGGCAGCGCCACCATCGAGATCACACCCACGATCACCGTGAGGATGGCGATCACCATCGCCACAATCGGCCGGTCGATAAAGAATTTGGACATTCCGCCTACCTCGCGCCCGCTGCCGGGGCGGCCGTCGTGGGGTTCACCGTCGCGCCGCTGCGCACCTTTTGCAGGCCTTCCACGATCACTCGTTCGCCGGGCCGGACTCCCTCCTCGACCACCCAAAGATTACCCAAACGCTCTCCCAGCCGCACCGGGCGGATGGCAACCTTGTTGTCCTCCCCCACCACGGCCACCTGGTAGGTGCCCTGCAGTTCGCTCACCGCGCGCTCCGGAATCAGCGTCGCGTTCCGGTGCACACCGGCCGTCGCCCGCACCCGTGCGTACTGGCCCGGCCGCAGCACATTGCCGGGATTCGGAAACAGCGCCGCCACTCTCACCGTGCCCGTCCCCACGTCCACCTGCCGGTCCACCATGAAGAACGTACCCCGGTGAGGATGCACGCTGCCGTCCGCCAGCACCAGTTCCAGTTCTTTGGCCCACCGGCTTGGGCCGCCCGTCCGCTCCTGCGCCAGATACTCCTGTTCGCTGACGCTGAAGTAGGCTTTGATCGGATCCACCGTGGACACCGTAGTCAGCGGCGTTCCCGATGGCGAGACCAGATCCCCCACCTGGATCATGGCCAGGCCCGCGATCCCATCCACCGGCGACAGGATCTTCGTGAAGCTGAGCTTCACTTCCGCATCGTACACCGACGCTTTCGCCGCCACCACCGCCGCCTTCGCGGTCTCGATCGCCGCCTGCGCGGACTCCATCCCCGCTTGGGCCTCCAGCCGGCTCTGGATGGCGTTGTCCATCTCCTCCTGGCTAATGGCTTTCGTCGCCACCAGCGGCGTATAGCGCTTGACATCCAGTTCGGCTTTCCCGAGCCTGGCTTTGCTCTGCGCAAGGTTCGCGACCGCCTGCTGCACGCCGCTCTCGGCCTCCGCCAGCCGGCCCCGCACCTCGTTCAACTCCGCCTGGAAGGGCCGCGGATCGATCTCGAACAGCAAGTCGCCCCGGTGCACAAAGGCGCCTTCCAGGTAGGCCTGCCGCATCAGGTACCCGCTGATCTGTCCGCGGATTTCCGCATTGACGCGTCCATCCAGCGTCCCGATCCATTCCTTGGCCACGGGAACGTCTTGGGTTGTAACCGCCGCCACTTGTACGTCCACCGCCGGCGCGCCCGTGGCCCGTGCGGCATCAGGTTGGCCGCAATTCGTCAGAAGAATTGAGATAGCCGCGCACCACAGGGCACAGCCCCAGCGGCTCAACAATGAATGGCTTCGCTGCATAGGTTTCCCGATCATCCAGCCTGTGTTCAGAACCTCATTATCTCCTAGGACGGGCCATGCGTCATGCCCCGCCCCGCTTCAAACGTCCAGCCCAACCCGCCCCTCCCCCAAGTCCGCAAGAAATGTCAAGCGGCCCGCTCCCCCAGTGGGTACAATTCCGATGATGGCCATGCGAACCGGTACCGCCGAATCCTACCAGGAGCGCGTGCAGCGCGTGCAGGTGTATATCCGCAACCACCTGGATGGCCCGCTCCCGCTCCAAGAACTGGCCGGCGTCGCCTACTTTTCGCCCTATCACTTCCACCGTATCTTTCGCGGGATGACCGGCGAATCGGTCAAGGAGCATGTCCGCAGGCTGCGCCTCGAGCGCGCCGCGCGCCGGCTCCGTTTCTCAGCCGACTCCGTCACCGACATCGCACTCGATTCCGGCTACCAGACGCACGAGTCGTTCACCCGAGCCTTTGACGCCATGTACGGCGAACCGCCCTCCATCTTCCGGCAGAGTTCCCGCGAGATCGCGCTGCCCGCGCGGCAGCCCTTAGTCGGCCCGCCGCTGGCGGTCCGCACCGAGCGGGTCGGGCCGCTTCGTCTGGCCTTCGTCCGCCACATCGGGCCGTACGATGAGGTCGGTATCGCCTGGGGGAAGCTGATGTCCTGGGCTGGCCGGCGCGGTCTCCTCGGTCCCGGCATGCAGATGCTGGGCGTCGTCCACGACGACTATGAGATCACCCCGCCCGAGACCCTTCGCTACGATGCCGCGCTGCCCGTCGATGCTACGGTCCAGCCTTCCGGCGAGCTGGGAATTCAAGATCTGCCGGCTGGCGAATACGCCGTCGCCACCCATCGCGGCCCTTACTTCAAGCTCAGCGAAACCTACGCGCGGCTGGCCGGCGAGTGGCTGCCCGCAAGCGGCCGCGAGTTGCTCACCGCCCCGGCCATCGAGATCTACCTCAACTCGCCCTTCTCTACAGCGCCCGAAAATCTGTTGACCGACGTTCATCTGCCCCTCGCACCCCAGGAGTAACCACCATGCCAACTGCCACCGAGAAAGTCGATTTCTACAAAACGCACAAGTCCGAATACGTCACGCCCAAGGAGCCCGTGCTGGTCAAGATTGGCCCCGCCAAGTATCTCGCCATCGAAGGCAGCGGCGAGGTCAGCGGCCCGCTCTTTCAGGCTCAGATCGGAGCGCTCATGGGCGCCGCTTGGACCATCAAGATGACCCGGAAGTTCGCCGGCAAAGGCGACTACAAGGTCTGCGCGCTGGAAGGCCAGTTCTGGAACTTCGGCTCCGGCCAGCCCAGCATGGACTGGAAGCTGCTGATCCGCGTCCCAAGCTTCGTCACCGCCACCGACCTCAAAGCCGCCGTCGCCTCGCTCAAGGAAAAGGGCAAGGGCGCCGAAACCGAGAATCTCCGCCTGGAAACCATCAAGGAGGGCCAGTGCGTCCAGATGCTCCACGTCGGCCCCTACAGCCAGGAATGCGAAACCATGGCCCGTATGGAAGCCTTCGCTAACGAGAACGGCCTGGCTTTCCGCGGCCTGCACCACGAGCTTTACCTCTCGGATCCCCGCCGCGTCCCCCCCGAGCGCCTGCGCACCATTCTGCGCCACCCGGTCGAGTAGCGCGGTCCGCTCGCGAAGTAACTGAACGGTCCGGCCAGTTCGCCAGTCTTACCTTGTGTAGGCTGGCGTAGGAATGGTTGGGATCTCCACTCAGTTCGCGCTTCGGGAAGCCGCAGTCACGCGCGAAGACCGCTTCACCGCCCTGGTAAGAAGGCAAGCCCGCTTCGTATTCCGCGTCGCCTATTCGATTCTTCGCAACGTGCAGGATGCCGACGACATCGTTCAGGAGACTTTCTTCAAGCTCTACCGCTCCTCGGCCTGGGAGCGCATCGCGGACGAGAAGGCATTTCTGGGCCGGACGACCTGGCGTCTCGCGGTCGTCCGTCGCCGAAAAGTGCCGGGAAATGCCCCGCCCGGCGATTTTCCCTGGGCCGGCCGGAATCCCGAACAAGCCGCCATCGATTCAAACTGGAATGCGGTCGTTTGCCGCCTCATCGACGCGCTGCCCGAGGAGCTGCGGCAACCTCTGGCTCTTTCCAGCTTCCAGGAGTTGAAGTCGCCGCAGATTGCCAAGGCGATGGGCATTCCCGAAGGCACCGTCCGCACCCGCCTCATGCGCGCGCGGCAGATTCTCAAGCAGAAGCTAAATGCTTTAGGAGCAGGTCACCATGACAAGTAGCGATCACGACGAACTCGACGACTTGATCGACGGCGCACTGTCCGGCTATTCGGACGCCAGCCCGCTCGAGGGCCTCGAAGAGCGGGTGTTGTGCCACATCCACTCGGCGGGGCCTCCGCGCTGCCCCGCCTGGCCGCTTCGTATCGCATTCGCCGTCCCAGCCCTCGCCGGGCTCGTCCTGGCGGCCCTCGTTCTGCCCTCCTGGTGGAACCCCCTGCCGCCAACCGTGAACCCAACGCCGATTCACGCGGCCCTGACCGCGCCCGTTTTCAAGTCGCAGCCGCCGGCCCCGCGGCGCATCCACCCGTCCCGGGCTTTGCCAAAGCAGCCGTGTTTCCCGTCTCCGGCCCCAATGACGGATGAAGAGCGCGCCCTGGCCGCCTGGGCCCGCCGGGCGCCGCAAGAGGTCAGCCAAGCTTTCGCGGATCTGCGGAAGCGGAGCGAAGAACCAGTCGCGATCCAACCGCTCGCGATCCAAGCAGTTCTGATCGAGCCATTGCAGAGCGATGGCGCCAACGAAGGGAGATGATATGTCCAAGACAACACTATTCAGCGTGCCAATTCTGGCGCTCGCAATCGCGGGCGGGGCGGCCTTCGCCCAAACCCCGGAAGCCCCCAAGCCCGCGGAACCTTCCAGGTTCTACAAACTTGAATTCGTCGTCCAGGAAGTCGAAGGCGGGAAGGTCCTCAATGCCCGCTCCTATTCGACCATGGCGGCCGCCGATGCGCGAGACGGCGCCGCAATCCGTGCCGGATCCAAGATGCCGATCGGCACGGGCGTCCCGGAGCACAATATCATTTATGCCGATCTCGGCGTGAACATAGATTGCCGCAACATCAGGGATTCCCCGCGCGAAATCTCCCTGTTCGTCTCGGCCCAGATCAGCAGTCTGCCGTCGGAATCCGCCACGCCCCCTCAGGCCGGAGCGCAACTGGCAATCACCGTTCGTCAGAACTCGTGGAGTTCCTTGGTCGTCGTGCCGTTCAGTAAGCCGACTGTTCTCTTCTCTTCAGACGACCTGACCTCCAAGCGGCAGTTCCAGCTCGAGCTTACGGCCACCCCGATCCACTGACCGCCGCGCCCTGGGAGCTTCCTCCCGCCCGGCGGGTATTCTGGGGCTTGGCTCGGAGGGCCTGGGGACGGGCTGGCCCCCCGTCGCATCCGCTCCCAGCGCCTGCGCGCCATTCTGCGCCACCCGGTGGAATCAAGGCGCCCTCCCGCTTCCCCTTGACATTCTACAAGAAAGACTCTATCATTCTTGTAGAATGTCTAGGAGTAGCCAATGCCGCAACGTCGCCTCGATCTTCTCCAGGGAACCCTCGATCTCCTGATCCTCAAGACCCTCGCGCTCGGCCCCATGCATGGCTGGGGGATCGCACTACGCATCCAGCAGGTCTCGAAAGAGGCGCTGCAGATCCAGCAAGGCTCGCTCTATCCCGCGTTGCACCGCCTGGAGGAGCGCGGCTGGATCGCTTCCCAGTGGGGCGCCTCGGAGAATAACAGGCGCGCCAAGTACTACGAGCTGACCCGCGCCGGCAGAAAGCGGCTGGCGGTCGAGACCTCGAATTGGGGAAAGCTCGCCGCAGCCGTCGCGGAGATCCTGGCAACGGCCTGAGGTGGCTGGCTTATGCGATTGCGCAATTTGTTCCGCAGGAGCGCCGTTGAGCGGGAACTCGACGAGGAATTGCGCTTCCACATCGAGAGCCAGGTCGAAATGCACCTGCGGGCCGGCATGAGTGAGGAGGAAGCCCGCCGCTGCGCGGCGCTCGCATTCGGAGGGGTGGAACGGGCCAAGGAGGAGTGCCGCGACGCCCGCGGCATCGGCTTGCTCCGGAGCGTCGTGCAGGACCTCCGCTACGGTTTCCGGACCATGGCCAAGCGCCCGACGTTCACCGCCGTCGCCGTAATGTCGCTGGCGCTCGGCATCGGCGCCAACGCCGCTATCTTCAGCCTGTTCCACACCGCCATGCTGAGGACGCTGCCGGTCAAACAACCCGAACAACTTGCGCAGGTGACGCAGGTCTGGCGCGGCGGCTGGCAGACCAACGTGGAGCCGGGAATCCTCGAGGAATTGCGCCGGTCGCCGCAATCGCTTTCCGGGGTTTTCGCCCTCACGCAAAGGACCGTCAATCTGTGCGCCGGCGGCGCGGCCGAGCGCGTCGAGGCACAACTGGTCACCGGCGACTACTACTCCACGCTCGGCGTTCCCGCGTTCCTCGGACGTACTCTTGCACCGGAGGATGATCGGCCGGAGAACGAGGGCGGCGGGGTCGGCGTGCTCGGCTATTCCTTCTGGACGCGCCGCTTCGGCCGCGATCCGGAGGTGCTCGGGAAGACCGTGTACCTGGACGGCCTGCCTGTGACCATTGTAGGCGTGACGCCCCCGGAGTTCTTTGGCTTGGACGTCGCCGCGCCCCCGGACATCACCGTCCCGCTCGGGAATCCGGCGCATTTCGAACCCTGGATTTGGGCCAGACTGAAACCCGGCGTATCGATGCGCCAGGCGCAGCCCGAGCTAGAGGCCGCCTTCCAGAGGGTGCTGGAGACCTTGCGGCCGGGCTCGAAGGATTGGTCGGTGCCCGATCGGGAGAGGCGACTCTCCCAGCGCGCCCAGTTCCTCCCCGCGGACAAGGGCGCTCCCGGTTTCCAGGTCGCCTACGAGCAATCCTTGCAGGTTCTGCTGGCATTCGCGGGGGTGGTGCTGCTGATCGCCTGCGCGAACATCGCCAGCCTGCTGCTGGCGCGTTCCGCCGCGCGCGCCGGCGAGATCGGTCTGCGTCTCGCCATCGGCGCCGGCCGGCGGCGCTTGGTGCGTCAGTTGCTCACCGAGAGCGTCCTGTTGTCGCTCGTGGGCGGCGTTTTGGGCGTGTTCTTCGCCCTTTGGGGATATCGTGTGCTGCTCGCGCTACTGGTCGGCGAGAATGTTCCGGAGACCCTCGGGTTTCGCCTCGACTTTCGCGTGCTCGCGTTCACCGCCGCCCTCTCGGTCCTTACCGGGGTGCTATTTGGGATCGCTCCGGCGCTGCGCGCCACAGGCGGTGACGTGTTCTCCACGCTGAAGCGGGACCCGCGTCTCGGCGGCGCCCCGCGCCAGCGCCTCACCAAGTCGCTGGTCGTCGTGCAGGTGGCCGCTTCTATTGTCCTGCTGGCCGGCGCTGGCTTGTTCGCCCGCACCTTGCGTAATCTCCGCGCCATCGATCCTGGCTTCCATCCCGAAAGCGTACTCACGATGCGGATTGACGCCGCACAGCACCGTGTTCCGGGCCAGCGCTCGGCGGAGTTCTACCGCGAGCTGATCCGCCAGGTTCAGGCCATCCCCGGCGTCAAGGCGGCGAGCCTCGCGGAGATCCCCCTGTTCGGCGCCGGCGGCTATTGGACCACCGTCTGGGCGGACAGCTTTCCGGATGCCCCCGAAGACGATCACAAGACCGGCTTCAACAACGTCGGCCCCGATTTCTTCCGGTCGGCGGGCGTGCCGCTGCTCGCCGGCCGCGAAATCGGCGAGCGGGACGACCGAAGCGCGCCGGAAGTCGTGATCGTCAACGAGGCGCTGGCGCACAAGTACTGGCCCTACGGCAACCCGGTCGGCCGCCGGCTCGGCTGGCCCGAAGCCAGAACCAAGTTCGAAATCGTCGGCGTGGTCCGCAACACGAAGTACGGGAATCTCCGCCAGCCGGTTCCTCCCATGGTCTACTTCTCGCTGCTCCAGCAAGAGAAGCTGGGCGAAGTCACGCTGCATGTTCGCACCCTGGGCGCTCCCGCGCTGTTGGCTGCTCGCATTCGCCGGCAGATCCAGGCCCTCGACAGCGGCCTGCCCGTCTACCGCATCGAGACGCTGGCCGATGGGGTCGACCGCACGCTGCGCCGCGAGCGGATGTTCGCTACGCTGTCGGGTTTCTTCGGATTGCTGGCGCTGGCGTTGACCTGCGTCGGGCTGTACGGCGTGATCGCCTGCGCGGTGGCGCGGCGCACCAACGAGATCGGTCTCCGCATTGCGCTGGGCGCCACGCGCACGGCGGTCGTGTGGATGGTTCTGCGCGAGACGTTGATGCTGGTGGCCGGTGGCGCAATCATCGGCGTGCCCGCCGCCCTGGCCTCAACCAGGTTGCTCCGCGGCCTGCTGTTCGGCCTGACGCCCTTCTCCCCGGCCACTCTCGCCGCAGCCACTCTCCTGTTGGCCGCCCTGGGCGCCTTCGCGGGCTATCTTCCCGCCCGCCGGGCCGCTTTGCTGGACCCGACCTCGGCGCTTCGACACGAATAAGCGACTCTTGCCACAACCGAGTGACTACTCAGACCGTCCCCGGCTGCCCAAAACTAAGAAGCCCCAGGCTGGGTACCTGGGGCTTCACTCAGAGGGGCTGGCGACAGGCTGGGCCCCGTCGCCGGGATGCTATGTTGTGTATAGCTGTACCTTTAATATAGCATAATCAGGCTGCATTCTCCTGTAGAATCAACAAAAAACTGCTGCCCCTAAGGTATTACGCCTATGAGTACTACCTCTGTGGGTAGTTGAGTACTGGGGTATTTCCACGACTCAATGTGGGGAGCGCCGCCCGCCTGCCTCCCCCGCCGCTCACGATAGAATAAACATCATGTGTGGAATTGTCGGCTATGTTGGTAACCGCCGCGCCGTCCCCATCATCCTCGACGGTCTGCGCCGGCTCGAGTATCGCGGCTACGATTCCGCCGGCCTGGCCGTCTTCTCCGATGGCGCTCTGGCCGTGCGTCGCGCTACTGGGAAACTCCGCAATCTGGAGGAAGCCATCCGCATGGACCCGGTCGACGGCAACTGCGGCATCGGCCACACGCGCTGGGCCACGCACGGCCGTCCCACCGAGGAGAACGCCCATCCGCACCGCGATTGCAAGGGCGACATCGTGGTCGTGCACAACGGCATCATCGAGAACTACGTTCCCCTGAAGCAGCAGCTCGTCGCCGCGGGCCACATCTTCCACACCGAGACCGACACCGAGGTGATCGCCCACCTGATCGAGAAGTATTACGCCGGCGACTTGGTCGAAGCGGTCCGCCTGGCTGTCCGCGACCTCTCCGGCCTCTTCGCGCTGGCCATCATGTCCCGCCTGGACCCCAACAAGATCGTGGTCGTGCGCTCGGGCCCTCCGGCCGTCGTCGGCCTGGGCGATGGCGAGTATTTCATGGCCTCCGACGTCCCCGCCATTCTCAGCCACACCCGCGACGTGCTGTTCCTGGCCGATGGCGACATCGCCGTCCTGACCTTGGATGGCGTCCGCCTCTTCGATTTCGACGGCCGCCCCGTGAAGCGCCCCGTCTCGCACGTTCTCTGGGACCCCATCATGGCCGAAAAGGGCGGCTACAAGCATTTCATGCTCAAGGAAATCTATGAGCAGCCTCGCGCCGTTCGCGACACCGTCGTGGGCCGCGTGGGGCAGGAAACCGGCCGCGTCTTCCTGGATGAAATGGACATCCAGCCCAAGGAGTTCGGCGCTTTCCGGGAAGCCCGCATCGTAGCCTGCGGCACCAGTTGGCACGCCGCCCTGGTCGGCAAGTTCATGATCGAGCGCCTGGCCCGCATCCCCGTCGAGGTGGATTATTCCAGCGAGTTCCGCTACCGCGACCCCATCCTCGGGCCGGACATCCTCACCATCGTCGTCTCGCAATCCGGCGAGACCGCCGACTCGCTCGCCGCCCAGCGCGAAGCCCGCAAGCAGGGCTCCAAGACCATCGCTATCTCCAACGTAATCGGTTCCATGGTCACTCGCGAAGCCTCCGGCTCTCTGCTGACCCACGCCGGACCGGAAATCAGCGTCGCCTCCACCAAGACCTTCACCACCCAGCTCGCGGCCCTGTTCATGCTCGGCATGTATCTCGGACAGACCCGCGGCAGCCTCGCAAGCGACGCCTCCCGCTCGTTGGCCCAGGAACTCCTCCGCCTTCCCGGCAAGCTCGAGACCGTGCTCTCCAAGGACCCCTTCTACGAGGAGCTGGCCCGCAAGCTTTTTCGCTCCTCCGATTTCCTGTTCCTCGGCCGCGGCGTTCATTTCCCCATCGCGCTCGAGGGCGCCCTCAAGTTAAAGGAGGTTTCCTACATCCACGCCGAGGGCTACCCGGCCGGCGAGATGAAGCACGGCCCTAACGCGCTCATCGGCGAGGAACTGCCGGTGGTCGTGCTGGCCGCTCACGATCCTTCCAGCGAGCTCAGCCGCATCCTCTACGAGAAGACCCTCTCCAACATCCAGGAAGTGAAGGCGCGCGAAGGGATGGTGCTGGCCATCGTGGCCAAGGGCGACGAGAAAGTCGCCAAGCTCGCCGATCACGTCATCGAGATCCCCGCCGCTCCCGAGCTTCTGCTGCCCATCCTCGAAGTGGTTCCGCTCCAGTTGTTGGCCTACCACATCGCGGTGCGCCGCGGCTGCGACGTCGATCAGCCCCGTAATCTGGCCAAGAGCGTCACTGTCGAGTAGCCGTGCGCCAGGCCAGCCACCAGTTGCGCGTCCCCACCCGCGGCCAGGGCCTCTACGAAATCACCGGCCCCATTGAGGCCTGGGTCGCCGCCCAGAATCTGCGCACCGGCCTGCTCACCGTCTTCGTCCAGCACACCTCCGCGTCCCTTGTTGTCCAGGAAAACGCCGATCCCGACGTGGTCCTCGACCTGCAGGACTTCTTTGCCCGCCTGGCGCCCGAGGACGATCCCGCCTACCGCCATACCATTGAGGGTTTCGACGACATGCCCGCTCACATCCGCGCCGCCCTCACCCTCACCCAGCTCTCCGTCCCCCTTCTTGACGGCCGTCTGGCCCTCGGTACTTGGCAAGGCATCTACCTCTTCGAGCACCGCGCTCGCTCGCATCCCCGCTCCGTGGTGCTGCACCTGCTCGGCGAGTAGTGCTACTCTTTCTGCTTACAGGAACTTCCAGGCATGAAACAGCCCGCGCCGCGGCTCACCCACCTCTACCTGGAGAACTGGCGTAACTTCGCTCGCGTCGAGGTCAGCCTGGCCCGCCGCGTGCTCCTGGTGGGCCCCAACGCCTCCGGAAAGTCCAACCTCCTCGACGCCCTCCGCTTCCTCCACGACCTGGCCTCTCCCGGCGGCGGCGGCTTTCAAGAGGCCATCCGGCGCCGCGGCGGCGTATCGCGCCTGCGTTGCCTGGCCGCGCGCCAGCACTCCCAGATCGCCATCGCGGTGCGCATCGGAGCCGATCCCGCCCGCCCCGATTGGGAATACGCCCTCGAGTTCTCGCAGCCCGACCTGGAGCGGCCCTCCATCCTGCGCGAGAGCGTCGCCCACCAGGGAACCGATCTGCTGCGCCGCCCCGATCTGGCCGATCTCACCGATCCCGAGCGCCTCACCCAAACCTCTCTCGAGCAGGCCAGCGTCAACCGGGAGTTCCGCGAGCTCGTCGCCTTCTTCGCTTCACTCCGCTATTTCAACGCCATTCCCCAGTTGGTGCGCGAGCGTTCCAATGCCCGGCCCGACGATCCCTTTGGCGGCGGCCTGCTCGATCAGATCGCCGCCGCCCCCGAGAGCACCCGCGACTCCCGCCTGCGCCGCATTCTCGAAGCCCTGCGCACCGCCGTCCCCCGCCTTCGCGACCTCGAATTGTGGAAGGACCACCGGGGCGCGCCTCACCTACGCGCCCGTTACGATCATTGGCGTCCTCAAGGCGCCTGGCAGACCGAAGATCAGTTGTCCGACGGCACCCTCCGCCTGCTGGCCCTGCTCTGGGCCGCCTTCGACGGCCATGGCCCCCTCCTCGTCGAGGAGCCTGAGTTGTCCCTCCACCCCGAGGTGATTCGCGGCGTCCTGCCCATGCTCGCCGGCATCCAACGCCGCTCCGGTCGCCAGCTTATCCTCAGCACCCACTCCGCCGATCTGGTCTCCAGTGAGCGCATCGACCCCTCCGAAGTGCTGCTGCTCGTCCCCGGAGAGGAAACCACCGCCGTTCGGCCTCCCGCCGCTCTCGCCGACCTGCGCGACCTGCTCAACGGCACGCTGGCCCCCTCCCCGGCCGACGCCGGCGCGCCTCCCGCCGAGAATCAACTCGACCTCTTCCCCGGCGACTCCTAGTCGTGCGGGGACTGCATGCTCTGCTTCTCAAAACTCCCGAAGAACGCGAAGTTGTACGAAGCCCAATCGAAACTGGAAGCGTAATACCTGGGCGTCGAATACTCCAGATAGCGATTGTGGTCCGTGTTGATGGGCGGGTGAAGCTGTTCGATCATCCGATCGGCGGCCTGAGGGCTCAGTATCCGGGACGCCAGCATTCGCTCCAGCAAATGCTCCGGCCGTTCCTCCCGCTGCAAGCCCGGCTCCGCCAGCGCCCTCAGCATATACAGCCTGCGGGCTTCGGTCACGTCTTGTGGTTCGGCGGTCGCGATGATGAAACCTTGAGTGCCAAATCGCCAGTAGCTCACGTAAGGGAAGACGGCTCGCGCGGTAGCGATGGCGGAGGCGATCTCCGTAGGGCCGATATGGTGTAGCTGCACCCATTGCTGGAGAACGCCACGCTGCCCCATATGCTTGCGGACTTCTTCGTAAAACTCCCGCGAATAGACGTTGGTTGCACCGGCGAACCAGATACTCGTGATCTCTACCGTGATCAGGTCATAGCGCTCGCGAGCGCTTAGCAGAACGATCCGGCCGTCTTCGTCTTTGAGATGAACGTGCGGGCTGGACAATACATTCTTATTGAGCTGCGAGAAGCAGGTCCGGGCGGCTTCCACGATGCCCGGTGAGAACTCCGCTACATCGATGTCCCGGTATCCGAGTTGCTTAAGCGCGAGCGCGCTGTGGCCTGTTCCCAGCCCGATCAGCAGGGCCCGATCCATGTGGCTGACGTACAAAGCGGCCAATGCGCCGACGCCGAACTGCGCATCCCACTGGCCTTGCAGGTTGTCGTCTCCCTCGAACTTGCCATTGGTGAGCAGGGTCCGCACCGCCTTGTGCCGGCCGGCTTCTCCGATCGCTCTCTCAACCACGCTGGTGAAGCCACTCTGAGCAGTCTCTCGCAAGTAAACCAGCTTGGGCGGCCCGGCCCGCTCGGCGAGATCGCCGCCCGCGTGGGCGCCCGATTGTTCTATCCCTGTCGAGCCGAATGTTACGGCGGGCATCGAATTCAGCAACAACCCGTTCCAGTGCCAGAAGGTGCAGGGGGCAATCACGAGCAGCGCTCCCGCCAACGCGCGCGCCAGCACCGCCTTGCCCCCTCGGCGCTCCAGAAAGAGGAACGAGAACGCCAGCATCGCCACCGCTATGAGCTTGAGGGAGAGTTCCGAACCCAAAACCGGGATCATGACGAACAAACCGAGCAGAGTTCCCATTTGGCAGCCGATCGCGTTGGCGGCGTTCATGTAGCCTACCAGAAAGCAGCGCTCGTCCCCTTCCAAAGCGCGGCTCCCCAGGAGGGAGGGGAACAATGTGCCCAGCGCCGTCGATAACGGCACGATCAGCATGGCGGCTACCGCAAGGCGCCACGTCTCGGCGCCCGCAAAATTCTGGAACGGGTGCGGAGGAGTGAAGAAGAATAGCAGCGGCGCCATGCCCCACGCGACCAACTGCACGACCGCCAACACCGCGCACCGGAAGAAGAGTTCCGCATAATCCGGCGGTTGTCGCATTCCAAGCCTCGCGGCCGTCTTCCTGGCGCCCAGGAAGAGCCCCAGCAGCACCATCAACAGCATGGCCGAGAAGGCGTACACGCTGCACCCTAGAACCACGCTGATCAAGTGCGTCCAGAGAACCTCTAGCGCGAAGACGATCAGGCCCGAAGCAAAGGCCGCCACGAGCAGGAGCCAGGCTCGCTTGTCGATAGTGCGCCGTCCCGTCGGCTTCCCGCCCGAAGCGGACCGTACCGCCTGCCGCGCGTAGCCTGCGCCGCGGCCGATGAGCATGGTGCCCGCGAAAACCGCGATGCAGATGCCGAATGACAACCAGAATGCCCCCCGGACCCCGATATTGGGGTAGATCAGGTAAGGCCCCAGAAGGGCGGCCGCGATCGCACCGGCCAAATTGCTCGCATAGGCCCGCGCCCACAGGCTTCCGCCCGTGCTGCCCCCGCGATCGACCACTTGCGCCATCAGCGGGAACGACGCTCCCATCAGGGCCGCGGTGGGCAAGACGAACAGGCAGCCGAACAGAAAACGCACCCCGGCCTTGACAACCGGCTGTTGCAGTCCGGCCTGCAAGGGAGCCAGCCATCCCATGCACGGGTGGAAAGCATACGTGAAAAGGATCGCCGCGATTCCCACCGTTAGTTCCATCGCGCCGTACCATGCGAGCGGCCTCCCGATTCGTGCTTTCTTCTGCAACCCCGCAGCCGCCAGTCCGCCCAGGGCGAACCCTAGAAAATACGCGAAGATCACCGCGGAGGACGCCGCGACGGTGCCGCCCACCAACAGAACCAGGTACTTCTCAAAGCCTTGTTCGATCAGCAGCCCCGTAAACCCGGTGAGCGCGTACAGCAGGATGGGCCAGCGCGCCAGCCGGGCGTCCCTTGCGGATTCGATTTCCATAGGTCCTATGCCAACCTGGAGCGTGTCCGGACTCAATCCGGCTTCATGCGATTATATCCCTTGCTCGCCCAGCGCGGTGGCGACCGGCGCCGAAAACGGTGGTGGGGTAAGGCCTTCCGGCCTGTAGCCACCCGTCCATTTCAATGTGCTGCGGCGCCCGCCAGTGGTAGCGCCGGCGGTCTTGCCGCCGGTATGCTCCCCATCGCGCAGCTTCCCCTTCTTGCTCTTTTCCAGCGGAACGGAATTGGATTCTGGCAGGGCCGCCAGGCGGCTCCCGCGCCAGAAGCGCCGGGACCCTGTACTTCCAAGGGTCGGATCTTGGCGGCCTGTCCTTGCATCAAAGAAAATGGGAGCCAAGAGGATGGACCACGTTCAATCGAAAGACCTGCTCACACGCCGCTCGGCGCTCTTGTTGGCGGTGGCGGCGCCACAGTTACTCGGTCAAAGGGGGGAGAATTCCATGGGACGGCCAGTTGTTCATTTTGAGATCGGATGCCGCGACCGCGCCAGGACCGGCGATTTCTATTCCAAGCTGTTCGGCTGGCAGATCACGCCCGCCGGCCCCGCGTCGAATATCGAAACCGGGAGTCCGCAGGGCATCCCGGGTCACATCACCTCGCTCGGCCACGAGCCCGAGCATTACACCATGTTCTACGTGGACGTCGAGGACGTGCAGGCTGCCCTCGACATGGCCACCGAATTGGGCGGCAAGAAGCTGGTGGGGCCGATCGCGATTCCCGCCGGTACGTTCGCCTGGTTCGCCGATCCGGATGGGAACACCATCGGCCTGTTGAAGCCGCCGAAGATTTAGGCAGCGCTCTCGGCCCAATCAAGCCGGACCGAGTTGCTCCCGCTCGATCTCCCGCTCCCGCAGCGACTTCTTGCGGTCTTTGTAGACCTTGGTCGGCGGCGGCATCGGCTTGCGCACGCTCTTGCGTATCTCCTGCCGCGAAATCTTGATGGGCTTCGGTTTCTTCATCCCTTCCCGATCTTCGCACAGCCCGGCAGCGCCGCGGCCAATTTCGCAGTGCCCGTTTCACATTCGTTCTTCTCCCCGTCCCCTCCGCCGCTTACGGAATCCTTCCCATACCAGCCGCTCCGTTCCGCCGTGCAATCTCGGCAGGAGCATGCTCTTGCCGTTCCATCTTCCCAGCCGCCAGCCCGCTTTTCGTCCCCCCAAGCGAGAGCCGTGACCCAATTCCGGGCGAGCATCCCGAGGCATCGGGGCGCCCTCACTTCCTCTCACTCCCCCCGCCGCCTGCTGTATAATCGGATTACGATTGCATCCCGAATCGCGAGCCGGGAGGCGTGTGAGTTCCGAGCGCCGACTCTTCTCTGCGCATCTCCCCCTCATCTTGCACTTACAGGAGGACAATGAGTAAAGAAGACAGTATTGAAGTCACCGGGACCGTCGTCGAGAAATTCCCCGCCGGTCAGTTTAGCGTCCAGTTGGATCAGGACCGCATCGTCCTGGCTCATTTGGCGGGTAAACTCCGCCGGAATCGCATCCGCGTGCTGGCCGGCGACCGGGTCACTCTGGAGCTTTCCCCCTACGATCTGACCAAAGGCCGCATCACTTACCGCCACAAGTAAGCGCCCCTCCATCTCCGTGCTCGAAAAGAAAATCCGTACTCTGTTCGTCTTCGGGACCCGTCCCGAGGCCATCAAGCTCTGCCCCGTCGTGAACTGTCTGCGCAGCCGCCCGGAGTTCGAGGTGAGCGTGTGCGTCACCGCCCAGCACCGCGCGCTTCTCGATCAAGTCCTGGCCGCCTTCGAGGTGGTCCCGGATTTCGATCTGGACCTCATGCTTCCCGACCAGACGCTTTCCCAATCCACCTCGCGCATCGTGGCCGGATTGGAGCCCGTCCTGCGTTCCGCGCGTCCCGACATTCTGCTGGTTCAGGGCGACACCACCACCACGTTTTGCGGCGCTCTGGCGGGCTTCTACCAGAAACTGCCCGTCGGCCACGTCGAGGCCGGACTTCGCACCTGGGACATCTGGCAGCCTTTTCCGGAAGAGATGAACCGTCTGCTCGCCACCCGCCTGGCCACTCTCCACTTTGCCGCCACCGATTGGGCGGCCGGCAATCTCTACGTTGAAGGAGTGCCCGCCGAGCGCGTGGCCGTCACCGGCAACACCGGCATCGACGCCGTGCTCTTTGTGCGCGACCGGCTCGAGCGGGGCAAACTGCACGGCATGGATTGGCCGCAGCTCGACCCCGCCCGCAAGCTCATCGTGGTCACCGCTCACCGCCGGGAAAGCTTTGGCGAAGGATTCGAGCATATCTGCTCCGCGCTCGGGCGACTCGCCGAGCGGCCCGATGTGCAGATCGTCTACCCGGTCCACCCGAATCCCAACGTGCAGGCGCCGGTTCGCCGTCATCTCACCGGCCGGCCGAACGTTCTTCTGGTGGACCCGCTCGAGTACGTGCCTTTCGTGGATCTCATGCGCCGGGCTTGGTTGCTGATTACCGACTCCGGCGGCGTTCAGGAGGAGGGGCCATCGCTCGGCAAGCCCATTCTGGTGCTCCGCGAGAAGACCGAGCGGCCCGAGGCGGTTCAGGCCGGCACTGTCAAACTGGTCGGAACCTCCGAGGAATCAATCGTCCAGGAGGCGGCCCGCCTGCTTGAGGACCGCCCGGAGTACGAGCGCATGGCGCGCATTCACAATCCATACGGAGATGGTCGCGCCAGCGGTCGCATTGCAGATCTAATTGTCTCATTTATAAAGAGTTATTCCTGTAAAAAAAATCCTTAATGACCCCTTGAATCGGGCCCCGGCCGGGGCGCTATTCGATGGCGGCGGCTATAATGGGGCCAGAGGCGGAGTACATCCGATGAAAACCCTGGCCAGCTCGGTCAAGAGTAAGAAACCTCCCGACGGCCCTCCCAACGACTTGGTGGCGGTGTTATCGCAAAAGGTCATTGGGCAGCCGGCGGCCATGAAGTACATCGTCCCCTACGTCGAGATGTTCCAGGCGGGTCTTGCCCCCGAGGGCCGGCCGGTAGGGGTGTTCTTGTTGCTGGGGCCCACCGGCACCGGCAAAACCAAGACCGTCGAGGCGCTAGCCGAGGTCCTGCACGGCAGCGAGAAGAACGTCCTCAAGATCGATTGCGGCGAGTATCAGATGGAGCACGAGGTCGCCAAGCTCATCGGCGCCCCGCCCGGCTATCTCGGCCACCGCGAAACCCAGCCCATGCTCACCCAGCAGAAGCTCAACGCGGTCACCAGCGAGAAGTGCAACCTCTCGATCATCCTCTTCGACGAGATCGAGAAGGCCGCGCCCTCCATGACCCGCCTGCTGCTCGGCATTCTCGACCGGGCCATTCTCCGCCTGGGCGACAACACCTCGGTGAGCTTCGACAGCAGCCTGATCTTCCTCACCAGCAACCTGGGCGCCCGCGAGATGATGAAGGAGATCCATCCCGATTTCGGCTTCCAGGCCGGTGTGCATCACGAGCGAAACGAACTCTTCACCAAGCTGGAGAGCATCGCCCTGGGTTCGGTGCGCAAGAAGTTCTCGCCCGAGTTCGTCAACCGCATCGACTCCGTCATCACCTATCACCCCCTGGACGACGAATCCTTCGCCACCATCCTGGACCAGCAGATCGTCGAATTGCAGCGCCACGTCAACACCCGGCTGGGCGAGCGCTACTTCAACATCGAGGTCCCTCCCGAGAGCCGGCAGTTCCTGCTCCGCAAGGGAACCAGTGCGGAGTACGGGGCCCGCGAGTTGAAGCGCACCATCCATCGCTTTTTGACCCAGCCGCTCGCCACCCTGGTCGCCGCCGGGCGCATCGACCCGGGGGCCCGCGTCCGGGTTGAGGTGGCCGAAGACAAGGAGACCCTGTCCATCCGCACGCTCGATCAGCCCGCCGCCGTCCGTACCCCGCAGCATCCCACGGTGCTGCTGGTGGACGACAACCGCGAGTTGTTGCGCTTCCTCGAGCGCCTCATGGCCCAGGCCGGCTGGCGCCTGCTGACCGCCGAGAGCGCGCGGCAGGCCCAGGAGATCATCGAGAAGCAGATGCCCAACGCCGCCCTGCTCGACTACTTGCTGCCGGATGGCAACGGCGTCGAGCTGGGCGTGCAACTCCACCGCCGCTCCGCCAAAGTGCAAATCATCGTCATGACCGGCGCCCAGTTATCGCCCGAAGAGGAAGCCGTGTGCGAGGAGTACGATTTCCCCGTTCTCAGGAAGCCCTTCCTGGCCAACGATATCCTCAATCTGATCCGGGCGCGCCTGTTCCGTTCTTCGACCGCCGCCGTCGTTGTTTGATCCCCCGCGCGAGCCCCCGCGCCCCTTACGGCTTCTCCCACTCGCCCGTCCGGCCCGACCGGAAAATGGCCTCGATCGCCGCCATGTTGCCGAGCGAGTCCTCCAGTGGCGTTGGCACCTCGGTCCCTTCCAGAATCGCGCGGGAGAACAGCTCTCCCTGAATCGTGTACTGGTCGCACACCGGGAACTCCTGTACCGCGATGCCGCCGCCGAACACG
>Ga0326728_10012018_pt1 | contig 19478 bp, 18 predicted proteins | sample MB3enrmetagenome_FD_207602 | JGI IMG/M metagenome (GOLD analysis project Ga0326728, IMG submission 207602) | Lab enriched peat soil microbial communities from McLean, Ithaca, NY, United States - MB31MN | ecosystem: Environmental > Terrestrial > Soil > Wetlands > Peat | place: USA: New York... | reverse complement strand
CGCGAAATTCGCGGCGCATTTTGGCGATGCGGCGTTCGGCGTCTTTCGATAGTTTCTGCGCGGCGGCGCGGTCTTGCACCGCATTCACGGTCTCGCGCGCCTGGTATTCGAAGTCGCGGAAAAGCGCATCGAGCTTCGTCTCCATTTCGCGAATTTTGGCTTGCTGTTCTTTGCGGCCCTCGCTCGCGAGCTGCGATTTTTCGCGCTCGAGTTCCTGCTCGCGAGATTTCATGCGGGAGCGCTCGCTTTCCAGTTCGCGAAGGTCGGCGTGCAGGCGGTCGAGGAAGCGCGCAACATCTTGCGTTTGCGAGCCCAGGCGCGAGCGAGCGGAAGCGATGATCGCGGGATTCAGTCCGAGCCGTTGCGCGATGTTGATTCCGGCCGATGCTCCGGGAACGCCGATCTTCAGTTCATAAGTGGGTTGCAGCGTGGTCTCGTTGAAGCCGACCGAGGCGTTGATCACTCCCGCGGTATTCGCGCCATAAACTTTGAGCGAGGTGTGGTGGGTCGCGATCGCGATCATGCATCCGACCTGGCGAAAATGCTCGGCAATCGCAACCGCCAGCGCCGCGCCTTCTTCGGGGTCGGTGGCGGAACCGAGTTCGTCGAGCAGCACCAGCGAATTCGCGGTCGCGGTGCGCGAGATGAAATCAATGTTGGTGACGTGGGCCGAAAAGGTCGAGAGATTCTGCTCAATCGATTGATAGTCTCCGATATCGGCGAGAATGGCGTCGAACACCGGCATGTCGGCGCGGTCCGCGGGAACAGGGATGCCAGACTGCGCCATCAGAGCCAGCAGGCCCAGCGTTTTCAGGGAAACGGTTTTGCCGCCGGTGTTGGGGCCGGTGATGACGAGCTGGCGATGGTCGCCTTCGAGCTCGATGGTGATGGGGACAATCTTCGCGCTCTTCAGTTTCAGGTTGCGCTCCAGGAGCGGATGGCGGGCTCGGTGGAGAAGCAGGCGAACTGCACTCGCCTCCGACGGGCGAGGACGCCCGTCGCTCCACAAACTTGCGTCCGCAGATAAGCTCACGGCTACGCAGTTGTAGTCTTCGGCGAAGCGGGCTTTGGCGAACTGGAGTTCGAGTTCGGCCAGGATGTCGGCGGCGGTGAGGATGGCGTCGGCGTTCTCACCGATTTGGCGCGTCATTTCGAGGAGGACGCGATGGACTTCGGCTTGTTCTTCATCGAGCAGGCGCACCAGTTCGTTGTTCTGCTCGATGGTTTCGAGCGGTTCGACAAAGACGGTCTGCCCGCTGGAACTGGCGCCGTGCACCACGCCCTGCACGCGGCGCTTCTGCTCGACTTTGATGGGGATCACAAAACGCTCGCCGCGGATGGTGATCAGTTCGTCCTGCACGCTGCCGCCTTCGGCGAGTTTCCGCAAGTAGCCGCGCAGCGATTCCTGGATCTGACGCTTCTGCTTCTCGATGTCACGGCGAATGCGGCTCAGTTCGGGCGAAGCGTGATCGTCGAGAGTGCCATCGGGCAGGATCTTGTTGCGGAACGCGCGCAGGAAGGCGGTGAAATCCTGGATGCCGGCGGAAAGCGCGGCCACGGCAGTCCACTCGGAGCGCATGGCGGCTGGCGGTTGACCGACGATTTCGCGCCACTCGGCTCCGCGGTCGGCGACCAGAACAACGTCGCGGATCTCGGTGGTTTCGAGGGCGGCTCCGGCAATGCGGGATTTCTCGATCAGCTTTTTGACTTCGGGCAGGCCGGCGAATTCGAAACGTCCGCCGACACGGCGATACTCGCGGATTTCCGTGGTGAGCTGCTGCTGGGTTTCAATCCAGGGGCGATCGAGCGAAGGCAGAAGTTCGGCGATGCGGCGCTGGCCTAAAGGCGAAGAGGCGTAGCCGGCGAGCAAGTCACGCAAGGCCTCGAACTCGAGCAGGCGCGAGCTGGTGTGGGTCACGGGATTGGGCACGAACGGCATGCGTTTTGATGGCGTGCTTTTGTGGAGCTTTTTTATGGTACAACGTGGCGCGAATTTCCGTTGGCCAGGGTGATTCGGGGCGGCCTGCGGTGTAGAATCGAGAGCGCCGGATCACGACGGTGTGACTGCCGGCGGACGGCCCCGTAGCTCAACTGGATAGAGCATCAGCCTTCGGAGCTGAGGGTTGGGGGTTCGACTCCCTCCGGGGTCGCCATTCGACGAGCCGGTTTGGCATTTCTGCGAACGTTCCTGCCGACGACGGCTCCAGATCATCATCTTCAGCAGCTTCTCCGAGATCCGGCGCCTGAAGGCGTGCCCGGCTGCGAATCCCACTTCCACCATGGGCTGCCAGCACTTGCACTCTGGTTACTTGCCGCCGGTCCGGTTTGGCGGTGAAATGGCATTTGCGGAGCGAATTATGTTACGTGTTTTTGGGTTTCTGGGCACGATCGTCACGATGGCAATCGGTGTCTACATCTACTCTTTGCAGGTCAAGACGCTGACTCCGGGCGCGGGAAGCGGCAATCCGGAAGAAGTTGTTACCGTCACGGGCGTGAAGAACGACCTGATCGGTATCGCTACTGCCGAGCGCGGATACCTGGCGTCGCAAGGAAAGTACGCTTCGCTTGACGAGCTGATTTCAGGCAACTACGTCAGTATCAAGAGCGAGCGCCCTCCATATGTTTACGATGTTGAAGTCAATTCCGGCGGCTTTCGTGCGACTGCCACTCGTACCACGAAAGGCGCCCCGGCGCAGCTCTGGATTACCGAAAACATGCAAGTTGAAGCGTCAGACTGAAGGTGAGAACTGGGTCGCCCCGCCGGGGTTGGATTCCACCGGGGTGCCTTCGCAGGGAAGTCAGGGACTTATCCAGCTCTCCACACTTATCCAAATAGCCAGCCCATCCCACTTTTTACTCTCCTGATTCTTCCTGCCTGGCGCTCAGGTTTTCAGCTCGCTGCTCGCTACGGCTTTGTTTTGCGCTGACAGTGGGCTTCGCTTAGTTTAGGATTCGAGCGCGAACTCAGGGTTGCTGTGACCGCTGGCGGCTGCCGAGCTTCGCTCGGCTTGGGCGGTCGAGGGCGGCCGTCCCTACGCGACCCTTTGAGCTTGGACGGGCGGGGACGCCCGTCCCTCCACGAACTCGGCTGGCACGGAGGTGTAAGGGGATATGGGATTCATTGATGTTCTGTTTGGACGGCCTTTGGCTTCTTCTGAGGATGAAGGGCAGCGGCTTACTCCGGCTCAGGGGATTCCGACTTTTGGGCTGGATGCTTTGAGTTCGGCGGCTTACGGGCCGGAGGCGGCTTTGACTATTTTGCTGCCTTTGGGGCTGCTGGGGGTGCGGTACATTGTGCCGCTGACGGCGGCCATCATGGGGCTGCTGGTGATTGTGTATTTCAGTTATCGGCAGACGATTGCGGCTTATCCGATGGGCGGGGGATCTTATACCGTCGCTCGGGAGAACTTGGGAAGCGGGGCGGGATTGCTGGCGGGCGCGGCTTTGATGATCGATTACCTGCTGAATGTAGCGGTGGGAATCTCGGCGGGGATCGGAGCTTTGGTTTCGGCGGTGCCCTGGTTGCAGCCGCATACTCTGGCTCTGTGTCTGGCGGTGCTGGTTATATTGACGATGGTCAATCTTCGGGGAGTTAAGGAGGCGGGATCGGCGTTTGTGGCGCCTACTTACTTGTTTGTGGGGACGCTCGGGGTGGTGATCGCGATTGGGCTTTATAAGGTGGTCGTGTCGGGGGGACATCCTCTGGCTGTGGTTTCTTTGGCGCGGGCGGAGACGCGGCAAGCCGCGTCTCTACAGTTGGTGGGAGTTTGGATTCTTTTGAAGGCGTTTGCCTCGGGGTGCACGGCGTTGACGGGCATCGAGGCGGTTAGCAATGGAGTTCAGGCGTTTCGGAAGCCGGTGGTTCCGGCGGCTCGGGCTACCTTGACGGCGATCATCGCGATGCTGATTTTGTTGCTAGGGGGCATCGCGGTGTTGGTGAAGTATTACGGAATTATGGCTACGGATCCGGGGCAGGCGGGGTATCAGAGCGTGTTGTCGATGGTGACGGCGGCGGTTACGGGCAAGGGAATTTTTTACGATCTGACTATGTTCTCGGTTTTGCTGGTGCTTTGTTTGTCGGCTAACACTTCGTTTGCGGATTTTCCCCGGCTGTGCCGGGTGGTGGCTCGGGACGATTATCTTCCGCATTCGTTGACGATTCGGGGACGGCGGCTGGTGTACTCGCAGGGGATCTGGGCATTGGCGATTTTTGCGGGGCTGCTGCTGATTTTGTTTAGCGGGGTGACGGACCGGTTGATTCCTTTGTTTGCGGTGGGGGCGTTTCTGGCGTTCACTTTGTCGCAGGCGGGAATGGTAGGGCACTGGCGGAGGACGGCGTCGTGGGCGAAGGCTTGGCGGAGCATCCTGGTCAACGGGCTGGGGGCTGTGGCTACGGGGATCACGGTGGTGGTGATAGTGGTGGCGAAGTTTGCGGAGGGGGCGTGGGTGGTGGTGCTGTTGTTGCCGGCGGCGCTGGTGTTTATGGGGCGGGTGCGGCGTCATTATGAACGGGTGGCGGAGGAAACCGCGCTGACCGGCGGGGTGGTTGCGGATGCGCGGGAGCTGGCGCCGCCGATTGTGATTGTTCCGGTGGAGAAATGGAATGCGGCCACGGAGAAGGCGCTGCGGTTTGCTATGACTTTGTCTCCGGATGTGCAGGCGGTGCATGTGACGTGCGAGGCGGATGAGAATCGGCCTTCGTGGTTGGCTGAGCTGCCCGCGGAAGCGCGAATGCCAAAGCTGGTGACATTGGAGTCGCCGTATCGGCTGGTGATTCATCCGATTGTTGATTACGTGCTGAAGGTGGAGAAGGAGAATGCGGGGCGGACGATCGCGGTGGTGATTGCGTCGATGGTGGAGCGGCACTGGTATCACTATTTTCTGCACAATCAGCGCGGAGACATATTGACGGCGCTGCTGCTGCTGGGTGGGGATGAGCGGATCAATATTGTTAATGTGCCTTGGTATCTAAAGGCGTAGTTGCCAGTTGCCAGCTGTCAGTTGCCGGGGGGTCGGTTTTGCATCGACTGGCAACTGGCCACTGGCCACCGACCACTGTTCTTCAGACTCTCCAATAGTCGGGACGCCAGTGCTGGATTGCTTTCTTGATCTCTTGAGCGGCTAGCTTCTCGTTCAGGGCTCGGGCGGCGAGCGCGGGGAGTTCGGCGTCGGAGGCGAAGCGCAGGGCGATCAGTTGCGCTTCGGTGAATTCCGGGATGCGGGGACGAAGGGAAGCGTCGAGTAAGGACGCCAGGCGCAACCTTTCTTCGAGACGGATGACGCGGTCCTGCACTTTGAGAGCGTAGAGGCGGATCTCGAGAATGGCGGCTATCGCGGCGATGACGACCACGACCAGCCATGCCGAATACAGACCTGGCCTGCGGGCCAGATGGACGATGGTCGCGATCAGCGTGATGGCGAATACGGGCAGGATAAAAAAGTGGAAGAGCGGATCTCGACGCGTGTGATGGGAAAAATTCTGGGGAGTTTCGTGGGGCATGGGGAAGGCTCCTTTTGAGGGTTGTCCCATCATCGCACGTTTATCGCGAATCCAGAGTTGCTGTGGCCCCAGGCAGCTGCCGAGCTTTGCTCAGCTTGGACCCTTTGACTTCCCCGTCGGCTTCCCGGCGCGGGGTTAGGTCGTATCCAGGGCGAGGCTGAAGTGTGTGAGGAAATGCGTTATATGTGCACTTTGTTGCAACCAGGCTGGCTTGTTCTTAACCGGGAATGAAAATTGACCGAGTGATGATTGACAGGGTCGCGGGCATGAAGGATACTTGCCGCCGCGAAGTGGAATCGGAGCTATCCCCAAGCTTCGCAAATCCAATGGAGGGATCTTCCATGACAAAGTCTCGCTTGTTTCTAGTTGTCGCTTCCCTGGTAATTGTTGCCTTTTTTGTTTGCGGTCAACAAGCGCTAGCGGCGGAAAATCAACATCACTGGCAGATTAAGGTCGTGCCGCGAGTGCATTCGGGCGACGATATCCGCTCTAACTCAGTGCCTGCTGCCCTGTACGCGGGCGAAATGGCGTTTGTCGCCACTGCCTACCCGACGGTGAACTCCGACGGGAGCGACCTGTGGCCCTGCTTCGGCAACACATCCACTCCCAACACCGACTGCCCCACCATCGGTAACCCTTCGATTACATTCCCCACTGGCGGAGTAGTGCTTGGCGCTCCTTCATACACTTGGTCGCTCGATGCCTGTAACGCGACTTCCACCTCAACCCCGGTGTGCGGTCAAACCAACTCCTGGTACGAAGACGACACGAACGACTCGACCGACGACCTCACTTACGAGATCGAAGTCACGCAGGGATCGAAGATCATTGCCGATTCGGGCTTGGTAGATTTCGGCCCCAACGTATACGGGGGTCTGAGTCCGGCCGCCAACGTGATCATTTACGGCGACCAGAACTTCGGCACCATGGGCGAGACTGGCAAGAACAACGGCAACTGCGACGCCGACTACAATTACCCCACAACATCAGATCCAGCAGGGGAATTATTCGTCATCGCAGCCAACAAGACCTGCGTTGCCCCAGTTGCGGGAGTGGCTACGCTTAGCGCGACGACCTCAGTCGCTACACCGAAATATAAGCTCAACCCGAAGACCGGCACGTACACAGTCACATACACGGTTAAGTACAAGGTGACGCAAAAGTGGAACATTAACCTGCAGTAAGCATCCGAAGCTAAGGAGGCAGCTCAGAGGGAGCCGCTTCCGTAAGGAATTGCTTCAACCAACGGCGTAATCAACCACCGCGCTACATCTTCGCAACGCTGATGCCCCATCCTTCGCATTCTTCATCCTTGCGAAGGGTGGGGTCTCGTCAAACAACGGATTCAATACATTAGGAACGGATCAAAACGCGCAGGCGGGCTTTTCCCCGTGCTGAAGCGCTGGGCTAAGCTGGGTTGCCCTCCGGGGCTGGATTCTCCGGCGAATTACGTTCCTGGACCAAGTGTCGCCCGTCACAGACGGGGGACCTGAATGATGTTTAATATCCGCCCATGGCCGGGTCTTTTGTATTTGGCGAGGCATTGGTCTTGGGGCTGGCGTCCGGACCTGCCTGCATGGCTTCCTGTGGACCCGTGCTGGTTCCTTCTTTGCTTACAGAGCGGGCGGGCTGGCGGCTGAATACCCGCTATCTCTCTACATTTCTGGGAGCGCGCTTTCTGGGATACCTGCTGTTTGCCGCCGTGGCCTGGGAGCTTGGCGCCCTGGTATCGATTGCGCCCGGGCCACGGATGCTCGTGATTGGCGTGGTTCACGTGTTGCTCGGTTGCGTGCTGCTTTGGTATGCATACTCGGCCGGGCACCGTTGTGCCCACGCGTGTTCGGGCTCAGAACTGGTGACGGTTGGCGAAACGAAAAGACGCGGCGTGGCCGGTCCGGCGGCGCTGGGTTTTCTGACGGGCTTGAGCCTGTGCCCTCCGTTTGTGGCCGCGGGTGTGCGGGCGGCGGAACTGGGCAGCGTGGCGGCGGCGCTGCTTTTCTTTGCGGTGTTTTTTGTTGGAACTTCGATCTGGTTTGTGCCTTTTGTGGGCCTCGGTTGCATAACGCGCAACGAAGCCGTGATCACAGTTGCACGGATGGCAATGGTGTTGATCGCCCTCTATTACGGCTATCTGGGATTGACCATGCTGCTCGGGAGAAAGGTATATGGCTACTGAGGCTCGAATCCTCCAGCCGCAAGAGATGGCGCCACGAACCATTGGCAGATCGATTCTGCTGACCTTGCCGATCGGACTCTGGTCGGTGCTCATGTTTTCCCAATTCTGGGGACCAAATCGCTCGGTGCAGATCGCCAGCGTAATGACGCCAGTTTTCATGATCGCGCTGTTTTTCATGATGATGCGGACGCGCAGCACCTATCGCTGGCGCCGCTGGTTCTTCGTGGCGCTGGGACTGCTGTTCCCGGTGGGTTTCATCCACACCGTCATGGTGATGCGGGGAACGATGGGAATTCCGATCGAGGAGATGATCGCGGGCCGAACGCCATTCTGCTTTCTGCCCATTCCACTGCTGATCTTGCCGGCGGCATTCACGAAAGCGGTGGTATTCCCCGGCTCGATCTTGCCCCACGGAGGCATGTCGGGCGGGGGAATGGCGGCCATGGCGGGTGTGTGGCTGGCGATCACGATTGTGGTCGGCAAAGGCTGGTGCAGTTATGCATGCTTCTTCGGAGGAATTGAAGAAGGCATGGCGGCGGTTCCGACGCGCGCGAAGCTGCGGAAGATCGACCCGCGCTGGCGATACGGGCCGTGGGCGGTGCTGCTGGCGATGGTGCTGCTCTCGCTGGCCCTGTTTGAGCCGGCTTACTGCATGTGGCTCTGCCCGTTCAAGGCGGTGTCAGAATATGTGGCTGCGCGTAACACGGTGGGGATGGTGCAAAACGGAATCTTTGTCGTGCTGTTTGCGGGACTGGTGATCGCGCTGCCATTGCTCACGAAGAAGAGAACACAGTGCGCGTTCTTCTGCCCGTTTGGCGCGTTCCAATCCATCTTCAATAAGACGAGCGTATTCGATGTGAAGATCGACCGGACGCGCTGCTCGCCCTGCGTGCTGTGTAAGACCGCTTGCCCGACCCTGTCGTTGACGGACGAATCGATCGCGCAGGGCGAGACGCTGATGTCGTGCATGAAGTGCGGAGCGTGCGTGGATGCGTGTCCGAAACAGGCCGCGGTGTGGCATATCAAGGGAACGGAAGTCGCAGTGAAGCCGGAACGCGCGCGACTGATGTTTCTGTATGCCGCGTGGGGGGTGGCGATTATGTTCGGCGGGCGGATCATCGCGGACGGCCTGGCGACCATACTGCACGTCTTCATTTAATCAGGGCTGGTTTAATTGGAGCGTGGTTAGGAGGGGCCGATGAAACTGCGCGCAAAGCTGGGCTACGCGGCGGCCGGAGTGACCGTGTTCGTGGCACTGCTGGTGCCTTTTGTTCTTTATGGACGATTCACGAAAGGCTTTGCCGCTCTGGGCCTGCATGTGGACGAGGTGTACTCAGGCGGACCGATGGCGCGGACGGTTCAGACCGGCGTTTATTCCATCGGCATCCACCGGCCAGTGTTTCCACATATGCTGCAGAGCGAAACGCCATTTGTGCAACTGGATTGGAAACCCGTGAGCGCGTTGCCGGGGCATGTGTCGGACGTGGTGGACGTGGATGGTGACGGGCAGCCCGATCTCCGCGTGAGTTTTGATGTGCCGAAGGACCCGAAGGCGCCGCTGCGCGTGGACGTGGATGCGCTCAACCCGCACTACGAGGCCATGCGGAATGTGGGGAAGGAGAAGTTTTCGAGGCTGATTGTGCGCGTGGATGACGCGATTCTGGTGCGGGTCCCACTCGCGCATCCGTAGTTGCCAGTGCTGCGCGATTGCGCCCGACTTGGACGAAGTACTTCCTGTTGCCGACAATGACGCCGCTTTACTTTCCGATGCAGAAGGTACCAAAAATCAGGTTCAGGATGTCGTCGGTGGTGGTGACGCCGGTGATTTCGTCGAGAGGCCGGAGGGCTCCGTAGAGATCGAGGAGGAGCATCTCGTGGGGGACTTGGGCGGCTACGGCGTTGGTCGCGGCTTCCAGCGCGGATAGGGCGTCGTTGACTAACTTCTGGTGGCGCAGGCTGGTTAGGAAGCCCGATTCTTGCGTTGTCGTTAAATCTCCGGCGACGTGATTCAGGATGGCGGCGCGCAGGGCAGGGATGCCTTCGCCGGTCAGGGCGGAGGTACAGATGCGCAGCGGCATGCGAGCTGCCGAGCTGCGCTCGGCTGGACAGCCGGGGGCGGCTGTCCCTACGTGGGCGCTGCTTGGACGGGCGAGACGCCCGTCCCCACACAAACTCTCTCCACGATCGGCCAGCAGGTCGGATTTATTTTCTACTACTATAGCTGGGCGGGCTCCTACTTGAGTTAGTAACTCCTGGTCTTCTTCGGATAGGGGCTGGCTTTTGTCGATTACTACCAGAACTAAGTCGGCGTCGGCCAGGGCTTCCATTGATTTTCTGATGCCTATGCTTTCGGCTTCGTCGAGGGCGCGGCGGATGCCGGCGGTGTCCACCAGTTCCACAGGAATTCCACCGATGGCTACGGTTTCGCTGACTAAGTCGCGGGTGGTGCCGGGCTGGGCGGTGACGATGGCGCGCTCGCGTTCGACGAGGCGATTGAAGACGCTCGACTTGCCTACGTTGGGACGACCTACGATGGCCAGCGTCAGTCCCTGGTGAACGATCTTGCCGTAAGTGAAGGTGGCGGCCAGTTGGGTGAGCGGGGATCTGACCTGCGCTATGCGCTCGAGGATGGTGGGATCCTGGGCTACAGAGACGTCGTCTTCGGCGAAGTCGATGCCGGCCTCGAGCAGGGCGATCAGGTCGATTAGTTTTTGCTTGATGGGCTTCAGGCGATTGGAAAGCGCGCCTTCCAATTGCTGGGCGGCGACCTTGGCTTGAAACAAAGTCTGCGAGTCGATTAGATCGCGGACGGCTTCGGCCTGGGTCAGGTCGAGGCGTCCGTTGAGGAAGGCGCGCATGGTGAATTCTCCGGGCTCGGCTAGACGGGCGCCTTGGGCCAGGGAGAGTTCGACGATGTGGCGCAGGACTACGGGGGAACCGTGAGCGGAGATTTCTACGATGTCGTCGGTGGTGTAGGAGTGGGGCTTGGCGAAGTAGGTGACTACCACTTCGTCGATGCGGGCGGCGGGGGCAGGCGTTGTAGTGGTCTCGGCAGTGGCGGAGCTTTGCTCCGCCGGACAGCCGGGGGCGGCTGTCCCTACGTGAGTTTGGTCGGGGTCCGCAGTTACGCGGGTGGGGGCGCCCACGCCACACGGTTCGATTAGATCGCAGCGTTGGGCTCGGTTGGGTTCCAATTCGCGGCTTAGTCGGAGCATGGACTTGGCTATGGCTCGCGCTTCGGGGCCGGCCAGGCGGACTACGCCTATGCCGCCGCGACCGGGCGGGGTGGCGATGGCGACGATGGTGTCATCGAGATTCATCGAAAGCAGTGGTCAGTGGCCGGTGGTCCGTGGTCAGTAGATCTGAACAGGGACATTGTAGCTAGCTGAGGCGTTTGCCGGGGAGAGTCAGCGTCATTTATACTTACGGTTTGCCTCAAGCCAGCCGATTCAATCAGGAGCAAGGGATTTTCGATGCCGAAACGTACATTTCAACCCAACAAGCGCAAGCGCTCGAAGAAGCACGGGTTCCGAACCCGCATGAAGACGAAAAGCGGGGCGGCAGTGCTGTCGCGCCGGCGGGCCAAGGGGCGCAAGCGGGTTTCAGTGGCGCCGGGTTTCCGCGATTAGTTTTCCCACCGCAAATCAGTTGCCAGTTGCGAGTACCGAGTTGCCAGAGGAAGCGGGACTAAGCACCGGCGGCTGGGTACTGGGTAGCGCCGTGCAGAATGGTGAACTGGTCAACGCCGACTTTCCGGAGCGGAGTGTACCGCAGCCCGCTGCGAAGGCGGGTGCGAGCTTTCCGCGTGCGGCGAGGCTGCTGAAGCACTCCGACTTCGAGCGCGTTTACAAACAGGGGCGCCGGCACTTTTCCTCGCACATGACCGTGTTCTACCTGCGGCAGGCGGAAGGCGCTCTACCGAAAAAGAGTGCGCGCGTCGGGTTCACGGTGGGTCGTGTGTTGGGCGGCGCGGTGGAGCGGAACCGGATCAAGCGGCGGCTGCGCGAAGCAGTGCGGCAGCGGCGCGCGCTGCTGGCGGACGCGGGCGCGGTGGATGTGGTGATCAATCCGAAGAAAGCGGTGCTGACTTTGGAATTCTCTCTGGTACTTGAAGAAGTGGGGCGGGCGCTGGAAGCGATCGCGAAAAAGCTGGTGGAGAAATGAAGTCTCTGGCGCTCGGGCTGCTGCGAGTTTACAAGCGGTGGATTTCGCCGGCGTTTCCGCCGGCGTGCCGGTATGTGCCGACTTGTTCGGAATATGCGATGGAAGCGGTCGAGCGGTATGGCGTGTGGCGCGGGGCGGCGATGGCGGCTTGGCGCGTGCTGCGGTGTCATCCGTTGGCTAAGGGCGGGTATGATCCGGTGGTGAAGGATACTTTGGGGGATCCCACTCACTCGCAAAGAACGCGAATCAGTGGGGCACCCGGCGATGCCCTGATACAAAGCAATTGACGAAGAAATGATGAGCGACTGATTTGGCTGAATTTCATAATCCTCAACAAGAACCCGGGATGGAGCGCAAGCTGCTGGTGGTGTTTGCGCTGACGTTCCTGGTCATCATGCTTTTCCAGCCGCTGTTGAAGAAGTATGGGCCGCAGCCTCCGGCGAAGACGGAGAGTTCGCAGGCGGCTCCGGTGCAGAATCAAGCGCAGCCTCCGGCGCAAACTCCAACCCAAACCCCAACCGCGCGGGGTGCATCCGGGAAGAAGAAGGCGGCGCCGGCAGCGGCGCCACTACAGGCGGCTAGCGAGTCGGAGACGGTGATTGAAAATGACGTCTACCGGATTGTGTTCACCAATCGCGGCGGGCGGGTCAAGTCGTGGATACTGAAGAAATACACCGATGACAAAGGTGGGCAGCTCGAACTGGTGAATAGCGCGGCGGCGGAGAAGTATGGGTATCCGCTGACGCTGTGGACGTATGACGAGGGGCTGCGGGAGAAGGTGAACTCGGTATTGTATGTGACACCCACCCTTCCGCAAGATGCGCCGAAGGATGGCGCAGCGGCTGACGATGGACGGGCGGGGACGCCCGTCGCTCCGACCGAAATTAAGTATGTTTACAGTGATGGTGACGTCTCGGTCGAGAAGAGCTTCACGTTTGATCGCAACAGCTATGTAGTCGGGGTGCGGACTGCGGTCGAAGTGAAAGGCGCGCAGGTCACGGCGTTTCCGATGTGGCCGGCGGGGTTCGGCAGCGACCTGACCGGTCCGCAGTACGCGACTGGCCAGATCGTTTATCAGTACGACAATAAGATCGAGCGGCTGGCGATCAAGAAGATCAGCGGGAGCGGGACAATACCGGGGCCGCTGCATTGGGCGGGATTGTCGGACCAGTATTTCGCGGCGGTGTTCTTGCCGCAGGATCCGCAGAACGCGGCGATGGTCACACTGCGCAACGCGCTTGAAATCCCGCATGGCGGGTCCGACACGAAGCAGATGGACAAGGTCGACGTGCTGGGCGCGGCGGTCGGCAGCCTGAAGGGCTCGACTGACGCCCGGTTGTATGTGGGGCCGAAGGCGCTGGCGGATCTGGAATCGGTTTCGGTGCCGGGGATTACGGGCGCGGAACCGGATCTGCGGGCGATCGTCGACTTTGGCTGGCTGGGGATTATCGCGCGACCGCTGTTTTTGTGGCTAAAGTGGATGCACATCCACATCGTCTCGAACTGGGGCTGGGCGATCCTGCTGCAGACACTGGTCATCAACCTGGCGCTGTTGCCGCTGCGGCTTTCGCAGATGAAGTCGATGCTGAAGATGCAGCGCGTGGCGCCGCAGATCAAGTCGATCCAGGAAAAATATAAGAAGTACAGTCTGCGGGATCCGAAGAAAGCCGAAATGAACCAGGAGATTTCGGCGCTGTACAAAAAGGAAGGCGTGAATCCGGCGGGTGGATGTTTGCCGCTGCTGATCCAGATGCCGTTCTTGTTTGCGTACTACCGCATGCTCAACGTCGCGATGGATCTGCGGCATGCGCCCTGGATGTGGATTCACGATCTTTCGGCGCCCGACCCGTGGCACATTCTGCCGGTTGCGATCATTGTCACCATGCTGGTCATGCAGCGGATGACGCCGCAGGCGGGCATGGATCCGGCGCAGCAGAAGATGATGAACATTATGATGCCGGGCATGCTGGGCCTGATGAGCTGGAACCTGCCGGCGGGGTTGGGCTTGTACTGGTCCGCGGGCCAGTTGATCGGGATCGTGCAGCAGATGGTGATGAATCGCACGTCGCTGGGACGCGAGATGCGCGAGATGATGGAGAAGCGGGCGCGGAAGAAAGAGAAATAGCTGTTGGCTTCTAGCTGCTAGCTCCTGGCGGACAGTTTTCGGGCTCGTCTGCAAGCCAGAAGCTAGCAGCCAGAAGCTAGTAGCTGAGAATTTAACTATGCCGATCACGGACAAGGTTGCTGCTGCTAAACAGATTGGGGAATTTCTACAGGCCGTTATTTCGAATGGCGGCTTCAAGCTGAAGTACCGGATCACGGTGGATCCGCCGATCGCGCAGAATCGGGAGTGGGAACATCCGGAGATTCTGGTGGAGTTTGCGGGACCGGATTCGGCGCTGTTGCTGGAGCGGGGCGGCGAGTTGCTGCGTTCGTTTGAGCTGCTGGCGTCGGAGATTCTGCACCTCCAAGGCAACGAGCACGAGAAGATCTGGTTCGACTGCAGGAATTTCCGGGCGATGCGGATCGACGAACTGCAACTGGCGGCGCGGGTGGCGGCGGAGCAGGTGCGGCGGACGAGCGAGCCGTACCGGTTTGGACCCATGTCGTCGCGCGAACGGCGTATCGTGCACCTGGCGCTGCGTGAGGAAAAAGATTTGCACACGGAAAGTGACGGCGAGGGTGGAAGACGGTCGGTGGTGGTGTATCCGGGGAGCTACAAGACCGCGGCGCCGGCGAGACGGGAACGGCGGCCGATTTCGTAACGAGTTGAGCTGCGATGGGAGGACGGGGTCCTTCGGCTTCGCCCAGGACAGGCTCCGCCCCGTCGTCACACGACCTATTTTTCTCCATTGCACACTTTGCGCGACAGTTAGCTTCTCGACACTTGACAATGCAAAAAAATCGCGCTTGTAAAAAGCGCTTGTGCGGAATTTTTTTGTTGCAACGCACCGACGCGGCGATTTTTTTGTGCTAGTATGCCGTTCGAATCGTAATAAATTTCATTGCCAATCCGTACTGCAAAACAGAAGCTGCTCTGCAGTAAACGAAGAACTCATAATTTCAAGATTGGTTTTTTCCCGGACGTACTTAACGCCGGCGTTTTCGATATTCTGGTAAAAAATGTCTCTCTCCAGTTCCACCATCATCCCGAATCCCTGGGTGCGCATCCTTGACGCCCTGGAAAAGAAAGTCAACCGGCACTCCTACGACACCTGGTTGAAACCGACGCGATACAGTCACGCCAGCAATGGAATTTTGTACGTGCGCATTCCAACCGCCGAGTTCCGTCATGTAAGCGACAAATACGCGGATCTGATTCAGGAAGCGGTCGACCAGCTCGGGCTGGGATACGAGGATGTGAAATTTGTTACCGCTGAAGACGATCCTTCAAACACGCCGATCCGGCACAACGGCGGGCTGTCAGCGCATAGTTCGAGCGGCGGTCCGAATCCTGGTGCGGGTCCACAGGCGGCGCCGGGATTGCCGGCGACGCAGGGGCGGTTCGACTGGGACAGCGCCGCGCAACTGAATCCGCGCTACACGTTTGACGCGTTCGTGATCGGCAGCGGAAATCAGTTCGCCCATGCGGCTTGCCAGGCAGTGGCGGAACGGCCTTCGAAAGCCTACAACCCGTTGTTCCTGTACGGGGGCGTCGGGATGGGCAAGACGCACCTGATGCAGGCGATCGGACATGAGATCAAGCGGCGGATGCCGCAGGCGGCGATCTGCTACGTGTCGAGCGAGAAGTTCACCAACGAGATGATCAACTCGCTGCGCTACGACAAGATGATCAGCTTCCGGGATAAATTCCGGACGGTGGACGTTCTGCTGGTGGACGATATCCAGTTTCTGGCGCAGAAGGAGCGGACCCAGGAAGAGTTCTTCCACACGTTTAATGCGCTGCACGAGTCAATGAAGCAGATCGTGATCGCGAGCGATCGTCCGCCCAAGGAATTGGCGGAGTTCGAAGATCGCTTGCGCAGCCGGTTTGAGTGGGGCCTGATTGCCGATATTCAGCCGCCAGACTTAGAGACGAAGGTTGCCATCCTGCAAAAGAAAGCGGAGCAGGAACGAGTCACGTTGCCGACGGATGTGGCGCTGTTTATCGCATCGAATATCCGATCGAATGTGCGCGAACTGGAAGGCGCGCTGATCCGGTTGGTGGCACATTCCTCGCTAATCGGAGCAGAGATTACGCTCCCATACACACAGCAGGTGCTGAAAAATTTTATCGATTCGCAGGCGCGCAAGGTGACGATTGAATCCATTCAGAAGGCGGTGGCCGAGCAATTCGGACTGCGTCTGGTGGAAATCAAGGCAAAGAATAATTCACGATCGATCGTCTATCCGCGGCAGATTGCGATGTACCTGGCCAAGCATCTCACGGAAGCTTCGCTGCCTGAGATTGGACGCCAGTTCGGGGGCAAACATCATACGACCGTCTTGCATTCGGTAGATAAGATTGAAGGGGTTCGCAAGAACGATAAGGATTTAAACAGGTTGCTTAATAAACTGACCGAGCAACTGGGTGCATAGATGGCGGTTTCCACCGATTTTTCCACTTATCCAGCTATTCTTCCTGCCTTCCAGCTGTGGAGTGTTTGTGGAAACTGTGGGAGACAGGACAGAAATATGGGAGGGATCCGCAGGTTGCGCTGGCCTCCATTATGATAGGGAGCGATTCTCCACATGAAGGGTTGATGGGGAAGCAATTGAACCATGGGGACCTGGACCAGTTTTCCACTTCTCCGAAGCACCTACGGTTACTACTGGTTTTCTTGCTTTTGTATTTGATATAAGAAGAGAACAGAAGTAGAGCTGGTTTGGGAGACCCAATATGCCGGTGGAAGTCGCCCCTGCGGTAGCCGCAACGACTATGGAAATTACGGTCAGCAAATTTGAGCTTCTTCGCGAACTGACAGCCACCCAGGGTGTGGTGGAGCGCAAGACCACCATTCCCATCCTCTCTAACTATCTTTTCGAGGCTGCAGGGGACAGGCTGTCACTGACGGCGACTGACCTTGACCTGAGCCTGCGCACGTCTTGCAATGCCAAGGTGAAAAAAGAGGGCGCATGCACAATTCCAGCGCGAAAACTTTACGACTACGTGAAACTGCTGCCCGATGCCGATATCACCATTCGACTGCTCGAGAATCACTGGGTCAGTATTCGCTGCGGACGGTCCAACACGAAGATGGTGGGGATGGCGCGGTCGAATTTTCCTGGTCTGCCAGTATTTCCATCGGCGGGCGTGATCAAGATTCCGGCGGCGGTGTTGCGGTCGATGATTGCAAAGACAGGCTTCGCCATTGCCAGTGAGGAGTCACGCTATACGCTGAATGGGGCGCTAATGGTGCTGAAGCCGGAGTCGATCACCATGGTTGCGACCGATGGACATCGACTTGCGCACATCGAGCGCTCGGGAGAAAAATTTGAGGGTGTTTCCGGCGAGATGAAAACGCTGATCCCGAAGAAGGCGATGGACGAGTTGAAATCGCTGTTGGATTCCGATGTCGAGACCATCGACTTCGCTAAGGATGAGTCAACGCTATTCTTCCGCGTTGGTGCACGCCTGCTGACGTCGCGGCAACTCACAGGGCAGTTCCCGAACTACGAGGCGGTGCTGCCGAAGGACATTTCCAAGTCGATTACACTGCATGGCGAGGAATTGGGAGCGGCGATCGCGCGCGTGGCGCAGTTCGCCGATGAGCGGTCGCGCGCCGTGCGCTTGCGTCTGGAGAAGGGCGAGTTGAAGATTTCCGCATCGTCGACTGAGACGGGCGAGTCGGAGGATTCCATCGAAGTCGCCTATGACGGTGAGCCGATCGCGATCGGATTCAACGCGCAATACCTGCTCGACTTCATCAAGGCGACCGGATCCTGCGAAGTGAAACTGGAGCTGAAAGATGCCCAATCCGCCGGCCAACTTCGTCCGGCGGAAGCCGAGGACTACAAGTACCGGTATATCGTGATGCCGATGCGGATCTGAGGCGGCGCGAGGGCAACTGCCTGCACTTATTTCCAAACTTGATTAGCAATATTGCGCCTTGACCAGAGGCCGTTGAGCATTTAGAGTAATCGGCCATTCTGGCAGGCGGAGGGAAGCGTATGTTATCCGGCTTTAAGCAGTTCATTTTGCGCGGCAATGTGGTGGATATGGCGGTGGGCGTGGTGATTGGCGCGGCCTTTGGCGGCGTGGTCACGGCGCTGACCACCGACCTGTTGACGCCGTTCATCGCGGCGATCGTGGGCAAGCCGGATTTTTCCGCTGTCCATTTCACGATTCACGGAACGTTGTTTCCCCTGGGGCATTTCATCAACGCCGCGGTGTCGTTTCTGCTGATTGCTGCGGCCATTTATTTCTTTGTGGTTGTGCCGGTGAATGCGCTGGTGGCGCGGATGCGCAAGGACCCCGCGCCGGCCGATCCGACCACCAAGAAGTGTCCCGAATGCCTGAGCGAGATTCCACTGGATGCGCGCCGCTGCAGCCATTGCGCGCAGCCGGTGATGGGCAAGGCGGCGTAGCGGTCGATGCCCAGCCCCTAAAGGGGCGTTTTTTCGACGGAACTTTACGGCATCGCTAAAGCGATGCCCTGATACGAACCCTGACGAAAACCCTTTTCCGGCTTGGCTAAAAGCGGCGGATTCCTGTAAAATTGTGGTTTCGGCAACAGGCCTGGAAGGACTTCAGAGTTATGGCACGAGTTTGTGATATCTGCGGCAAGGGGCCGCAGTTCGGAAACACCATCAGCCACGCCCACAATGTGAGCAAACGGCGCTGGAATGTCAATCTGCGCCCGGTTCACGCCAAGGTGGGAGCCGGTACCAAACACATTCGCGTCTGCACTTCCTGTCTGCGCAGCGGCAAAGTGGTTAAGGCGTAGCTTTCTAGAGCCCGTGGATTCTTTGGAGTCCTGCGGGCTTTTGTGTGTCCGCCAGCTTTCCCGGACAGAGCTTGCCCTGAGCGATGTGGCAGTGTCCGCAACTGCCGAGCTGCGCTCGGCTGGACGGGTGAGGTAGCCCGTCCCTCCACAAGCCTTGCTACTTCACGTCTACTAATTGCACGTCGAAGATCAGGGTTGAGTTGGGCGGGATGACGGTGGTAAAACCCTTATCCCCATAGGCCAGGTCCGGCGGGATGCGCAACTGGCGCTTGCCGCCAACCTTCATGCCAGCTATGCCTTCGTCCCATCCCTTGATGACCTGGCCGGCGCCCAGCATGAAGTCAAACGGCCGGCCGGTACCAACCGAGCTGTCGAACTTCTTGCCGTTGGTGAGCCAGCCGGTGTAATCGACTTTGACGTGCTGTCCGGCTTGCGCGGCCGCTCCGGTGCCAACCTTGATGTCCCAGTACTCGAGGCCGCTGGCGGTTTTGGTGGGCGCTCCGGTGACCTTGGTAGGACCGCTGGGGGCCGCTGCCTTTTGAGCGGGAGCCGTCTGGGCAATAGCCAGGCTGGCTAGTGCGATTAGTGTGATGGCGAGGATTGAAGTCTTCACAATTCCCCTTTCTTTTTTTCTGCAACGTTCTGCACGTTAGTTTCTACCGCGAATTCAGAGTGGCTGCGAACACTGGTGGCTGCCGAGCTGCGCTCGGCTTGGACAGCCGAGGGCGGCTGTCCCTACGCCACGATTTCC
>Ga0326728_10012016_pt1 | contig 19481 bp, 17 predicted proteins | sample MB3enrmetagenome_FD_207602 | JGI IMG/M metagenome (GOLD analysis project Ga0326728, IMG submission 207602) | Lab enriched peat soil microbial communities from McLean, Ithaca, NY, United States - MB31MN | ecosystem: Environmental > Terrestrial > Soil > Wetlands > Peat | place: USA: New York... | reverse complement strand
CGTCACAGCGGCCGGGACGGCCGCGCTACTGTTCAGCGAGTTCGCGGGAGCGTCTCGCTCCCGCATTTCTCTTACACACGGGCAGGATGCCCGCGTCACAGCGGCCGGGACGGCCGCGCTACTGTTCGGCGAGTTCGCGGGAGCGTCTCGCTCCCGCATTTCTCTTACACACGGGCAGGATGCCCGCGTCACAGCGGTCGGGACGGCCGCGCTACTGTTCGGCGAGTTCATCGGTTCGGCGCTCATCGAAATGCCGATCGAGGAGGAGCCCGATTGGTGTCGGCACCTGCCCGGCGGGGCGCATTACGCTATCGTCGGCGAAGTCACCAGCGAGCCAAGACTTGTTCTAGTCGATCACAACGAAGTCTTATGGCAGGAGGACATTTCGTCCTTGACCGAAAGTTGGGGGAAAACCTTCCGCGAGGTTGTCGAATGAGCGCGGCCACTACAGCCATTCTCTACGCGCCGGGGACGAATTGCCACGAGGAAACCGCCGCCGCCATCGAAGCGGCGGGCGGCCGGAGCGAACTGGTGCTGCTGCACGATCTCGTCGCCGGAATAACCAGGCTCGACAGGTACGAGGCGGCGGTGATTCCGGGTGGGTTTTCTTACGGCGACCACCTCGGCGCGGGCCGCATTTTCGCCACGATGCTGGTGGCCCAGCTACGCGATCAGTTGGTGGAATTTCTTGGCGCCAAGAAACCGCTGCTTGGTATCTGCAACGGCTTCCAGGTACTGGCCGATGCCGGCATCCTTCCGGGCCGAACGCCGGGCCGGCGGTTGATGGCGCTGCTCGAAAACCAGTCGGCGTGCTTTGAAGATCGCAAGGTCCGCTTGGTGGTTTCTCCTCAGAAGAGCCTGTGGACCGAGGGCTTGCAGGGACAAGTTCTGGAGATGCCTTCCGCCCACGGCGAGGGCCGGCCGCTTTTCTGCCTTGCCTCCCATCCCGCGTCCCGGAACTCCGCGCCCGGCGCGGACACACCCAGGGTCGCGTTTCGCTACGTCGATTCCGAGAGCCGCCCGACGATGCACCATCCCGAGAACCCCAGCGGCGCTCCCGAAGCCGTCGCCGGGATCACCGACGAGAGCGGCATGGTTTTGGGTTTGATGCCTCACCCCGAGCGCGCTTCCCTGCCGGTTCATTACTCCCAGGACGGCCTCAAGCTGTTCAGGAATCTCGCGAGATGGCTTGCGCGGTGAGCCTCCCAACGTCCGCTTACCTCTACGAAAAAAACTCCTCAGTCGCGGTCGAGAAAATGCCGATAACGCCCGTGAGGGGTTCCAGCGATGCGAGCCAAGCAGTGGGCGGCGGATCATCTTGTGAGAGCGGGCGCGTCCGAATCGGGCACCAACGGCCGCGCCGGCAAGGAAGGGGTTGGCGTGAAGACTCTCGATCATACATCAAGCGAACTCGGGCTGTTGGCCAGGATGGCACGGGATGAGGATCCTACCCTCGGCGTCGAAGCGAGGGCGGTTGAGGGCGATGACGCGCTTTTGAGCTACCAAGTCGTCGATCCCATGAAAAGCGAAGGAGAAAGTTTCGCTGGCGAGAAGCGCCGAAGCCGGGGAGATTTCAGCCGTGGCCCAGCATCACTCCAGGCCGTGATGAGGGCCCGAAAGCGGGAGTTTCACGCGGCCATCGAAAGCATCGGCGACCTCTACGACCAGATGCTCGGGGCTCTAGGCGCAGCCCTGGATGTGCACGATGATGAGGCCTCGGGTCATTCGCTTCGCGTGAGCCGCTACGCCCTGCAGATAGCCCAGAGACTCGGATGCTCGCAGGAAGAATTGGACAATCTCGGCCGCGCCTCGCGCGTGCACGACATCGGAAAGATCGGCATTCCCGACGCCATTCTGCTCAAACCGGGAAAGTTGACCGAGGAAGAGATGGCGGTAATGCAAGCCCACGTGCTGCTCGGCTACGAGATTGTGAGCCGGATCGGGTTCATGGCGCCTGCTGCCGAAATCGTTCTGACGCACCACGAGCGCTGGGATGGCGACGGGTACCCACAGCGACTCAGGGGAGAAGAGATCCCGCTGGGGGCGCGAATATTTGCCGTTGCCGATGCGCTGGACGCCATCACTTCGGACCGCCCATACCGCCCAGCGGCTCCCTTCGCCGCAGCGCGCGCCGAAATCGAGCGTGAATCAGGCCGCCAGTTTGATCCCCGCGTGGTTCAAGCGTTTCTTTCCATTCCTGAGGACATCTGGGAAAAAAGCGGCAGAGAGCTGGCCGAGCTGCGTAATGCCGCCAAGTCCGATATGCCCAAGCTGATTATGGTGTGGCACCGCCGCAGTGTGCGATGAGACCGGTAATTCGCCCCGGCAACATCGAGCTGGTTCGAGACCTGGGCCTGAGGGCCAACGGAGCTGAAACGTGACGTCGGTGAAAGTGCTGGTCGTCGATGATGACCCCAAAGCCTTGAGGTCGATGCAGGCGGTGCTGGAACCGCTGGGATGTGAGGTCCTGATAGCAGCAGATGCAAAAGAAGCGGAACGCTGCCTCACAACGCACAAAGTGGACGGCATCATTGTGGATGCCCAGATGCCTGGCGTCGACGGCTTTGAGCTGACGCGCTCCATCCGGGAATCGAGGATGAATTCGCGGGCTCCGATCGTGCTCCTCTCTGAAGTCGACGACGCCGCGACCATGAGGAAAGGCTTCCAGGCCGGGGCTACCTTTTTCCTCGGCAAGCCGCTGACGCGCGAACGCGTCTATCATCTCTTCAACGCCGCTCGCGGCGCCATGATCGGCGAGCAGCGCCGCCACGAACGATTCCCTTTCCGCACTACCGTCCGGTGCGCGCGCGGCGAGGAGCATTTCAGCCTGGAAAGCATCAACCTCAGCGAGGGCGGGATGTTGCTGGAACCCTCAGGCACCATGGAGCTCGACCAGGAGTTCGACCTCGAGTTTGCCGTTCCACATGGCCCTAAACCCATCCGTGCGCGCGCCCGCGCCCTTCGCAAGGAGCCTTCCGACCGTCTCGCCGTCGAGTTCGTCAGCCTGGACATCGAGGATCGGCTAGCTCTCCGACATCATCTCAACGGATGCGCCGACGATTCGCGGGCGTCAAAAGACGGCTCTAGTACCCCACACCCGTGGCAGGAGGCGTGTGGTTGAGCCGCCGCAGAAGCGGAATTGCCGATTGACCCACAAGGAAGGCCATCAGCTCTTCCAATCAGCCATCGGCAATGAGCAATCGGCAATGCTACATCAGGCCCGACCAGCGCAGGTAAGCGTCCAAGAGCGCCTTCCCACCCAGGCTGACATAAAGGCCGGCAGCGCCGAGGAAACTTCCGTAGGGCCACTGATAATCGCGAAGACCCGGCTTGGCGAGAACCAGCGGCAGCGCAATCAAGGTCCCGCCGAGCGAGCCAAACAAAATCGTCATCAGTGTGAGCGGGACGCCAAGAAAGGTGCCTACCATCAGCATCAGCATCACGTCACCGAATCCCAGGTACTCTTTGCCACGTCCCCCGAAATGGTAAAACGCCTTGCCGACGGCATAGAAGAGGCCGCCACCGGCAACCGCTCCGGCAACGGAGCCGAGCACCGACAAGAGACGCGGGTCCGGGAAAATGCCCCGCTGCCGTAGCATCCAGTCTAGAGGCCGGGCATCCACCGGCACCCAGAAGCTTAACAGCAGGCCGAGAACGATCCCGGTCTTGGTCACCTCGGAGGGAATGTGGCGATCCCTAAGGTCAGTGAAGATGGGGACCACAAGGAGCATTCCCAACAACGCGGCTTTGACGAATTCGAGGCTGGGGCCGTATACCGCGTAGTCCGCGACCAGGAGAGCGGCGGTGAGGATCTCAACCAGAGGGTAAAGTGGGGAGATCCTCTGCCGGCAATCACGACAACGTCCGCCGAGCAGCGCGTAACTGAGCACTGGAATGTTGTCGTACCAGCGGATGGAGTGACCACACCGGGGACAGCGGGACCGTGGCCTGACAATTGACTCACCGGCCGGAAGCCGAGCGATGCAGACATTCAGGAAGCTGCCGAATACCAACCCGAAGACCGCCGCCAGGGCGTAAGGCATAGGAATAAACACCGGCTCACCTGGAAATACGAAACTCGAAACTCGTGAAAACGCCCAGCCACGCCTTCTCAATATACCGCGCCCAAGGCCGGGGGAACAGCTCTCTTGTTCTTGCCTCTTGGTTTTCCCTCGTTGCCCCGGCTAGCGGGTCGTTTCCACTGTTCCGGCCAGCAGGCGCCGATAAAGAGCCTCCGTCCGATCAAGCATTATATCACTCGAAAACAAGCGTGCGGTTTCGCGAGCCTTCAGGCCGAACTGAGCGAGCACAGTGGGGTCCGACGCCGCCTCCTCGATAGCCTCCGCCAGCGCCACGGGACAGTCCGCAGGGACCAGCCATCCCGTCCTTCCCTCCTCCACAATCTCCGGAAGGCCCCCCACCCGCGTGGCGACCACCGCCAGCCCATGCGCCATGGCCAGGAGCGCCGACGACCCGAGTCCCTCAGCGCGCGACGGCATCAGGTAAAGGTCAAGCCCCGCCCAAAACTCCTCCAGGTCCTCCGGATAGCCCAGCACGCGAACGTTGGCAGGAAGAGCTTCTCGCGCCGGCCCTGAGACGTCACCTGCGAGCAACAGGCGCACCTGCGGCAGTTTCCGGGCCAACAGCCGCGAAGCCTCAACGGCAAGGCCCTGCCCCTTTTCGTGGGTGCACGCTCCCAGGTGTCCTACCACGAACTCGTCCGCGCCGAAACCCCAAGCGGCGCGCGCGCGGGCGCGCAGCGCGTTGTCCGGCAGTAGTCCGGGGATCTCGACCCCGTCCGGGATGATCTCGACTCTCTCTTGAGGCACTCCGGTTCGAACCAAGAGCTGGCGCACGAAGTTGGAAATCGCAATGACGGCGTCGCAAGTGCGGGCATACTTGAGCCGATGGGTCCACCGCCCACGAGGCAGAAAGGTCACGCGACGGCTGGCGACACGCCGAATGTTCATCCCCAACGACGCAAGCCACGCGATCGTCTGGCCCTTCCCGTCGTGCGCGTGCAGGATGTCAGCCGGCGCTCCCAGCAAGAATTGGCGGAGTTGCACAATCCCGTTCGCGTGGCCGGGATCGTGCCCCGGCAAGCTGAATACACGCCATCCTTCTTTCCTCGCGCGCGCTTCGAGGGCGCTGCCTTCCGGGCATACGATGAGCTGCTCGTGGCCGCGTCGAGCAAGCCCCCGCGCCAGAAGCAACAGTTGCTGCTGCCCGCCACGGAGGCCGACGCCGGTGTCAACGTGAATGACCTTCATAAAGAAAAAGTGACGAGTGACAAGTGGCGAGTGACGGCTGACAGAAGATAGAAGTAAGTCAGAAGTCAGAACAAGAAATGCGGCGTGCCCTGCGTTTTCATTCTGACTCCTGGCTGGTACCTTCTGTCACTCGTCACTTGTCACTCGCCACTTGTCACTCGCCACTCGCCACTTGTCACTCGTCACTGCTTTTCCGCCTTGGCGTATTTCCTGCGCACATAGCGCGCCGCCATCCAAGCGATCAAGAAACCCTCATAGGCGTCCAGCAATCCGAGGCGAAAGAAGAAGGTATGGATGAAAACCCATGGCGGAACAAGGAGCCGTCGAAGCGGGCCGGCGTGCTCGCCGCGATCGAACATTTCGCGCGCCGCGAGGTCCGTGTAGAACTCGATGCGCTGGCGATGCTCGTCGAGCGAATCGCAGGTGTAGTGCAGAATCTCCCCCGGCAGTGTGGCAACGGGTCCGTCGACCACTACCGACTCGTGCACGTAAGCGCTATTCCAGCGGGCGCGCCTGCGGTCGAAGAGCCGGACCTTGTAGTCAGGGTACCAACCGGAATGAAGAATCCAGCGCCCCAGGTAACGCGCCCGGCGCGCGAAGCGGTAGCCAACGGCGGCCGGGGCGGACAACTTCCACTCCCGGATCGCCTGCCGGGCGTCGGCGTTCAATTCCTCGTCGGCGTCGAGACTCAAGATCCAGTCGTGCCGAGCTTGGTCCGAGGCGAAGTTCTTCTGCGCGGCGAAGCCCGCCCACGGATGAACCATCACGCGGGCGCCTAGATCGCTCGCCAGCTCGCGTGTTCGGTCTGTCGATTCGGCATCGACGATGACGATTTCATCCGCGCAGCCGAGCGAGCGGATGGCCCGCTCGATGGTTTTCGCCTCGTTGTGCGTGATGATCGTCGCAGAAATCAAAGGCATAGCGTGAAGATAGTGACAAGTGACGAGTGGCGAGGGGCAAGCAAGACCCCCATAGATGACCGATCACTCGTCACTTGTGTCACTAGTCACTCGTCACTGCTCTTAGTATTTCCGCAAATTCCCCGCGCGCCACCAATTCCGTGAAGCCTTGGATGCTTGGCCTCGGCTAGCGACTGGCAATCTCAATCGGCTCGGGATCAAACCTGGACCGATCCTCCGCCAAAACCCAGGACGTTATCTCCCCGGGGTCCCCCTTCCAAAAGGCTAGTATAACATAAGAATACCACGGCCAGGCGTGGTCGAGATCGTAATTTGACGGGCGCGCCGGGCTGTCCGGATGCGAGTGATAATAGCCTAGGACTTCCAGTCCGCGCGCCCGGGCCTCCTTTTCCACGCGGAGCTGGTCGCGCGGGTCGATCAAGAACCGGTTCCGCTCGCATTCCCTGCCCGGCTCTTCCAGCGGCAACAGGGCCTGGGCCCGCTCCGGGTCGTGCCGCAGATTGGTGAGCGGCACCACTTCGAGGACTTCCTTGCGGCCGCCATCAGCCCGGCCCAGCAGAATCCCGCAGCACTCGCTCGGGTAGTCACGAGCGCCGTGCTGCCGGATGACGTCGGCATCCTGACGGGTAAACACGAGGCGCGTCAAGTTTCTAGGTCCCATAGCCCCCCGCCTTTTGACGGCCCTTTCGCAGTGTATCCTACGCGAGCGGCGATCTTCCACAACGGGTCGCCACGCGTCTTACTCTTCAACCTTCGACCTTCGACTCTCTTAAGCCTCATCCCAAGACCGCTCGCTCAGATACTTATCGCCGAGGCCGTGGAAGGGCGAGTTCTTGCGCCAGCGGCGCTCTTGCTTCCCGTGCCATGACTCAGTTAGACTTCTGATTCTAGAGCTCAGTTGCAAAAAGTGCCGGAATAAACGGCCCCGAGGTATCAAGTGCATTAAGCGTGGACAAATAGTATGGGTGGAGCAGTGAAGGACGCGACAGGAATTCGCAAGGAGTTTGTGGGCGCCGGCTTTGAAGTGATTGACGGCGGCAACAGGTTTGAGGTGAGGAAGAACCATTGCACACGTGCCATCGAGCGGCAGGCGGACGGCACTTGGCTGCCGGTCGGGCAGCCGCTGTTTGGCATTGGCGGGTCCACCTTCGAGCTCGAAGACCGAGGCTACCAGAAGTTCTGGTACAACCGTGACCATCACAAGCGCTTTCCCGTCCATTCCAACGACTTCAAGACCCTCCATCACTTCGACCAGGAAGTGCGGTACATCCTCGGGCTGAAATCCCTGTACCACGAATCCCTGGGTACCACCAACGCCCGCACCGTCTATGACCGCCTAACAGGCCGCCCGGATCGATAGCGAGTGACGAGTGGCGAGTGACGAGTAAGAAGAGTCTTCTTGCTCGTCACTCGCCACTTGTCACTTGTCACTCACAGCTTCTCAAGTTCTGGGCGCGTCCGGTGGTTTCGCGCCGCCGGGCGCTGGCCCAGCCGGCTGGGCAGGTTTTGTCGCGCCCGCCGGGACGCCGGAGCCGCGTTGCTCAGTTCCCGGCCGCGCCGCTGAGGGCTGCACGGCTCTGGCCGGCCGTCGCATCTCCGTGCGGTGACCGGCTCTCACCACAGGACGAAACATAACCTCCACCTGGACCTGCCCAAGATCTTCCTCGCGCAGCACGATCACCTGATCAAATCCCTCTTGTGCGATCGCGGACTTCGCCTGCTGGAAAAGCTGAAACTGCCGCTCAATCGCGTCCCGGCCCACCGATCTCTCGCGGGACTGATCGTGAGCCAAGCACTTCTCCAAAGACACATCCAAGAGGACGGCCACGCAGGGCACCCGGTGTCGCCGCGCGAGACGCAGCAGGCTCTGGCGCGCCGGCGGCGTGACCGCCGTCGAGTCCACCACGCAGAGCCGATTGATGCCCAGCCGCTGCTCGATGATGAAATCCAGCAGGGCGAAGGCTTGGGCCTGAAAACGCTGGTCGCGCTCGTCGTCCGAAACCAGTGCCCGGCAGTGATCGGAAGAGATGATCTGCGTCGGCCGGAAGTGGTTTGCCGCGAAGGTCGACTTGCCGCAGCCCGCCGGACCAACGAGCACCACCACGGATGGCCTCACTAAACGAAGGACGTTTTGACTCCCCGCACTTTGACTGGAATTCTCCATGGCCGTTCACCGAAACAGAGGGAACAGGGAACAGGGAACAGAGAAAAGGAAGAACCTTGCCGCCTCTTCGTCTGTTCCCTGTTCCCTCTCCAATGACTCAATGGATCAATTCCCCGACCCGCTCCAACTCCGCGGCGGCCGAGTCAATGAGCGCCGCCTCACCCTCGAAGACCTTGCCGACCAGCGCGATTCCCTGGCCGGCTTCGCTCCACTCCTTCTGCTCGATGGCTTCACGCACCACCGGAATCGTCTTCACGTCATAACCCGTATAGAAGCCGGGGGCGTAGACCTGGTGCACGTACCAGGGCCGCCGCGGCACGCCCTCGGGCGTGGTCAGCTTCCGCTCGCTCTCCATCAGCATCTGGTTGAGCTGGCCGAGCGAGGCGCGGTCCAGGGCGGCGCCGCCGTCTTGCTGGACCTTCTCCACTGCCTTCTGATAACGCTCGGCAGCGCGGTTGATGGCCGCCACGCCGTTCTCGAGCGGCGCGAAGTTGAGGAAGGGTGGCACCGGCTCCACCGACGGCGGGACGAAAGGCTTTGCCGGATCAGAGGTGGCAGTGAGGACTCCATCCTCAATTTCCTTGTTCTGCTCGATCGTCTGGTCGCGCTTGTCCTTGGCCAGTTTCTGCAGCTCGTCGAGGTACTGGCGCAGCGTGTCGGAAAACTCGGCGAAGTCATAGGGCAGCAGCTCGGCGTCGGCCAGGCGCATCACCGCCGTGCCCGCCGTCTGCGCCAGGGTGCGCCCATAGATAAAGTCAGGATCATCAAAGTGTGTATACCAATAGAAGTCATCGTAAATGGAGTGGTAAATACCGCCGCCATCCTCGCCCCCGTAGCCGAGCGAGAGGGAGGCGATGCCGAGGTGCTGGAGAAAGGGCGTGTAGTCGGAACCCGAACCCAGGGCCCCGATGCTCAGGTCGGACCGCTGGCGGACCTGGTTGCGAGTTTCCGGGTCCGGCGCATTGGCGATGCGCGCCGCCTGTTCGCGCTTCCAGACGGAGATATGCTTCTCCGGGTCGTCGATGCTGCGCGCCACGCCGTTGATGAATTTCTGCAGGGTGTGCGAGCCGCCCATGCCCAGGTACCCGCGGCTGTTGGAATCGCTGTTGATATACACGGCGGCGTGCCGCCGCAGCTCGTCGGCGTGTGTCTCCGCCCACTCCGTCGAGCCCAGCAACCCCGGCTCTTCGCCGTCCCAGGCGCAGTAGATAATGGTGCGCTTCGGCTTCCAACCCTGCTCCGCCAACGCTCCCAGGGCGCGAGCCTCTTCCAGCAGCGCCACCTGGCCCGAAAGCGGGTCCTCGGCGCCGTTCACCCACGCGTCGTGGTGATTGCCGCGAATGATCCATTGGCCGGGATCGACGGAGCCGGGAATCCTGGCGATCACATCGTAGAGCGGCTTCATATCCCAGTTGAATTTGACCTTCAGGTGGACCTTGGCCGGTCCGGGACCGATGTGGTAGGTGATCGGCAACGCCCCGCGCCACGCTTCGGGCGCCACCAGCCCCTTGAGCGCGGCGAGCAGCGGTTGCGCGTCCCCGTAGGAAATCGGAAGCGTGGGGATGCGCGTCAGCACCTTGACTTCGCTAAGCGGCAGCCGTTTGGCGTCCGGCGTCGCGCCCACCCCGGGAGTGAGCGGGTCGCCGCTGTAGAGCGTCATGTCCACCACGCTTCCGCGCTGCACGCCGTCTTTGGGGCGGTACGCTCCCTCGGGGAAAACATCCCCCTGGAAATAGCCGTCGTCGCGGGGGTCGGAATAGATCAGGCATCCCACCGCTCCGTGCTCGGCCGCCACCTTGGGCTTGATGCCGCGCCAAGCGGCGCCGTAGCGCGCGATGACGATCGCCCCTTTCACCGAAATCCCCAAGCGCTCCAGCTTCTCGTAATCATCGGGCACCCCATAATTGACGTAGACCAGCGGCGCCGTCACATCGCCGTCGGCGGAATAGGCGTTGTAGGTGGGCAACTGCTCGTCGTGCTGGTTGGAAGTGGGATCGACCGCCACCGTCGGCTCCTCCAGCTTGGCGACAAACCTGGTTGGCTCGATCAGCTCCACGGCGCGCTCCCGCGGCGTGGGAAAGAGCACGCTGAAGGTCTCGAGGTGGGCGTCCAACCCCCAGGACTTGAACTTCGCGAGGATCCATTCGGCGTTGTCCTTGTCGTACGCTGAGCCCACATGGTGAGGACGCGCTGAGAGCCGCCGGTTGTACTCGCGCATGTTCTGGTTGCTGGGAATCGCCCGGAATTTTACCTCCCAGTCGCGCTCGGCGCGGGCCGCGTCGTCGGAGAAACCCTGAAGCTTCACGGGCTCCTCCGCCGCCACCGCTGAAAGCAGAAAACACGTGAGGCCCAAAAAGGCTGTAACTATGAGACGCCGCATGAAGTTCCCCCAGTTCTCAGTTAGTTCTCAGTTTTCAGTTTTCAGTTCCTAAAACCTTCGTTCCGAATCCTCAGTTTGTAGGAAAGCCTGAGAACTGAGAACTAACTGAAAACTAACTGAATCCTGATGACCGCCTCTCCATTTCCGATTACCGACTGCCGAGTTCAGTTCTCAGTTTTCAGTTCCTCAAACCTCCGTTCCGAATCCTCAGTTTGTAGGAAAGCCTGAGAACTGAAAAACAACTCACGGCCAAGCCCAACACGAATTCAAGACAGGACTCAGGGGCCAGAATAAGAACGGCCTCGACGCTGACTCTCGCGTTCATGATATCGCCGGTGCAAGGACAAGCACAAGAGCGGGCGGGCCTCCCGCTCTTCATTGCCGATTGCCGATTGCTGATTGCCGATTGAAAGACACTCGGTGGGCCAGCATTCTTCCAATCGTCAATCGACAATCATCAATGGCTCAATGACCCAATGGATCAATTTCCTGACTCCGGCTTGTGACTCCTCTTTCTTCAAATCGTCAATCGACAATCCTCAATTACAGGCGCAGCGGCGTGGCTATCGCCGGCGGCACGCCCCAGGCGTAACACTCCCGCAGCATCATTCCCAGGTCATCCAGCCCGGACACCTTGCTGCGCTTGCGGGCCAGGTCGGGCCGCAAAAAGCTGAAGGCGCGGTGCTCGCCGTAGCGCCCGAACAAGTAGGCGTAAAGCGCCCGCTGCAGCTCCGCTCCACTGTCCCCCGCCTTGTGCAGAACCGCCGCGTAGCCCGCGAACACCGCCAGCATCAAGGCGGCCAGCGCCCGCCACTGCCAGTGCGGCGTCCGGTCCTCCGCCTCCAGCTTGTAGCCGCGCTCCACGCCCCACGGCGACCGCGGCTCCCACGTCTCCACCCCTTGCGGCCCGGCCGCCCGCTCCAGCTCCGCCGCCATTTCCCGATCCTCGGCCTCTTCCTGCCGGGGGAACAACGACAGGCGCTCCCAGAGCGTGTCGGCCACCGCTTGAATTGACGATTGCTCCGAAGGCGAAACTCGAAACTCGAAATTCGAAACTCGCCGGTCCGATGTCGTTTCGGGCTGTGAATCTCGAGTCTCGTCTTCCCCAGTTTCGATTTTCGAATTTCGAGTTTCGAATTTCGAGTTTCCAGTTTCTGCTTCAATTCCAAAGGCCTGCGCCAGCAGCCGCTCCAGACCCGGCTTGTCCAGGGAATCGTCATAGCCGCTCGTGCCCAGCAGCTTATAACGGAGAAACTTCCCTTCCGAGTTCTCTTCCTCTTCCGCGTCGCCAAGGACGACTTTCTCGCTCAGGATGGCGACGATATCGCGGAGCCACTGCAACCCGTCCTCCTCGTTGCCGGCCTCCGCTTCGGTACCCCCCGCTTCGGCTTCTCTCGCTTCGGTCTCCCCCGCTTCGGGGTCCTCCGCTTGGACCGCCCATTCTTCCAGCGGTTTCAGGTCCTTCAGGCCCTCCGCCTCCTGCTGGGCCAGCCTCTCCGCCTCGGCCGGCGAGAGCCCCGGGTTGCCCAGGGCGAAGTCCGGCAGCCGCTCGAAGTCCGGCACCCTCGCCCCCGCCGAGGTGAAAAAGTGCAGCGACGATGGCCCTCCCCGCCGATGGGTCAGAAAGGCGCGCGCCAACAGCTCCAGCCGCTTTTGCAGTTGCCGTCGCTGCTCGAACAGCGAGGCGAAACCCGCCAGGTCGTGCAACAGCTTCACCACCACCCGGCTGGCATCCCCCACCCCCCAGCCGCCCTCCGCCGGCCGCTGGGCAATGGCCAGCTTCAGACGATACTGGACGGCGCGCAGCTCCCAGCGCGCCCGGCTGCCAAAAACCCGCAGCAGGCGCCAGGCGGCGTCTGCCATGCCGGCCACCAGCTTCCTCTCCTTGCCGTCGCGGGGCCGGAAGGCGCCCCGGAAGCGGTCGCGGTGCGACTGGAGTTTTTGCTTGTCCTCGCCGGTGATCTTCAGGCTGTGCTCCAGGCGCCGGCAGGTGACTCCGTGCCGGATGTGGGCGGGGGCGCGGTGCCCGGGCGGGCCCTGCTTCAAGTACGCCAGGCACAGGTTGGCGTAGGAGGCCAGCCAGCGCTTCTCGGTGCGCCGGTTGCGCTTTGCGGGAGGAGCGGCGTTGGCCTTTTCCAGCGCCTTCATCGCCGCGGCGCGGCGCGCCGGAGTGAAGACGTACTTCTTGCGCGCCTGCTTCAGGTTGGCGGGCGCCGAGGCACGCACCTTGTCGCTGACGTTGTACTTGCGCTTCGGTTTGGGTTGGCGTGGTGCTGAGTCGGCTGCTGCTTCGCTCGGCTCAGGGCAAGCTTCTTCGCCGTTCGCCGCGCTCGGGGCAGGCTCATTACCTTCGCTCGGGGCGGGCACATCCGCTTCGCTTAGGGTGGGTTTTGGATCTTGGTGATCCGTGGCGGTTGGGACATGCTGGAAGCGGGCCATGGGCTGACGACTCTCCACTCAGCCTTACATTCTAGACCTACTCGACTAGCGTGTCAAGCTAAATATTAGTTCTACCCGCAGTCGCACGTTTGCGGTTTTCGAATTTCGAGTTTCGAGTTTCCAATTTCCAGTTTCGAATTTCCTCAAGGGGTCAGCTTGAACACCGTCCCGGCGCCGGAAGCGCCACCTTTCTTGCAAGGCCGTTTCCAGCCATGTTATGGTTGATTCTATTTTGGGGCCCCACGAACTGGTCCCAAGGGTGTTGGGAAGAGTGTCGAGGAAGGGTGCGGGCCACGTGGCGAAAACGAAACAGAGAGCCATTCAGATTTCAGCAGCGGCAACGCTGGCATGGACGCTGGTAGCCGCGGGTTACTCATGCGGGAACGCTTTCGACCCTGCGGCCAGCAGTGGACCGGCCGGCGGGGCGACAGCGAGTGGGCCGATGGCGGCTGGGGCAACCGCCAGTGGGGCCAGTGGAGCGGCAACCGCGGGCGCGGCCTCATCGCGTGAAGCCACCCCGCAGGGGCAGCAAAGTGCATCATCGGGCATGTTCCTCACCACCAACGCCTTCAAGCCGGGCGCCATGATGCCCAAGGAATTCACCTGCGACGGGGTTGATTCGTCGCCGGAGCTCGACTGGTCAAATCCACCCGAGAAAACCCGGAGTTTCGCACTCATCGTCGATGATCCGGACGCCCCCGCGGGAACCTGGGTCCACTGGGTGGTTTATGACATGCCGGCCGGCACGCGCCATCTGCCCGAAGGCGTGCCCAAGCGCGACGAAATCCAGAGCGGTGGGCGCCAAGGCATCAATGACTTTCACGAGGCTGGATACAATGGTCCATGTCCCCCGCCTGGTGGGCCCCATCGCTATTTCTTCAAGCTCTATGCCCTCGATACCTTCCTCAACCTGAAAGCCCGCTCTACCAAGTCCGGGGTAGAGCGAGCCATGGTGGGCCACGTCCTGGCAAAGAGCGAGCTGATGGGCAGGTATGGTCGGGAGTAGCCGGCTCGGAGCTGTCGACTGTTAACTGTCGACTGTCGACTTCTTCCAAAGGGAGCAGCGATGAGCACGGGCACGAACGCGCCCCAGGCCCCCGAGGTGAAACCTCCCGGGCCGCGAGTGGCGGACGCGATTTATCAGAACAATCAGTTGGCGGCGCGAGTTGTCGGTCCCGAAATCGACCTTGAGGCCAGGGAGATTCGATTCCAGGAACTCTACAACAGCGATGACCTCGTGCTTCCTGAAGAATGCGAGTTCGACAAGTATACGATTGTGGTCGAACGCATCGGCTTCGCCACCCTGGTTGAGCGCGGCTCCGAGCATAGGGGGCGAGTTCTGAAAAACGTGGTGGCGGAGATTCTGCGCTGCCAGGAAACGGTGAAAGCCGGTGTCTGAAACCGGGACCTGCGGTCAACCCGCTTCAGGCACCGGCGCGATGAGCTGGCAGGCGCATTCCAGGCATAGGAAGGCGCCGCCAGGCAGCGCGGAGAGGACGCGGAAAGCCGGACGGACGTTACTCCCGACCTGTTACAATATGGGGCAGAGGATTACTCGACGCCATGAAGCTCCATCACGTCATTGAAGCGCAGCAGTTCGAAACGGCCACGCTGGACGAGCTCTTTGATATCGCCGCCAGGATGGAGGGCCTGGTTAAGCGCGGCGGCACCGACCGCTATGAGAACCGCATCATGTCCACGCTTTTTTACGAGCCGTCGACGCGCACCCGCTTTTCCTTTGAGACGGCGATGCACCGCCTCGGCGGGCGCGTCGTCTCCACCGAGAATGCGGCCGAATTCTCTTCGGTCTCGAAGGGTGAAACACTGGAGGACACAATCCGGATCCTCAACGGCTACGCGGACGTCATCGTGATCCGGCATCACGAAGTGGGCTCCGCCAAGCGCGCCGCCGCTGTCTCCAGCGTGCCGGTGATCAACGCCGGCGACGGCGCAGGCCAGCATCCCACCCAGGCCCTGCTCGATCTCTACACCATCCGCAAGGAGATCGGCCGGATCGACGGCCTCAAGATCGCCATGGTTGGCGACCTGGCACAGGGCCGCACCGCCCGCTCTCTTACTTACCTGCTGAGCAAATACCGCGACATCGAGATGTTCTTTGTGGCGCCGCCGCTGCTGAAGATGAAAGAAGACATCCTGGAACACCTGCGCGAACGGAACATCTCCTACGCCGAGGAAACCGCGCTCGACCGGGTCTTGCCGCTGGTGGACGTGGTCTATCAGACGCGGGTGCAGAAGGAACGGTTCGGCGACCGCATCGCCGACTACGAGAAGTGCCGCGGCGTCTACGTCATCGACGCGCACGTGCTCAGCCTGATGAAGCCGAACGCCATCGTGATGCACCCCCTGCCGCGGCTCGACGAAATCACTATGGACGTCGACTCCGATCCTCGCGCCGCCTATTTCCGCCAGGCCCAAAATGGCCTCTACGTCCGCATGGCCCTGCTGACCCTGGTGCTGGGATAGTCGGGGAAGCCCGCTGCTCGAATTGCCGATTTACGATTGACGATTGCCGATTGAAAAAGAAGCCGTCAGCCATCAGCGCTCAGCGTTCAGCCAGGGGGCTTGATGCCCGATCTTTTTCTTGTTCTTGCTGACTGCTGATCGCTGAATGCTGACGGCTTCTTCCAATCGGCAATCAGCAATCGGCCCTGCCTTCGCAACCGGCGGCGGCAAGAATTTTCCACTGGCTCGCTGGGTTAATTTATAGTATTCTAGTACTGGTTCTATTGTGTCATCGACTATTTCAATACTCTCGTGCATAATGCGTTTGTAACGTTTTAGGGCAAACAAAGACCGCCGGGTAACCCGGAAGGTTCTCAAGGAGGACAAGAGATGCCGATTGGTATGAGAATTCGTCAACTACGTGAGCAGAAGGGTTTGTCTCAGGGAGACATTGAGGAAGTCACTGGCCTGCTCCGCTGCTACATCTCTCGAGTGGAGAACGGCCACACCGTCCCTTCGCTCGAGACCCTGGAAAGATTCGCGGCAGCGCTGGATATTCCGCTGTACCGCTTCTTCTATACGGGCGAAGATCCGCCGTCTACCCCCAACCTGACGCCCCGCCCAAACCTCGAGCAACTTGCCGAGGCGGGGGGCGCGAATGGAGCGAACGCGCGGTTCCTGCTCAAACTCAAGAAGTACGCCGACAAGATCGTGGAAGGAGACCGCGAGGTCATTCTGTGCCTGGCCAAGAGGCTCGCCACGCGGTAAGGCGGGCACCCTGCCGGTTTGCCTTGGGGTGCCATCCAGAACACCGGGCGGCACCTCCCGCATCTCTTGTCGGAAGCTCGGGCGACGATCCCTGCCCACGCCCCAGAGAGCCCTGGTCGCCCTGGAGGCCTATGCGCCGGAGGCGTGGCGACGTTTGCCGAAGGTGAGGCGTACTCGCCCCTCGACACCAACCTCGTCACGCCGCCGGCGCCACCTTCGGCCCAGTGAGCGTAGTCACTCTCCTTTGGCCACCCCAGCCCGTGGCCGCGAAGTTTACCCTCGCTGCATCGATCTCCACGCCCCCCTTCAAGATTTGGCTCGCGTGGGTGGTGCCGATCACTGCTTCTACTTACTCAAGACGCTGTGGTACTCGTCGATCGTCGCCTTCTCAGCGCGGAACGGCAGCGGGATATCACGGCTGAACGTTGTATTGCCCTTGAGCGTGATGAACCCTAGGCGCTGCGCGGTTCCGTCGACGGTGACGTACACTGGCACCGCCATGAGGAAGTCGTCCGGCACGTCAGACTGGGTGATTTCGGCATGCAGTGTGCTCTTGCCGCCGCCCGCGTCCTTGAGGTCGTAGCTGAACTGATAACGCGGCACCGCCGTGCCATACACCCACTCGTTGAAGAACCAATCCATGGGCCTTCCCACGTGCTTCGCGACCACGCGCTGGAAGTCCTGGGTGGAGGCATTCTTGCCCCCATAGGTTGAGACGAAGTCGCGCATCATGCTGATGAAAGGGGCGTCCGGCTGTTTTTGTCGCGGGTCCTCCATGATCATGCGCAGCATCTCGAGCACGTAGGCCCCTTTCCGATAAATCAGGATCGTCGAGTTACCCCCCTCCAGATAAGAATTAGTCTGGTAGTTGAGCCATAGCGGTCCTGCGTCGTTAGGCCGCACCCCTGCCCTGTTCTTTGAGAGGATCAAGGTCCGCTGGTGGTCCCAGAAGCTGCGGAACCGCTTGGGGTCGAATTGCTTCAGGTAGAGCGCGGCGGAAAAATCGGCAAAGCCTTCGGACAGCCACTGATCGTGGTAAGTCTTCCAGCCTACCATATGGCCCCACCACTGGTGCGACATCTCGTGGACGGGGACCAGGTCGAAGAACTCGCGCCCCTCGGCCGTCTTCAGCAGCCCGAGGCTGTTGAGCGTGGTGGTATCGATGAAGGACAAGTAGGGAAGGAAAATCAAGGTGGGCCAGCTCTGCCCAAAGAAGCCGACGGGCTGTTCGGTCACGGAGATCGTCTTGAAGGGCAGGGGCCCGAAGTAAAACTCGTAGAGCTTGAACGCCTGGTAACTTTCATCAGCGGCGTGGCCCACCGTCGCCGCGGTGTTAAAGCCCCCGCGCAGAATGCCGGTCTGCGCTTCAACGCTTCCGACCCCCCGCCCAAAGTTTGCTATATCCATCGCGGCCGAGAGCCCTTTGAGTTCGTCGGGGACTTCCTTGCCGCTGTAAGCGGTGACGGTCACGCCAGAATCGGAGCGGCTCTTTTCGACAAAATCGCCGTAATTGAAGCCCGCCACACTGTAAGGCATTTCGGACTCCCACTGCGTCGCCAGTGAATCGGAGCCCTTGTCAGAGCTGATCAGGCGCCCTGTCGCCACGAACTTGAACTTCTTGGGCGACCGGAAATCAAGAGTGAAGTGGGTGCGGTCGTCGAACGCGCCAAAACTGGGATACCAAGACTCACGCGCCGTGACGAAGTAGAGGCCCGACCCTTGCTGGTGGATGATGCGGCTCTCACGCGTGGCGTCTTCGTCGTAGCTGATCTTCATCGTGTAAGTGCCGGCCGGCTTGGCCGCTTCGGGCAGGATCACCCAGAGATCGCTCGCGAGGTTGCGGTCCTCCTGGATGAAGCTGATTTTCTTGCCGGCGCCGTCAGTGATGGAAGAAACGCGCAGGACGCCTTCCAAGCTCATGGGCAGCACGCGAGCGGTGGCGCCCGGCACTTCAAACTGCATCTCCGCCGTGGCCGAGAGGCGGTTATCCTTGCCGACCTCGGCGTCGATGTGCTCGTCACGGCAATGGGCCAGAAGCGTCCGGTGCTCCGGGTGCGGGTTGCGCGCGTATTCGTCCTTCAGGTGGAAACCTGACCACCACTCGGAATACTCGCCCTGTTTGTACCGCATCAGCATCACTTCCTCGTCGCTGGCGAAGGAGGGCAGCAGGGTCAGATCGCGGTTCCAACTGATCTCGAACAGCAGGCCGCCGTAATGGTCTCCCTTGACGTCGGCCAGAAACAGCCCGTGGCTGGAAGGATCGGAAAGGTCGGCGAGCATGCGCGCCGCGAGGTTGCGCATCGCGGGGTAGTCCTTCGCTTCGTTCTCCCACCACGCGTTGAAGTGCGAGGAAAATTTTTTCTGCGTGGCTTCCAGCATCTTCGTGGCCTCGGCGAGGTCGCCGCCCGGCCGGACGTTGACCAGCTTTTGCAGCTCCGCCCAGGAATTGTCGGTGAAGAAGAACACCGCCTCGCGGAAGTTCTCCACCAGCTTCGGCTCTTTGGTGAAGCGCTCGATCTGATGCCGATCCATGGCGGTGGGCGGGTCAAGCTGGAAGGATCCCTGCCCCGTGAAGACGGCGGCGAGTATGCGCCCGCCCACCGGCGCCGCAAAAGTCAGGCGACCGTCTTTGAAGGTGAACGTGGCGGAGTCGCGTTTCCAGACCACGTTATCGGCAACGGCAGATTGCTCGCTTCCCTGGAGCGACTGCAGTTGCGCGTAAATCCTTAGCAAATCTTGCGACGATGCCGTCGCCAGATCCGCTGCCGACGACCCGGCGGCCTCCTGCGGGACCGCGGCGCGAGACAGAGGAGTGGCTGGCTTGGCGGCCGTCAACCCTCCTAAGGAACTCAGTAGGACGAAGCAACCCCAGACGTTAACCATGGTGCCCTCCCTCCGGCCCGACTTACCTGGCTAATAACAAATCTGAGCCTGGAAGCAGTTTACAAGAACCCCCACTGATCCCTACCAGGAATTCTTCAGCTCGCCGACCTCGGCGGTGACGGCGTCGAGGACGGCACAGGTCTTGACCGCGGCATTCATGGCGTTGTGGTCTCTGAAGAGAGGCCGGTCCACGT
>Ga0326728_10012015_pt1 | contig 19482 bp, 15 predicted proteins | sample MB3enrmetagenome_FD_207602 | JGI IMG/M metagenome (GOLD analysis project Ga0326728, IMG submission 207602) | Lab enriched peat soil microbial communities from McLean, Ithaca, NY, United States - MB31MN | ecosystem: Environmental > Terrestrial > Soil > Wetlands > Peat | place: USA: New York... | reverse complement strand
ATTGAGGGAGGCCAAGGGGGACCGAGAGGAGCAGGAAGCCTTGGGATGGGTCCCTACGTTTCAAAGTGTTCCACGTGGAACAGATTGAGGGAGGCCAAGGGGGACCGAGAGGAGCAGGAAGCCTTGAGATGGGTCCCTACGGTCCAAAGTGTTCCACGTGGAACAGATTGGTTCAGTTAGGGCGAATTGGGAGGGGCAGGAAGCCTTGGGATAAGTTCTTGCGGTCCAAAGTGTTCCACGTGGAACAGATTGAGGGAGGCCAAGGGGGACCGAGAGGAGCAGGAAGCCTTGGAATGGGTCCCTGCGGTCCGAAGTGTTCCACGTGGAACAGATTGAGGGAGGCCAAGGGGGACCGAGAGGAGCAGGAAGTCTTGGGACGGGTCCCTACGGTCCAAAGTGTTCCACGTGGAACAGATTGGGGTTGGCCAGGTGGACCGGGAGGTGCTGAAAGCCATGGTATGGGTCCTTGCGGTCCAAAGTGTTCCACGTGGAACAGATTGGTTCAGTTAGGGCGAACCGGGAGGTACTGAAAGCCATGGGATGGGTCCTTGCGGTCCGAAGTGTTCCACGTGGAACAGATTGAGGGAGGCCGAGGGGGACCGAGAGGAGCAGGAAGCCTCGGAATGGGTCCCTGCGGTCCAAAAGTGTTCCACGTGGAACAGATTGGTTCAGTTAGGGCGAACCGGGAGGTACTGAAAGCCATGGGATGGGTCCTTGCGGTCCGAAGTGTTCCGCGTGGAACAGACTGGGGGAGGCCAGGGGGACAGAGAGGAGCTGGAAGTCTTGGGATCGGTCCCTGAGGTCCAAAGTGTTCCACGTGGAACAGATTGGGGGAGGCCAGGTGGACCGGGAGGTGCTGAAAGCCATGGTATGGGTCCTTGCGGTCCAAAGTGTTCCACGTGGAACAGATTGGTTCAGTTAGGGCCAATCGGGAGGGGCCGGAAGCCATGGGATGGGTCCTTGCGGTCCGAAGTGTTCCACGTGGAACAGATGGTTCAGTTAGGGCGAACCGAGAGGAACTGGAAGCCTTGGGTTCGGCCCCCACGGTCCAAAATGTTCCACGTGGAACAGATTGGTTCAGTTAGGGCGAATTGGGAGGGGCCGGAAGCCATTGGATGGGTCCTTGCGGTCAAAAGTGTTCCACGTGAAACAGATTGGTTCAGTTAGGGCGGACTGGGAGGAGCTGGAACCCTTGGGATGGGTCCCAGCGGTTTAAAATGTTCCACGTGGAACAGAATGCGGAGGCTAGGCGGACCGGAAGGGGCAGGAAACCTTGGGATCAGTCCTTGCAGTCCAAAATGTTCCACGTGGAACAGAATGGGGGAGACCAGTCGGACCGGAAAGGGAAGGTGGCCTCGGGAGGAGGCCTTGCGGTTCAACGTATTCCACGTGGAACAGAATCCCGACACTAAGGGTTTACCATGGAACATTTGTAGGTCCGCGGTCTCCCTGTTGAGGCGGAAGGACCTCGACTCTCCGCACAGTCCCATGGGTTCCCGATAAAAATGGATGGAACCTCGTTGGCCTGGGGACTATTGCTTTGTATTGGGTTCCAGCAAAGGTTCCTTTTGCGCGAGACCGGTAAGTCGCGGATAGCGTTTGGTGGTGGCAGCTGTTTTCTTCAGGCAGATAAGGGAGCGGGCCTCCTGAATGCCCGGAAGCACGAAGTCTTTGCGTTCCACCAACGTGCATTTAAGTTCCGCCATGGCGCGCCCCGCTTCGAGGAGTTCCTCGCCGGCCTTGGGACCTTTGTAGGCGATCAAGAGACCGCCGACTTTCAGGAAGGGAGCGCCCAATTCCACCAAACTGGCCAAACGAGCCACGCCCCGGAAAAATACCGCGTCGGAAGTTTCTCTGAGATTTCCCGGGGCCCCTGCTTTCGGAAGCGCGGCAAGCACTTCAGCCCGATCGCCGTGAACCTGAACCCGTCGGATCAATCCCAATTCTGCGGCGGTAATGTTGAGGAAATGGGCCTTTTTTCCGGTACTTTCCACAAGATGAAGGGTGGCTTGCGGCACCGCACAGGCCAGAGCCAAGCCCGGAAATCCGGCGCCCGATCCGACATCCACCCAGGAACAAGGCGCCTGGGCTTGGAGGGCAAGATCCTTCAACAAGAGCACCGAAAGACTATCGATGAGGTGCTTTCGCACCGCTTCTTTGGGGTCGGTAATGGCCGTCAAGTTCATGGTCTCATTGGCCTTGAGTACCCGATCCAAGAAATCGAGCAGGCGTTGTTGCACCGCTCCGTCCAGGGAAAGGCCGAGGGCTGCAAGATCTTCCCCCAACAGGGCGACAAGCTCTGGATTCACGGATGATCCTTGGATGAGGGAACGACTGCTTCGTCGGATTCCGAGCGTCGTTTTTGGGCTTCGAGATAAACCAATAGGACTTGCACGTCCGCAGGGGTGACGCCGCTGATGCGTCCCGCTTGTCCCAAAGAACGCGGACGAATCGCCGCAAGTTTTTGACGGGCCTCCCGGCTGAGGCCCTGAACCAGAGCATAGTCGGCATCTGGCGGCAGAAGGCGATCTTCCAATTTGCGGAATTGAAGCACTTGGGATTGCTGCCGTCGGATATAGCCGTCGTATTTGACCTGGATTTCAGCCTGTCGACGCACTTCCTGAGGCAGAGTCGGAGGGGCGATGGATACGTCCCCTTCCGCCTCGAACTCGGCAAGGTCTTCCCAACACAGCTCGGATCGCCGTAAAAGGGCCGCAAGCGTGGTTGGTTCCGTCAAGGCGGGACTGCCTTTGGCCTGGAGGCGCGCGTTCAGCGTGGGATGGGGCCGGAGATGGACGCTTTGAAGTCGCCGGAGTTCCCCGTCCAGGGCCGCACGTTTTTCTTGGAAAGCCCGATAAGTTTCAGGCCCCAAGAGACCGATCTCGGCGCCCTTATCCATCAAACGCAAGTCGGCATTGTCCTGGCGGAGCAAAAGACGGAATTCGGCGAGCGAGGTGAAAAGACGGTAGGGTTCCGTCGTCCCCTTGCTGACGAGATCGTCGATCAGCACGCCAAGATAAGCTTCGTCCCGTCCAAGAATCAAAGGGCTCTGCCCGCGAAGAAAACGCGCCGCGTTGACCCCGGCGAGCAAGCCCTGGGCGGCCGCCTCTTCGTATCCGCTGGTCCCGTTGATTTGACCCGCCAAGAACAAACCCTTCCACCCCCGCACCGCCAGGGAATGGTCAAGCTGGGTTGGAAGGACGAAGTCATACTCTACGGCATATCCCGGCCGCATGATTTCCGCCCGTTCAAATCCCGGCAAATTTCTTAAGAAGCGGATTTGATCCGCTTCAGGCAAACTCGTACTGAGGCCGTTCAGGTACAATTCCCCCGTGGACAGGCCTTCAGGTTCCAAGATAATTTGATGCCAGGTTTTGTCCGGAAAGCGTACGACCTTGTCCTCGATGGAAGGACAGTAGCGGGGCCCCACGCCTTGAATCGTTCCGTTGAACAACGGAGAACGCCCGAGCGCATCCCGTATCGCTTGATGCACTTTTTCGTTCGTTTTTACGGTCCAACAGCTCGTTTTATTGCGTAAACTCCCCAATGGAGTCGAAAAACTGAACGGTTGTATCTCGGAATCGCCGGGAAACTCTTCAAATTGAGAAAAATCCAGGGTTCTACGGTCCACTCTAGGGTTCGTACCGGTCTTTAGACGCCCTAAAGTCAATCCCATTTCCTTCAAACTGGCGGAAAGACCGACCGCGGCCATTTCTCCGGCACGGCCACTTTCCGTCTGGAACGAACCGATATGAATGATCCCTTGCAGGAAAGTACCGGTGGTCACCACCACCGCACGGGCAAAATATTCCAGGCCGGTCTTGGTTCCGACTCCGAGGACCTGCCGTCCTAAAGGATCGGTCAATAGGCGATCGACTTGGGCCTGCTTCAAATGGAGCCCGGGGACGCCTTCGAGGGTTTCCTTCATCCAGGCACGATAAGCGTGCTTATCGCATTGGGCGCGCGGAGCCTGGACAGCCGGCCCCTTGCTGGTGTTAAGCAATTTGAATTGAATGCCGTTGGCGTCCGCCGCCCGCGCCATCAATCCGCCGAGTGCGTCGATCTCCCGGACGAGATGGCCTTTGGCGAGTCCGCCGATAGCGGGGTTGCAGCTCATGGCGGCGACGGCGTCGAGGTTCATTCCCAACAGGAGCACCCGTAACCCCAGGCGCGCGCCGGCGTGAGCCGCTTCGCAACCCGCGTGCCCAGCGCCCACCACGATCACATCGAAATCACCGCCGAATTCGGCCATGCCGGAGAGTTCCCCTTTTGCGGACGAAGAGGCATGATAGCAGGGCTTAGCCCCAAAGGCCAATCCCACCGAGGAGGAGCTTTGCCCCCGGTCCTGACCCAGCACGAACAGCGCGTACTCGGATGCCTGCTTGAAAAAGAAGTTCTGACGCCCGAGGTCTATCCTTTGACGCTGAACAGCCTGCGTCTCGCCTGCAACCAGAAGACCAGCCGCGACCCGGTGTTGGAACTTTCGGAACCGGAAGTCAGCGCCGCGCTCAATAGCCTCAAGGGCCGGGGTTTGGTCGGCGCGCGTATGGACGCCCGCGCCACCAAGTACGTCCAGAAAATGGAGAGCGCCGGCGCCCTGACCTCGGCCCAACGTTCCGTCGTCACCCTTCTGCTGTTGCGTGGCGCCCAGACCGCCGGGGAATTGCGCGCCCGTAGCGAACGCCTCCATGAATTTGGTTCCCCAGCGGAAGTGGAGCAGGCCCTGGAAGCCTTGGCCTCCCACGAAGGCGGCCCCTGGGTGCGCCGACTGGAACGGAGACCCGGAGAAAAAGAGGCGCGTTGGCGCCATACCCTCGATGGCGGCGTCGAACCCGAGGCCGTCGCCATCGCGGAATCCACCGACCGTTTGACGGCCCTGGAATCCCGTATCGAGGAATTGGAACGCCGCCTCGCCGTTCTTGAAAACGGATCGTCCTCCGGCGCTGTATGAATCCGGGCGGGCCGGATTGGCTCCTATGCGCCGACCTTGACGGGACCATTCTCGGCGATCCGTCCGGCGAAGACGCTTTTCGGCGTTGGGCCGAACGGCGGGGATCGCGGATCGCCCTGGCCTATGTGACCGGGCGGAGCGCCCACAACGTACGCGCCTTCGTCGCCGAAGGGCGTTTGCCGGAACCGGATTGCGCGGCCACGGATATCGGCACCGATCTGGCGCTCTTCCGTGGCCATCCCGAAATCTGGCGCCAGCAGTACCTGGCGATGGCGCCTCCGGCATGGCCCGCGGAGCTCATCCGCGAATGGGGGGCCTCGCCGGAGACCCCTTTGCAGGAAGCCCGGAATCAGGGAACCTTCAAGGCGTCCTTCTATTGGGACGGGAGTTCCTCCGCGCGCGAAGGCTTGGAGCGGCGACTCGCCGCCATCGGCGGTTGGCGCCTTTCGGCCGTCGCCGGCCGTTACCTGGACGTGCTGCCTCCAGCCCTGGGCAAAGGCCCGGCTCTGCGCTTCCTGTCCGGACGCTTTGGCGTCGGGTTGGAACGGGTGGCGGCGGCGGGGGACATGGAACACGATCTTGAAATGCTGTCCGCCGCGGGCGAGGCCTTGGTTCCGGCCAACGCGCTCGCGCCGGTGCTGGAGGCGGCTTCCGCCAAAGGCTGGTTCGTCTCTTCGCGTCCCGAAGCCTGGGGTTTGCTCGACGGCCTCGCCCGGCTCGGACTGGCCTGAACGCGCTTGGCCGTAGGCGAAATCCTTTCCGCGCGCTAACATCCTGACCCATGTCCCTGAGATTACCCGATTCTTTGCACCAAGCCCTGGAAGCGCGCCTGAACGAAACGCCCCTCGCCGCCCTCAAGATCGGATACGACGATCTGAGCCGGGATTATCGGGGCCGCACGGTCAGCGAAAGCGAACGCCAGGATCTTTCCCAGGTCCCGGCCCACACGGGCAACCGCACCCCGGGCGGATATTCCCGGGGCCAAGCCCGTTCGTTGGCGTACCTGGCCGCCCGTCTGCCGGCGACCTACGCGGCCGCGGCCGCCGCCCTGAACCGGATTCCCGACGAGGCCTTCGGTTCAGCGGTCAGCGTCCTGGATCTTGGCGCCGGACCGGGCACCGCGACCTGGGCGTTCCGGGCGCGCCGGGCCGATCTGAAGCGGGCGCACCTGATCGAATCCGATCCCGGCATGCTCGACCACGCCCGGGCCCTGGCCGCCGCCTTTCCGGACCTAAGCGTCGAAGCGTCCGAAGGCGACCTTTTGGAACGCCTCGCCGGGGCCGAACCCGCGGATTGGGTGCTGATGGCCTACGTCCTCAGCGAGGTGGCGCCGGAGAAACGGGCCCTTCTGTTGGAGGCGGCCTGGGACAAGGCCAAGGAAGGCGTCCTGCTCTTGGAACCGGGGACGCCGGAGACTTCTCGTTGCGTCCTTGAAGCGCGCACCCTCTGGGCCGCCAAGGGAGGCAGTCTCCTGGGCCCCTGTCCCCAGGCGGGCGCCTGTCCGATGGAAACGGCCCCCGGCCAGGCCGTGCCCGGGAGCGTCGCCTGGTGCCATTTTTCGGCCAGGCTGGAACGGCGCGGATTGCACCGCGCGGTCAAAGCCGCCGGGCTCGGGTACGAGGACGAGAAATTCTCCTGGGTCGCCTTTTCTAAGCGCCCCGGGTTGAAGCCCGCCTTTCCCTACCGTCTGCATTCCGATCCCCACCGCGGGAACCGCCATATCACTTTGGACGTCTGCGGTCCCCAAGGCCGTCGGGAGGAGCTCTTCTACAACCGCCGCGACACCCCCTACGGGGTGCGCCGCGACGCCCGCCGCCTTCGTTGGGGGGACGGATGGGATCCCTCGGATCCCGCCCATGCCCAGGAAGAAGGGGACGAAGACTGAAGGCGGCCCGATTTTGGTCCGCCATGATCCGCACATCGTAGCATTCGCGCGCAAGGAGCACCTGTGATCGCCTGCAGTAATCTGACCCTCCGTTTCGGTAAAAAAATCCTTTTTGAGGACGTCACCCTCAAGTTCAAGCCCGGGTACATCTACGGGATCATCGGCGCCAACGGGGCCGGAAAGTCGACCTTCCTCAAAATACTCACCGGGGAGATCAAGCCGACCACGGGGACGGTCAGCCTCGATAGCGGCGTACGGATGGGATGGCTGCGCCAGGACCATTACGCCTTCGACGAGTTCACCGTGCTGGACACCGTGCTCATGGGCAACCGGGAGCTCTACGACGTCCTCAAAGAAAAGGACGCGCTCTACGCCAAGGGCGAAATGACCGAAAAGGAAGGCGAGCGGGCCGCGGAACTCGAAATCCGTTTCGGTGAAATGGACGGCTATTCAGCGGAAGCCACGGCCGGCGAACTGCTCGAAGGGCTCGGGCTGCCCTCCGACCAGCACGGCCTGCTCATGAAGCAGCTGACGGGCGGCTGGAAACTACGCGTCCTTTTGGCGCAGATTCTTTTCGCCAAGCCGGATTTGCTGCTCCTGGACGAACCCACGAACCACTTGGACATCTCCTCCATCAATTGGCTGGAGCAGTACCTCAGCGAGCACGATGGGACGATCATCCTGGTCAGCCACGACCGCCATTTCCTCAACAACATCTGCACGCACATGGTCGACATCGACCGCCAGAAGATCACCATCTACACCGGAAACTACGACTTCTTCGTGCAGGCGTCGGCGAGCGCCATCGACGCCAAGCAGAACGAGAACGCCCGCCGGGAACAGCGCGCCGCCGAACTCAAGACCTTCATCGCGCGCTTTTCCGCCAACGCCTCCAAGAGCAAGCAGGCCACCAGCCGTTTCAAGATGCTCGACAAGCTCGCCAACGAAATGGAGGAGATACTCCCCTCGAGCCGCCAGTATCCGCGCATCCTGTTCAAACCCAAACGCGAACTCGGCAAGGATCTCCTGGAGATCGAAGGGCTTTCCAAAGGCTTCGAGGGCAAGTCCGTTCTCAAGGACGTCACCCTGGCCCTGTCCGGCGGCGAAAAGCTCGCCGTCATCGGTCCCAACGGCGTCGGCAAGACGACGTTTTTGCGCGCCCTGGTCGGGGCCTACGCTGGGGATGACAAGGGCGATTTGACCGGCCGGGGGCTGTCCGCGGATCAGGGGAAGATCGTCTGGGGAAAGAGCGTCTACCTGAACTACATGCCCCAAGACACCAAGGAGGAGCTCACCGAGGACCGCGACATGGTCACTTGGCTCAAGACCTGGGGACCGAACGACGAAATCCAGACCATCCGCGGATTTTTGGGCAGGATGCTGTTCTCGGGAGAACAGCAGGAAAAGAGCGTGAAGGTGCTCTCCGGCGGCGAATGCCAACGGCTCTTCCTGGCGCGCATGATGCTGCTGGGCGGGAACACGCTCATCCTGGACGAACCTTCCAACCATATGGATTTGGAAAGCATCGAAGCCCTGAGCAAGACGCTCGAAGAGTATCCGGGTTCGGTCATCTTCACCAGCCATGACCAGGATCTCATCGCCAAGGTCGCCACGCGGGTTCTTGAGTTAAGGCCCGACGGCAGCTGGTGGGACTTCAAGGGCCCCTATGGCGAGTACCAGGCCGCCGCCGAAAAGGAAAAACGCGCGTCCAAGCGCAAGGATTAGCCGCCCAGGCCCTTGGGGCCGGCGGTCTTCACCAGGAGAGAACAGGCCCATGCGCCAACCTTGGTTCCATGCCGGGGACATCGACGGCTTTTTCGGGCTCTTCGTCGATAACCTTCTGCAACTTTTGTTGATCCAGACGCTTTGCGTCTATGTCTGCGGCATGCCCGCCGAGTTCGTGGCGGGTCGGATCCTTCCGGGGGCGGCGCTCAGCATCCTCGTGGGCAACGCCTTTTACGCCTGGCAGGCCAAGCGCATCGCCGAAAGGGAGAACCGTCCCTACACCACGGCCTTGCCTTATGGCATCAACACCGTCAGCTTGTTCGCGTTCGTTTTCCTCATCATGGGTCCGGTCTATCGGGACACCCATGACCCGGAATTGGCCTGGAAAGCCGGCTTGTTCGCCTGCCTCGGTTCGGCCCTGATCGAAATTTTCGGCGCCTTTTTGGGAACCTGGCTCCGTCGGAACACGCCCCGCGCGGCGCTGTTGACCGCGCTCGCCGGAATCGCGCTGACCTTCATCAGCATGGGGTTCGTGTTCCAGATTTTTCAAAGCCCGGCGATCGCCCTGATCCCCGCGTTCCTCATCCTTTTCGTCTACAGTTCGCGCGTGCGCCTGCCCTTCGGTCTGCCGGGCGGCCTGGCGGCGGTCGTCCTGGGCACCGCACTCGCCTGGGGCCTGCGCGCCCTCGGCCTCGGGGGCTTCACGCCGCCGCCGGTGGGTCTCTCCCCCGCGCTGCGTCTGCCCCATCCAGCGGTCGCCGAACTCCTCGACTTTTTTGTCCGCCAGAACGGCTGGCGTTTTCTGGGCGTCATCCTGCCGATGGGCCTGTTCAACGTGATCGGCAGCCTGCAGAATCTGGAGAGCGCCGAAGCCGCCGGGGACCGTTTTTCCACGCGTTCGTCGCTGTTGGCCAACGGGCTTGGCGGACTGGCGGCGGCCCTGCTGGGGTCCCCTTTCCCGACGACCATCTATATCGGCCATCCGGGTTGGAAAGCCATGGGCGCGCGCTGGGGCTACAGCCTGTTGAACGGCGCGGCGGTGACGGCCCTGTGCCTGAGCGGTTCGCTGGGATGGGTGATGCGGGTGGTCCCGATGGAGTCGATGATCGGGATTCTCCTGTGGATCGGCGTCATCATCGCCGCCCAGGCCTACCGGGATGTCCCCCGTCCCCATTTTTTGGGCGTCGCCTTTGGCATCGTCCCCGCATTGGCCGCTTGGCTGTTATTGAACATCGACGGGGCATTGAGGGTGGCCGGCACGAACCTGATGGCCACCGCGGACAAATTCGCTCCCGGGGATCTGGCGATCCGCGGCCTTTTCGCCCTGAACCAGGGCTTCATCATTACGTCCATGATTTTCGCCGCGTTTTTGGTTTACGCCGTGGAGCGCCAATGGATTCGGGTCGCGGTTTGGGCCCTGGTCGCGTCGGGCTTGAGCTTTTTCGGGGTCATCCACGCCTGGGAATTGACGCCCTTGGGCCTGCAAGTCAAATTGGGCTGGGCCGCTGCCCCGGAATTCGCGTTGGCCTATCTGGGGATCGCCGTTCTCGCGCTCGGCCTGAAATACGTTTCCCAAACCGGCAAGGAACCTGAAGGCGGCCGCCGCTTCTTCGACCGCCGCAGTTCCCGCGGGGAACGGGCTTCGCGTTTCGACTCCAGGCAGGGACGGCCCGCGCACCATGGTCGCGGATCGGGACGTTGAAAATCAGCGGAACTCCCCGTCGACGGCGCGCTTAAGGCGCTCGAGTTCGCGGGCTTCCCGGTCGCTGTCCCAGCCCAGTTCGCGTCCCATCGCCGTCGCCGCGGCGTCCACTCCCCGGTGGTCCGGCGGCAGGAGAAGGCCCAAACGGCTGCGGCGCAGGTAAAAGTCGTCCAAGTGCAGCGCCCTTTCGTGGCGCGCGGCCCAGGCCGCCTGGGCGAGAATGGCAGGGCAGTCCGAGCCCGGCGCCACGGCCCGGGCGAGGTTCGGATTTTCCGTGGCGAGCTCGGCAACCGCGCCGGCGTAGCGGCCGTAACGGGCGGCCAGCAGGGCGGGAGCGCCCTGGGGGGCGTCGGTGCCGGCCAGCCGTTCCGCGGCGCTTTGTTCCGGGTTTTCCCCGGGGCGGGGAGCTCCCGGCAGGGGACGGCCGCCGCTGAAACGGGGCCCGAGTTTCCGGCCAAGCCTCCGAGCGGCGCGTTCCACCAGGGCTTCACAGAGGCTGCGGTAAGTGGTGTATTTTCCACCCGTCACCGCCAAAACGCCGGGTTCCTCCCAAAAGGTGTGTTCCCGGGATACCTTGGAGGCGCCCGCGTCCGGAGTCGACGCCGCGCTCAAAGGCCTCAGTCCCGCGAAAGTCGCCCGAACGTCGGTGCGGCTCAAGCGCTCTCCGGGCAGGACCCGGACCGTTTCCTTGAGGAGGTAGTCGATATCCTCCTCCTCGGCGCGGACGTGGTCCGGATCTCCCTTAAAGTCGGTGTCGGTGGTCCCGATCAAGCTGACGGGGCGGCCCTCAAGTTCCCAAGGGATGACGAAAAAGACCCTTCCGTCGGAACGCGCGGGCACCAACAGGGCGCGGTCGTCCACCAGTCGCCGCGTGACCAAGTGGACCCCTTTGGTGGGGCGGACTTTCGGGCCGGATTTTCCCGAACCCAGGGCGCGGAAGACTTGGTCGGTCCAGGCGCCGGCCGCCACGACCAGGAGGCCGGCGCGGACCGTCGTTTCGGCTCCCCGCTCCGAGTCCAAGAGCACGGCCTCCACGGACCCATCGGAGAGCTTACGGGCGGAAACCAGGGAACAATAATTGAGGGTTTGGGCGCCCAGCGCGCGGGCGTCTTCCAGGTTTTCCAGCACGATCCGGGCGTCGTCCATCTGGCAGTCCCAGGTGACGCCGGCTCCGCGTAAGCCGGCGGTCTCCAGGGCGGGCAAAGTCCCTGCGGCCTCGGCGGCTCCCAGCCAACGGTGGGGATGCAGGAGCCCCCGGCCCTTGAGGGCCAGAAGGTCATAAAGCCAGAGCCCGGCGCGGATGGTCCAGGGGCTTCGGCGGTCGCCGCGGTAGACCGGGACGACGAAAGGGAGGGGACGGGTGGCGTGGGGCTGGAGGGTGCCGCAGATCGTGCGGCGTTCCTTGAGCGCTTCGGCGACCAAGGCGAAATCCCCGTGTTCCAGGTATCGAAGGCCGCCGTGCAGTAATTTGGTGGAACGACCGCTGGCTCCGGAGGCGAAATCCTTCCGTTCGGCCAACAGCACGCGCAAACCGCGGCCAGCGGCCTCGCGGGCGGTCCCGGCGCCGTTGATGCCGCCTCCAACGATCAGGAGGTCCACCTTTTCGGCTGCAAGGCTTTCGAGTTCCGGTCGGATGGGATTCATGGCCGCCTTTGAGGGGCGCGCAAACGCTGCTTCGATCGTCGCGCGGAAGTTCCTAAAAAAGTGTACGCCCCCTCCCCCGCCGGGGGTAGGGGTTCGGGGAGGTCAACGATGAAGGCTCAGGGACCGAATCCGCGGGTGGGGCCGGCTTCCGGTCGCCCGCGCCCCCAAAACGGGGCGGGGGCCGTCAAGAGTCCCGCTTCCGAACGCGGTTCCGCGGCGTCCAAACCCCGTAGATCCCGGGACCAGCTTTCGAAGGACCTCAAGGCCGCCCAGCGTGCCCAATTGCTTTCCGAAAACGAACCGGTGGCGCGCCTGCTTTCCGGAGTGCCCGCGCTCCAGCGTCTTGGACTCAACACCGAGCTGTTGTTCCTCCGGGGTCACTGGAACCACATCGCCGGGGATGCGTTGGCGCGTCATACGGTGCCTTGGAGCCTTAAGGACGGGGTGCTCGCCGTGAGGGCCGATTCCCCCCTTTATCTCCAGGAACTCACCTACGCCGCTCCGCGGATTTTGCGCATCGCCCAGGACCACCTGGGCGAACGGACGATCACCTCGATCAAGGCAGGCCGCCCATGACTACCCGTTCTTTCGCCCGCTGGTCCCTTTTCGCCGCGCTGACCGTTCCCCTGGCGGCCTTGCATCCCTTTGTCCAGCACGCGTTCGAGGTTCCCAAATCCCTGGCCTGGGAGCCCCTGGCCTTCCTAGCGGGCGCGCTGGCTTTGGCCGTATCCGCGGGGGCGGCTTCGTCATCGCGTTGGCGGTGGTGGTGCCTGCCCTGGGGGCTCCTGATCGCGGCGGCGGGGACACTGCTGTGGGGCGATCATGCCCACTGGGGCGGCTTCCATAACGCTTGGGTGCAGGCCGTGTGGGTCCGTCTGGTGGCGCTGGGTCCAACCGATTTCGACCGAGCTTTGACGGGTCTGGCCTCCCTCCACTTGGCGGCATTGGCCTGGCGTTGGCGGCCGGAGCACCCTCTGCAACCCATTCCCAGGCTCGCTTTTGCGCTGGCCGCTTGGTGGTGCCTGTCGACGGCGTTTAGCTTTCGCCCGGATCTGGCGTTCCCATCCCTTCCCGACTGGATCGGGTATCTGGCCGTTTTTATCGCCGCTTGGACCCTGGGGGCGGAGCGCCGGACCCGGGCCAAGATTCTAGCGGTGATCCTCGGAGCCGGGGTGCTGGCGGCCGGATACGGCCTGTGCCAGGCCTTCGGTTTCGATTTTATCGGCTGGAACAATCTGTTCGGCGGCCGGGCCTCGGGTCCCTTTGGGAATCCGAATTTTCTGGGCGGGCATCTGGCGTTGTTGTTGCCCCTCGCCTTGGCGTTGGCGCTTGGACTCAAGGGAACGAAGTCCCTGAAAATCCTGCTGTGGTCGCTCACGGCGGTGCTGGCGGTGGGCCTTTTGGCGACCCAAACGCGCGGCGCCTGGGTCGGAGCGGCCGTCGGGTGCGGCGTCGTCGCCTGGGCCGCAGGGCGCTTGGACGGAGCGCTGTTGAAAACGAACCGTATCTTCCTAGGGACGCTGGGCCTCGCCCTTCCTTTGTTGTTCGCTTTATGGTGGTTCCAATTTTCCGGTCCGGACGCCCGCCAGCGCCTCGAAAGTTTTGGTTTGCGGGATTCGGAAGTCCACCAAAGGGTTTATCTCATGACCCGGACGGCGCGCCTGGCCGTCGCCCATCCCTTGCTGGGCGTCGGTCCGGGCTCCTATCGCATCTTTTTCCCCACGGTGGAGGTCACGGGAATCAGCCCGGAGGCCTACGACCAGCAGCCGTACGTCCAGAGCGAACACGGGCATAACGATTTCCTGCAGATGGCTTCGGAAGCCGGCTGGCCGGCGGCCCTGCTGTGGGCGGCGATCGGCGTCTTGCTCGCGCTAAGGTTGGGGCGCGGAGCGCGGGGGCCTGCGGCCCCGGATACCGTGGTCGCGGCGGGGGCCTTGGGCTCCATCGCGGCGATCGCCGTGCACGGCGCCGCGAATTTCCCGTTCTTGGTCTTGCCCACCGAAGCGGCGGCCTGCGCGATCGCCGCGGTCGGTTTGCGGGGGCTTCAGGAATATGCGAAGGGGAATGAAACCGCTGCGGAGTCTTCGACCCCCGTCCCGCTACCGCCGTCGACCGTTTCCGGAAATCCGGAAAGGACGCGTTGGGGCCTTTTGGCGGTCGGCGTCGCCCTCGCCGGAAGCTTGCTGGTCTTCCGGGGAAGGCAGTTTTACGAGGACAGCCTGTGGTGGCATGGAGCCGGCGTTCTGGAGCATCATTACGCCCCCCAGGCCTCGGAAATCCTTTTGGCGGGTACCGCCGTCGACCGCCGTGAGGACCGCCTTTGGGATCTTCATGGACGGGCCCATTTTGAGCATGGGGACAATTGGCAGGCCATCGGCAGCTTCCGGGAAGCCCACCGTTTGAACCCTTATGATCCCGTCCTGACCCTGCGCTTGGCCATGGCCTTGATGCAGAACAAGCTTTTCCGGGAAGCCTTCGACGACTTGAGCGACGCGGTCCGTTGGACCCCGAATTTCCCGGAATTGTGGGAACCCTTGGGAGCAACGGCCTACGAACTCAACGAGTTCGACGCGGCGACCACGGCGTTCAACTGGATGCTCTATTTCCACATCAAGGAGCCCGACGCCTACTGCAACAAGGCGGCCGCCTTGGGCAACCAGGGGCGCTATCTCGACGCCCTGCACGCGCTTTTGGATGCCCAGGCCCGTTTCCCCCAGAACGGGAAAATCCAGGTGAACCTGTCGATCACCTATCTCAAAATGGGATTGCGCGGCGAGGCCGTCGCGGCGTGGCGTAAGGCCTACGCTTTGGCTCCCAGCGATCCGCAGGTTTACCAATTGAAGTCCCTTTTGAAGCAATGAAAGCGGGGCGCTTGAGGCTCACGGTCGCGGCCGCCGTCTTTTTGGCGTGTTGGGGGGCCTATCTTGCCACCCTCAACCCGGCCTATCGGGCGGACGATAGCCCGGAAACGGCCGCCGCCGCCGCCACGTTGGGGATCCAGCATCCCCCGGGCTATCCCCTGCACACCCTTCTGGGGCGCTGCGTTTCCCTCCTGCCTTTGGGCTCTCCGGCCTGGCGCCTGAACCTTTTCGCGGCGATGTGCGGGGCCTTGGCGGCGGCTTTGCTCTGTCTGTTGGTCACCGATTTGGCCGCCGACATCATGGGTGCCTCCGATGGCCGAGGCAGTCCGCCCGAACTCGCCGGGGCGGTCGCCGGCCTGGCCTGGGGCTTTTCGGCCACATTTTGGTCCCAATCGTTGGCGGCCAAAGGCGGGATTTACACCTTCCAAATGGCGTTGTTCGCCGGAATGCTGAGCGCGCTATTTGCCTGGGGTCGCCGGGTCCGGGCGGCGGCGGCCGAGGTTCCGTTCTCCACTTTTCTGCGGCTTTCCAGCGCCCGTGCTTTTGTCGGCTTGTTGGCGCTGGGGATGTGCAACCACTGGGAAACCCAGGCGTTGATCCTTCCGCCCGCGGTCGGCTATGTGGCGTGGGTGCTGTGGCCCAGAAGGAAGTCGCTAGGGTCGTGGCGAAACGCGGGACAGACCTTGGTCCCCTTGACAGGAATCGCCGCCCTTGGGTTGAGCCCCCTATTGTATCTTCCGATCCGGGCACGTTTGGAACCGGCCTTGAATTGGGGGGCTCCGGCGACCTGGGACCAATTTTGGTGGGTGCTTCAGCGCCAGGAATACCTGAATTTGGAAACGGGGTTTCTGCGAAGCCTGAGATCCGCCCTTTTTTCGGGCGGCTCCTGGACCGAAGTGGCGACCGCGTTCGGGGTGGTCCAACGCCAGGCGTTCCGGGTGGGGGCCCATCTTTTTTCGTGGAAGGCGGATCTCGGCTGGGGTTTCGCGCTTTTGGGCATCCCGGGATGCCTGGTGTTGAAGCCCTGGGCGCGTGGCCGCGGCCGCTCCGGGGCGGGGGAAGGGCTATTTTTAGCGTCTTTGGTGGCCGCTTTTGTCGGCGGAATCATCTTTTGGTTCCATTTGCCTGAAGAAAAAATCTGGATTTTGGACGTGTTTCTTTTGCCGGCTTACCTTGTCCAGGCCGTGACGGCGGGTCTGGGCGTGCTCTGGCTGACGACGCTGCTTCCGGAGCCCAAGCGCCGTATCGCCGCTTGGTTTGCCTTGGCGTGCCTGCCCTTTTTGGCGGGAGGGCTGTACCTCCACCGTTCGGCGTCCCTGACCCAGCGTCGGCAATTCCTGGCCTGGGATTTCGCCCATGACTATTTGCTTTCGGCCAAAAAAGGGGCGATCCTGCTGAGCGAAGGCGATTTTTTCACCATGCCCGTGTTTTACGCCCAGAGCGTCGACCATGAACGCCCCGACGTCGATCTGGTGACTTCGATCTTTCTCAGTTCGGATTGGGGGGTCGCCCACGTCAAGGCCCGCCAGCCGAGCCTGGGCCTGGGGGATCTGCCGCATGCGGACATGGGGGAACGGACGGGTGATGGAAGGGTTCTGAGGGCCGCCGTCTCCCAGATGTATCAAGCGCACGCCAAGGACCGTCCCTTTCAGGCGTCCCTGTATCGGGAAGTGCTCGACCGGATCATTCCGGAATGGAAGGACCGCTGGCGGCCGATGGGCTTGGCGTCCTGCCTGGATTCCCCTCCCACGCTCGAGGAGGATCGGAGGCGCTTGGGCCTGCTCAAGGCTTTTCGCACCCGTCACTGGGAACTCGACCGGAGCACGCTCGACCCCTCCCCCACGTTCGCGCTCAGCAATTATGGCGAGGCCTTCCTTGCCCAGGCGGCTTACGAACGCGCGGCGGGGCGCGCGGCGGCGGCCCTGCCCCTTTACGCCCAAGCGGCGCTATGGACGTCCCGTTCCAACCTGGCCAACGTCCAGCTGACCTGGGCCGTCGCCGAAGCCACGGGAGGACGGGATGCCCCTCCGAATCTCGCGGCGGCGGAACGCCATTTTCGGGAATCGATCGCGTCCGGTCCGAGCGCGGACGCCTGGTGGGGGCTCGCCAAGGTCGAGAACGAACGCGCCCGGGCGGAAAAGGATTCCCGCAGGTACGCGGACGCTTTGGATTCCTGCGGGGAAGCCCTGCATTGGAACGATCGAAACCCAGCGATTTGGGTCGAACGGGCGATTGCGCTGCAGGGCCTTGGCCGATCTGCGGACGCTTTGGAGTCCCTGCGTCAAGCCGCCGCCCTCGATCCCTCCAATCCGGACATCCAAAACGGAATCCGCAGCCTCAGCGCGCAAAGGAGTCATCCGTGAACTCGACCGCTTCCCGAGACCGAAACGTCCTGCTTGGAGCCGGAATCGCGGCCTTGGCCGCCCTGGTCTTTTTGTTGTGGCTACTCTACGTCGCCGCTCCGGCGGGCCTTGGACCGGCTTGGGTGGACGGGCTCCCGGCGTTGAACGCATTCTGTAACGCCGCTTCAGCGCTTGCGGCCTTAGCCGGGGTATGGGCAATACGGCGCGGCCGGGACAAAGGGCATCGGGTGTGCATGTTGGCGGCTTTGGCTTTTTCGGCGCTTTTTCTTGCGGGATATATCGTCTTCCACCATTTCCGCGGGGAAACCCGCTATGCAGGCGCGGGGTCGCTGAAGCTTCTTTACTTAATCGTTCTGGCGAGCCATGTGCTCCTTTCGGCGCTGGTCCTGCCGATGCTGCTGGCGGCGGTGGCGTTTGCGGGATTGGGGATCTTTGAACGCCATCGGCGGATCGCCCGCTGGGCTTTGCCGCTGTGGCTGTATGTGAGCGTTTCCGGGGTGGCTGTGTACGTATTTTTGCGGTCCACCGGCTCTTATTAGCGGTCGCGTTTTGGCGTTCAAACCGGGAAAAAGGGAGCCGTTTTCTTCGGGGGTGGTGAAAAAGTAATAAAAATCCATAGATTACCAAAAAATCTATCACTCTTTTTAATCAAACGATTGTATTTAAACTTATTGCATCTTTGAAACTTGTGAATATACAGGAAAATCCTAGGTCGTTTAATCGTGTTAAAATCCTTTGATTTGATGGATTCATGGCCCTAACTGAAAGAAAGTCGGATTTTTGGACCGAAAGGTTCTGGAATTCGAATTCAAATGCATACTTCGAACCGAGTTACCTGGATCAATCATGTCGGTGTTACTCTTTTATGCATTGATCTGCGGGCTTCCTCCCGGGACGAACAGCTGGCGGTTTTGGAATCCTATGTGATCGTTCTGCGCCAATCAACGGACTTGGGATTGACCGTTCTGGTGCTCGGAGATGCGGACGTCCAGTTCAGTCCCGATCTCGTCTCCCGCGCCCGGGCCGCGCTATCAGGACACGGGACCAAGATTCGGCGTTCAGCCCTGGTGGGGTTTGAAGGCATTTCCAAACTGGCATTCGACGGCCATTTGTCTTCCGAACGGATGCTGGGAAAATCCGTGATCGACCGCGGGAAGCATTTTCCCGCCGAAGCCAAAGCCGCGGCGCTCGCTTGGCTCGTTTCCGATTGAAATTCGTATCCGACCGACGAACCCACCTTGTTCAAGATTTGAAATTTCGTAAGATGCGGCCACATCCCCTTCGGAGTGGCCCAAAATGTCGATCAACCCCACCAATCCGACGAAGCTGAAGCAGGCGAAAAAAAAAGCCCTGGGCTTGGCCCAGGGCTTTTTTGTTTCGAGGAGTTTTGCGACAGCGCCGGTGGTTTCCGGAATTAGAGCTGTTGCAGGCGTTCGATGCGCTCTTCCAAGGAGGGATGGGTCGAGAAGATCGAAGCCTTTTTGCCGGAGCTGATTTTCATCGTGGCCAGGCCGGGATCGTCCTGCACCCCTTGCGGCATCGGCAGACGGAAGGTGTCCTGGAGGGCCTGAAGCGCGGCGATCATCTTGGCCTTGCCCGCGAGCTTCGCGCCGCCGGCGTCCGCCCGGAACTCGCGCCACCGGGAGAACGGCAGAACGATCAGCACCGAAGCGAGCATGCTCAAGGCCACCTGCAATACCATCCGCACCATGAATTCCATGAAGCTTCCGCCGCGTTCCCGGTTGTTTCCGCGGACGAGCATACGGGCCAGGATAAAGCTGAAGAAAATGACGAAGCTGTTGACCACGCCCTGCACCAAGGTCATGGTCACCATGTCCCCGTTGGCCGCGTGGCTGAGTTCGTGGGCCAGCACACCTTCGAGCTCGTCCCGGTTCATGCGCCGCAGGATTCCGGTGCTGACCGCCACCAAGGAATGGTTTTTGCCCGGACCCGTGCAGAAAGCGTTGATTTCCGGGCTATCCCAAACGCCCACTTCCGGCATTCCCGTGATGCCCGCGTCCTTGGCAAGGCGGTGCACCGTGTCGATCAGCCAGCGTTCGTCCGCGTTGGCCTGGCTCGGATCGATGACCTGGACACCGTTGAACCATTTAGCGAAAACTTTGGACATTGCCAGGCTGATGAAGGCGCCGCCAAAGCCCCAGACCAACGCCAGGCCCAGCAGAAACCCGTTTTCCGTGTCGCGCAAGGACGGAACGAACACCAGTACGATGGCCCAGACGATGCCGAGCGCGATCATGATCAGGATGTTCGTGAGAACCAAAAGCAGGAACCGTTTGAACCAACCCATGGCGGAGCTTCCTCCTGACGTCGTGAACGGCCGTGGCGCCGAA
>Ga0326728_10012013_pt1 | contig 19487 bp, 20 predicted proteins | sample MB3enrmetagenome_FD_207602 | JGI IMG/M metagenome (GOLD analysis project Ga0326728, IMG submission 207602) | Lab enriched peat soil microbial communities from McLean, Ithaca, NY, United States - MB31MN | ecosystem: Environmental > Terrestrial > Soil > Wetlands > Peat | place: USA: New York... | reverse complement strand
CGATGACTTACCGTCATTTCCTCACTCTACCACTCGGGTTTTGCGGGCACCGCATCGGGCCATTGCCCGAAGGGAAAGATACAAGCCGGGGTCAGCAGTATTGTTGGACTAATGATCGAGGAATCCGGTAGCTAGATCAATGTCTCGGGTGAACTCGGCGACCACCTGGCGGTTCAAGTGCTCGGGTTGAATGCCCTTGCGCTTGAGGTAAGTTTCCATGGTGGAGACAGGGTCGGGCGGCTGGGCGGGATTGGCATCCTCTGCCGAATCCGGAGAAACGGCCCGGGGAATCGCAGCGCACTCGAGCAGAGTGGCGCCACGACGCTGGCGCGCACGCACGATGGCTTCGTAAGCCACGCGGTAAAGGGCGACCGGGTCCGCAGCGTCGACGCCGATGGTGGGTACGCCGTGGAAAAGAGCCTGGGGCGTATTGGATTTGCTTCGAGTTGAAGCTGGCTGGAACCGGGGGCCGTCGAGGACATGATGCACGAAGACGACGGGGAGCTTGTTGGCAGCCGCGTTCGACATCACCTTCTGCCAGCGACTTGGCGACTCAGGCACCGGCTGGAGGAACGCGGCGACGATGGCGGCCTTCTTCTCTGTATGCGCAGCGACGGCGCGTTCGCGCACGACTTCGGGCTGATCGTTGTCGTGCGAATGAACGAGGATGTTTAGTTGCTTCGTTTCGATATCGCCGGAGAAATCATCACCATTGGCTCCGTGGGCGAGCGCGCGAAAGAGAGTCTCGATGGGCAGGCCTTTTGCGAAGGCTGGGAGCCAATCGCCGGCCGCGATGCTGAGGGTGTCCTCGGGTTGAAGGTCGATGCTGACGGCGGCGGCACATGCCTCCCGACCCGAGGATGCGTGGAAGTCGGACTCGAGTTTTCCCTGCTGAAACAACGCTGAGGCTCGCTGCTGAAGCATGCGGCCCTTCTTCATCGCGATATAGATGGCGACCAGCTTCTCGCTCGGTATGAGCGAGAAGCCTTCTGTTGCCGCAGTCTCCACGCCACCGGAAGATTTTGAGTCGAGGATCTTTGCCATGTCTGTTTTGCTGAGTGCGGCCGCTGTGTCTATATCAGATCGCGGCGTGCCGGTTCGAATACAAATTGATTAGATGCTATGTGGTGTAGTCGGCGTTGATGCGAATGTATTCGTGCGTGAGATCGGTCGTCCAGAACTTGCAGGTACCGGGGCCCTGGTGAAGATCAATGGAAATCGAGAACTCTGGCTGGCTGATGAAGGCGTGCGCGGCAGCTTCGTCGAATTCCGCGGCTCGGCCGCCATTACGGCAGATTGGAAGTTCGCCGAAAGAAATGTCGATGGCCTGCGGATCAATCTGTGCGCCGGAGTAGCCGATCGCGGCCACCAGACGTCCCCAGTTGGGATCGCAGCCGGCCCACGCAGTCTTGACGAGCGGCGAGTGGGCGATAGCCGTGGCGACGCGGAGGGCATCTGCGTTGGATGACCCACCGTTGATGCGGAGTTCTACAACGTGCGACACGCCCTCGCCATCGGCGACGATCTGGCGCGCAAGCGAGGTGCAGACGTGCGCGAGCGCGGACGCGAATGCGGCGTTGGCGGCGCCGATGCGGGCCCCGCTGGCGCCGGATGCAAGCAGAAGGACGGTGTCGTTGGTTGAAGTGTCGCCGTCGACGGAGATTCGGTTGAAGCTGACTTCGATTGCTTCGCGAAGGTAGGCGTCGAGCACAGCAGGTTCGATTGCCGCGTCAGTGAGGATGTAGACCAGCATGGTGGCGTGCGGCACAAGCTGCGGATAAATCATGCCGGAGCCCTTGCAGACGGCGGCGATGCGGACTTCCTGCCGGATCTCGGCGGAGCCTTCAACTTCAGGAGTGGAGATTTCGAAGCGCGCGAAGGCTGTCTTCTCGACTGTGTCGGTGGTGATGATGGCTTCGGCGACCCGCTGGAAATGGTCGGATTGGGCGCCGATGGATTTCGCCAGATAGGGAAGCACGGCGATGAGTTTCTCCGCGGGCAGCGGGACACCGATGACACCGGTGGAGGAAGGGAAGACTTCTTCGGGCCTGCAGTGAAAGATATCGGCGGCGGCCTTGCATGTGGCGCGTGCGGCGTCGATGCCGGCCTGGCCTGCGGCGCAATTTGCATTGCCGGCGTTGATGGCCACGACGCGCATCTTTCCGCCAGTGGCGCGCAGATGCTCCGCGTCGACGAGCAGCGGCGCGGCTTTGACCTGGTTGCCGGTGAAGGCGGCGGCGGAGGACGCCGGCGAGTCGGCAACGATCAGGGCGAAGTCGGTGCGGCCGCTCTGCTTGAGGCCGGCTTTCGCGGCTCCGAAGCGGAAGCCGCGGGGAATCACGAATTGAGAAAGGTCACTCATCAGCTCTGAATGTCACGCCGGATTCCGCTGTCTGCGAAACGATGCCGAAAGAAAGGTGTCAATCCATTTAATCTAACAAAGGAGGGCGAATGTCGGAGAGCCAGACGGATACAGCGGCCGGCAGCGAAGAGCGGTTTCTGGAACTGGCCAACGTGAACGTGGCGCGCGGCGATCGCGTGGTGCTGCACGACATCAACCTGACAATCCGCACCGGCGAGCATGTCGCGATTCTCGGACCAAACGGCTGCGGGAAATCGACGCTGATCTTCACCATTACCTGCCAGATTTACCCAATTGTGCAGCCGGGAATGGCTGTGCGCATCTTCGGGCGCGAACGCTGGGACCTGACGCAACTGCGCAAGCACTTCGGCGTGGTGGGTGCGGGGCTGATGGGGACGGAGCTGCCGGGCGAGCGCACAGCGGTGACGACGGGACTGGATGCGGTGATTGCCGGATTCTTTTCGGCCTCGACCCTGTGGCCGAATCTGCATGTCACCGACGAAATGCGCGGGCGCGCGGTGGAGGCCCTGGAGCGCATGGAGGCCGCACACCTGGCGAGTCAACTTGTCGGCGAGATGTCGGCGGGCGAGAAGAGGCGGATCCTGATTGCACGCGCGCTGGTGCACAGGCCGCGACAATTGCTGCTGGATGAGCCCTCAAATGCGCTGGACCTGGCGGCACAACGGGAACTGCGGGAGACGCTGCGACGGCTGGCGCGGGAGGGAACGGGGCTGGTGCTGGTGACGCATCACCTTGGCGATATTCTGCCGGAGATCGAGCGCGTGATCCTGATGCGCGGCGGACGGATTGTGGGCGATGGACCTCGCGAGGAGCTTCTGACTGCGCCCAAGCTGAGCGAGCTCTTCAACACGCCGGTGCGGATTGGGCGCGATGAAGAGTGGCTGCACAGCTGGTGATAAGACAGTGAGCAGTGGACCGTGGGTGTTGCATGTTGCGGGCCGAGAGGTCTGTTTTTTCAGCCTCAGACATGCAGATGGCCTTAATGCAGCGTTCTTTGGCCGCGTGATACCATCCCGCTATCGGCTGCGCTCGCAGCCCGAAGATGGAGGTCCCCATGAGTCCTTTGAATCGACGCGAATTCCTGAAAACCTCGATTGTTGCCGGCGCGGCTGCCGCGGGAACCCTGCCGTTGCATGCCACGCGCCGAACGGCAACGGATATTGTGACCCTGGGTAACTCAGGGATGAAGGTGACCCGGTTGGCCTTTGGAACGGGAAGCAACAACGGCTACGTGCAGCATGCGCTTGGCCAGAAGGAGTTCTCCCGGCTGATCGCGTATGCCTACGATCGGGGAATCCGGTTCTTCGAAACTGCAGAGTCGTACATGACGCCGGGGATGCTGGGCGAGGCGCTGAAGCCGTATCCGCGTGACAGCTACCAGTTGATGAACAAAGTGACGACCGATCGAGGTGTCGATCCATTGAAGCGATTTGACGAGATGCGCCGCGTTTCGCAGACGGAGTATTTCGACATCATGCTGCTGCACTGGCAGCACACGGGCGACTGGGTGGAAGAGACAAAGCCCTGGCAGCACGGGATGCTTGAAGCGCAGTCGAAGAACATGATCAAGACGCGCGGCGCCTCAGTGCACGGGCTGCCGGCCCTGCGACAGGTGCCGGGGAACAAGTTCCTCGAAGTTGCGATGATCCGCATGAACCACAACGGTACGCGCATGGATGGACCGGTCGCGGATGACGACAATCCCGGCATCGTTCCCGAGGTTGTGGCGCACGTCAAGCAGGTGAAGCAGGAAGGCATGGGCGTCATCAGCATGAAGCTGGTGGGCGACGGCACCTTCACGAAGCACGAAGATCGCGTGAAGGCGATGCGCTTCGCCATTCAGAACGCCGGGGTGGATTGCGTGACCGTGGGCTTCAAGAGCACGCAGGAGATCGACGAGGCTATCGACAACCTGAACCTGGCGCTTAGCTAGACGGAGAGCTGCCATCTGCCCAGTGGATGTGCAACCATTTGGTTGCATGTATACTCCCCCACCCATACTCTGTATGGAAGTTACTTGTTTTCATGCGGTTGCAGTAAGCGTGCCGCTGCAAAGTCCTCGGCCGACTGGACTTACCCGCAGAGTCTTCCTGGTAAAGGAGTTACAGGAGCAGGGAGTAGAGATTGGGAGTAACAAACGTTGTGATGCCGTGCGTTTGGGCTCCTGTTGAAAGAGTTCGGATTCAGTCTCATTGTGCGCCGGGAGGGGGAAATACCCTGCAAATTCTGCGAAAGATTTTTCTTCCATGTTTTGTTCGCCATAAGCCCGATGTGGGGCGGGCCGGGGGTTGACAGCGTCTACGAGACCGCAGGGTTGACGGGCGCCTGCTTACCCCTTATGGTGGAGTTACACGGGAAAGGAGGTTGATCCAGCCTATGCAAAATGACTGTTCCAGTAGTTTCTTACGTGAGGTGACTGAGGCCTAGGGCATCGCGCCCCTCGCCCCAACCGTAAGTCCCGGCGGCAGAAGATCAACCGCAGGGCCTCGGGCAGTCGCGGTAGCGATCGCCTTAGTCCAATCCCAACAGTTAACCGGAGTCAAAACCCCGCATAAACTGCGGGGTTTTCTCTTTTGACTAGCCCGGAGAAGCTGGTTTTAGACCCTTGCATTCTGGTGGTGGAGGAGCGGCGATGGCATTGACGGCGAAGCGGCGGCGCGACGTGTCGGTGTTGTTAGCACAGCACTCGGCGGTGGTGGCGATACTGCTGACGGTGGGGCTGATATTGGCGCTGATGTCGGGGCGGCCTGTGGCAGTGAGCTGCTGGCGATAACAAAGCTGCTGGCAATTTATGCGGTGGTGGTGGCGGCGGTGAAGCTGCGCAATGAGTGGGTGGCGGGGACGTTGGCGCTGGTGGCGCTAGGGCGCGGCGAGTGGTGGCAGGCGGCAATCCTGGCGGTAACGGTGGTGCTGGCGTTGAGGCTGTGCTAGGGGTGCTGTGCGAGTGTTGAGGTTATCCCCCACAATCTGAGTGATTCACAAGCAATTGAGCGGGGCGTGCTCATCCCGAGTCCATGTACACGCGGAGCTATCGAAACATCGGCATACCACGCGCTATGTATGAGCGCGTAATCGATGCACTCACGGTTAATGAAGTTCACAACTTTAGCAGTTTGACCGCCGTCTCGCTGGCAATCTCTACGATAGTTTTCCTAATGGTCTCTGCTGCATCGGGCGCGAGCTTTCGCAGAATGCTCTTGAACCGACTAGCAGCAATCTCTGTCTTAGGAGAATCAACCGTCAAGTCAGTGAATGTTGCTTTCAGAATTGTCTTGTCTTCATTGCTCAATTCCTCAAGCTCATCCGCGTATTCCCTGGCAGTCGTAAGCGCCGTTTCCGTCCACGGGAAGGGCTTGCCACAACCGGCGCAATAACTGTGAGTCTCTCCCGCGAATCGATGGTTGATCGGCGTCTGACACGCTTCGCACGCGGTGATGTTTCTAGCTCCGCACCGTGTACAAAACGCTTGAATACTTCTCTCTTGCCCCTCGGGGTTTTCCATCATAGCCCGTAGCCGCTCCATTGACACGCCCGGGTTCACAAGTCCAACATAATGGCCGTTCAAGCAATAGATAGCGTGTGCCATGCCTCGATGTTATTTCTTGGTATCCATTTTTGTCGCTATCCGTTCCGGGAATTGGTGCATTATTCCGCACTCTTATGCATAGTCCACCCGGATAGATGAGTTTTCCCGCCGCTGCAATTGCCGTAAGCATTTCCGCTGGACTCAGAACGGGACACACTACCGCCGCAAGGCCGGGACTCGCTCTTGGGAAAAGGCGGAGGAAATTAAGCGGCAGCTCCAAGACTAATTGACATCGCCGGCGAGGAACTTGCGTGCTTCCGCAATCGCTCGCACGGGGTCTTCGTCTAATAACGCCCGTAACATCGCATCAAGGTCGGTAATTGAGAGCCTTTTTTCATCTTCGGTCTTCTTTCGATGGATACTTCGCTCCGGCTTCCAACCACCGCCATCAGCGAGTGATATCGGCAGTACGGACCAGAACAGATCCGTCTGGTTCTACACGCCCGGAGAGATATTTGTGCCGCGCGATCTCTTCAATGGCTCGACTATTCTCCCGAAATACTCCGAGCTTCTTTCGGTTGTCGCCGTGAAAATGATCGTCCAGCGCCTCTCTGCTTATAGCGCAGCGTATCCGGTGATTTCTGTCCATGCCCCAGAAGACAACCACGTCGCGCCCGGAGTCGTGCCATTCCTCTGGAGCAGGAAATGTCAATTCGATGCGGACGCTCCGTTCTATAAAGCGCGCGAAGGGCTTGATGTCTCCATCAATGCTCGCCGAGTCCAAAGAATGCAGATACTCGTTTCGGCCTTCTACCCGGATCACAGTCCACGGGTAGCCACCCGAAGCAAGCATGACGTTCATGAGGAATCGCGCCATTCGTCCGTTGCCATCGGGATAAGGATGGATGTATCCAAACATCCAGTGGCCGAGAACGGCGCGAACGGCCGGCACTTCTTCATCCTCCAACAAATCGAACAACGCAGGCATGGCGTCTCGTACCGCCTCCCAGCGCGGCGGCACATAGCGCGACGTCCGCAAATACACAGGCGTATTTCTGTAACCAGCCAGCGCGCCCGCCTCAATCAAGCCCGCTCGGACGTTCGGCTGGAACATCTCGCGATACCATTCTTTGTGCGCTTTGCGCGCAAGCGCGGCCGCATCGCCGCCTGCAATGACCTTCGCGACGATGCCTTTCACGGCCTGGAACGCTTGCCAGTATCCTCGCGCCGCCAAGGCGTCCCGGTTCTTTTTATCTTTTTCGTCATGCTCAGGGTCCCAGTCACCATGCTGCACCTTTTCGATCAACTCCGACGTTACCGAGTACCCTTCGATCGACAACGAGTGATACGCATCGCTCTGATAGATTTCATCCACTGATTGAAGATAGACTTTCCGGTCCTTTGGCAATCCCGGTGCCTTTGGGAACGCGGCAATCACATCTTCCCGCATCATCCGCCATAGCATCTGCACGCGCCCTACTATCGGGGCTCCGACATCCTGCGTCTGGACAAAGGCGCTCCCAGCCTTAAAAGGATTCCTTTCTCGCACGGCATAACCGGCGCCCTTCATAGCGCTGACGATTTCATCTGCTTGTTTGGGGCGCCCGATCTCTCTGAGTGCTCCGGCGATGTATCCGGCCTTTGCCGTGTGTCCACCGTTCAAGAGCAAACGCAGAAGTTCCGAAATATCGGTCAGAGTGCCGAGCACGACCTGAGTTTCAACGGGATTACGCGCGAAGAACGATTCGGGTACGCCAATCAGCGATACAGGCGGCGAGAACAGCCGCAAGCCATCTCTCGTCACCAAAGTTTGTGCGTTCGGCATCTCTGCTTCTTTCAGGTCGTACAGTGAGGTTCCGAAAAGGAGCTCTGTCGAGTGGTTGGCCCCCTTCGGGCTGCACACGACAACCTGTTTTGGAATAATCGTTCTTTCACCATGAAGCCACAGCGACTGTTCAGCCGAGAGATGCCAATCGTCTCCAAATCGGTCCGCACAATATCGAGCGCAGAATTCCCAGAACGACGCATACCATGGTGTACTGTCGCCCTTGCGAGCCTGCGGGCTCGCAGAGATAAGCCACCCTTTCATCACTTCCTGCAGGAAGCCGTTTTCGATGAGGCGCTCGCGATGAACGCGCGTTAGATCATCGGAGCGGAACACTCGGCGGCCGGCTCGCTGAAGCTCCTTCAGCAGGGAAAGGGATTCGGCGAGTTTTTCGTTTGGTGTAGCCATATTGTTCAGGCTCCTATGCGTACAAACACAAGCAAATTATGCTGCACGACTACAAGCATATCATGCTGCACAAACACAAGCAACTTGTGTCGTACCATCGTAAGCATATTATGCTCTGATCAGAATAAGGCTATATAAATAAACGCAATACGAACGGGATGAAATGAGCGGATCTCAGGCTCTTCCGCGCAATCTCCTCGTACTTTGCGCCCCCGAATTCGCATCCGGGTTCGCAGCAGCGTCATCTGATATGCATGTCGGTTCCCAATGTTGATTCAGAGGTTGCTGCTGTGCCGCGGGCGGCCCGATCAGACGAAGCGCTCCTCGACAATCCCATCTGGAATGCCTTGCTTACCGAGCACCGGTCGCTCGCCGTAGTCGAAGGCGCCGCACGGCGCTATCCTCCCGCGATCGGACCGCTGGCCGGCACTCCCGATCAGTCGCCGGAGAGCTACGATGCGCTGAGAGTTCTCGCCGGCGCCGGCGGCATTCTCGGTCTCTTCTTTCCGGACCCGCCGGCGCTGCCCAGGGGCTGGAGTCTGTTTCTCGGAGGAGTGCTGACGCAGATGATCTGCCGGACTCCGCGACTCGCAAAGACAGGCACCCTCGCGGCGGGGAACTCTCTCCGCAGACTCGGCGCGGCTGATGTGCCGGTGATGCTGGAACTGGCCAGGCTCACCGAACCCGGTCCCTTCCGGGAGCGGACGATCGAACTGGGAAACTTCTACGGTATCTTCGAAGGCGACCGCCTGCTGGCGATGTCGGGGCAGCGCATGCGCGTGCCCGGATTCATCGAGGTCAGCGCAGTGTGCACGCATCCGGATGCGCGTGGTCGCGGCTATGCCGGCATCCTGATGAGCGAGGTGATCCGCGACATTGTTGCTGAAGGCGCCACGCCGTTTCTTCACGCGTTCGCGGATAACCCCGCGGTCCGGGTATACGAACGGCTCGGCTTTGCGCATCGCCGCAGCTTTCAACTCGCCATTATCAAGCGCGACGAGTGACGAACCCCCGGTCAGCTAACATCGAGGGGTGCCACCGAAATCAAGGCTCGGACAGAATTTTCTGCGCGATCAGCAGGCGATAGGCCGGATTGTCGCCGCGCTGGGTGATTGCACCGATCGCACAGTGGTTGAGATCGGACCGGGCCAGGGCGCCATTACGCGCGAGCTGGCTCGGAAAGCGGGAAAGCTGATTGCTGTCGAAGTCGATCCGGAGCTGGCGGCGAGGCTCTCGGTGGCGTTCTCAAGCCATGCGACTGATTCATCGTCGCGGACGGCGGCGGGAAGCAACGTCAGCATTGAAACCATCGACGTGCTCTCGTTCGATTTCGCGGCCGTGTCTGCCGCAGCCGGCCAGAAGCTCATCGTTGTCGGCAACCTGCCCTACTACATCACCTCGCCGATCCTGATGAGGCTCGCAGAGAGCAGTGGCGTGCTCGACCGGGCGGTGTTGATGGTGCAGCGCGAGGTAGCGGACCGGGTGACGGCGAAGCCGGGCTCGCGCGATTATGGCCTGCTTTCAGTCGCGGTGCAGTTGCACGGTCAGGTCGAGCCGCTGTTTACCTTGCCTCCCGGCGCCTTCGTGCCGCCACCGGAGGTGCATTCCACGGTGATTCGATGGAGATTTGCGCCGCGGTTCGAGGAACTGGGACTGGAGCGGGCACCGTTTCTTGCATTTCTGCGGCAGGTATTCGCGCTGAAGCGGAAGACGCTGGCGAACAACCTGCGCGCGGCCGGCTATTCGGCGGAATCGATCTCAGACGCACTCACGGCTTCGGCGATCGATTCGAAGGCCCGGGCCGAGGCATTGCCTATTGAGTCCCTGGCCGCATTGTGGCGCACGCTGAAAAAGGAAGGAGCCACTTCGCACGGCGAAGCGGCTCCGGAAACGAATCTGAGACTGGATCAGTGATGGCCTCCTCCGGCGCTGCCACCGCCTCCGCCACCGGCATGGCCTCCACCGCCTCCACCACCACCGCCGCTGCTGACGTGGCCTCCGCCGCCACCGCTGCTTACGTGAGAGCTGCTTCCGGCTGAGGAGTGGCTGGTCGAGGCTCCGCCAGCGTATCCACGGCTCACCGATGGGGCGTGATAGCTTCCGCCCGGTGAGGCGGGAATAGTCCAGCTGCCAGGGCGGCCTGCGCTGGAGTTTGCCCACGGAATATTGCCGGAGTATCCGTAGTGCGGGGAGCCGGAATTACCGGAGCCCTGGTAGGACCTGTTGAATCCGTTGGCCATCCCCGGGGTGTACGTCGGTCGCGGTGAAAGCGGCCGCAATGGTTCCAAGGTTGTGCCGGCGATTGTCACAGGCCTCCCGATCGGGTGGCCAGGATTCACTGAGGGAGATCTGGGAATCCGATTGACTGCAATCACCGGGTTGGGCTGATAGAGGCCGCCGTGCCGGATGGGTTCGCCCGGTCCACGAATTGGGCCGCCACGCGGGCGATGCGGGGGTTCCCAGCGAACCGGCCGGTTGCCGATGTTCCAGCCCCAACCGCCGGTGATCCACCATGGATAGCCGTACCCGGCTGTCCAGCCCCAGCCGAAGCCGTCATAGTAGTTCCAGTAGCCCTCGGAGTATGGCAGGTAGCCCCAGGATTCACAGGAGACCCAGATGTATCCGAACTGCGGAGTCCACACCCAGTTGCCGCAGCCGTAGGGATCCCAATCCCCCGAAGAGGCTTCGTAGGGCGACCAGACGTAGCCCTGACCGGGAACGTTGTACCAGTTGCCGTTGGAGTCAAGGTCGCTCCAGGCCGGATTCCTGCTGTTCGGCTCGCTGCCGCTGGCCGCTGTTCTGGCAGCTTGCTGCGACGTCAACTGCTGATCGCGATCGGAGTTCCATGCGTCCCAGGAATCCGGTTCAATAGTCTCCGCGAGGTTATAGAGATTGGGGTCGGTGACGTTGAATGCGACGCTCTCGCCTCCGTGCAGATCGAGCGAAAGATAGTTGCCACGCTCCAGATGTGCATTGCCGGTGAACACGGCGAGTTCGCCAGGAGGATTGTCGAGATTGATGCGAACGACGGTAAACCCGCTGGCGGAGACCGCGCTGTCGCCAAAACGGGCAATTACCCGGCTGGAAGAGGTATCGCCCTGCAATTCGAAATAGGCGAGCCCGCTTTGGAGCTCCAATTCTGTATTGGTCGTCCCGCCCTGCTGCCGGAGGACGGAAAGCTTGAGGGAACTGTTGGGCGAGACACGCACCACACTGCCGTCGTCAAACTGGAGTTCGGCCCTGCCATCTTCCCTGGTCGTGACCACCGTGCCCTCGAACAGGGGCGTGTTCGCCAGGGCGGGATTTGCCAGAAGCTGGTTGCCCTGAGCGATCTGCACGTCGCCTTCGACGTAGCTCAGGCGGGCAGCGTGCATGTTCGGGTCAGGCTGCTGCGCGTGCAGGGCCACGGTAGCCGGCAAAATCAAAGCCAGCCCCAGCATGCCGGCGGCTGGCCTGAACCAAACCCTGTCTAATCTATTCATGGAGCCCCCACCCTTTCTCCTGTGCCCCCGATGAGATCCGCATCGCGAGGAGTCCACACCTATAGAGACAGCGAAAATACTGGAAAAGTCGCGTTTAAATTTCTATATTACAGTCGTTTTCAGCTTCCAGCCCGGGCCAGCAGCAGGCGTGCTCTCTTCCGTACCCGATCCAGGACCCGAGGGTCGTCTTCGAGCCGTTCGAGGATGCCGCGGATGGCGCAAATCTGCTGCAGGCGACCGTCGTCCGAGGCCTCTACGACGTATTGGATGGCCTTGTCGAGGCCAAGGGGGTCGTGCTGAAGCAGGAGTTCGAGCCGTTCGCCCTCGATCAGGGTCGAACCGACGGCCACCAGGGAGTCACCGAGATCCTGGATTTCCTTGTTGCTGGAGTAGTTGAACTCGCAACCTCCCTCCGCGTCCGGTCCGCTGTAAGTGATCTTTTTCAATCCCTGGAATGCGACCTTCAGGTGGCTTTCGCACTTTCCGTGCAGAACTCGGGAGTCATGCACGGTGTGGAAGATGTGGTTGGTGAAATTACTGCTCAATGTGACGTCGCGGTCTACCTTGGCCGGAACGATGGTGTCCTGGAAGTCGCTGGGCTTGTTGCCGCCTTCGGCGTGGAAATGGCCGCTTCCATCGGGATGGAGCACGAGTGTCCACTGAGAGGGGTAGAGACCGGGATTGAAGAACTCGACCCTGACCACTGCATCGGATTCGCCGCGCGCAGGCAGGCTCATGGCCAATGCCAGAACGGCGAGCCACATGGCCCTCATCGCCGGTCCTCCTGAAGCGCGAGTGTCTGGGCAGTGTGGAGGTGGCAAATCGCGATCGCCAGCGCGTCGGCGGCGTCGGCCGGTTCGGGTAGCTCAGGCAGGTTCAGGAGCCGGGCAACCATGAACTGCACTTGCTCCTTTTTTGCCAACCCATAGCCCACAACAGACGACTTTATCGTGAGCGGCGCATACTCAGCCACATGCAGGCCTTGCTGTGCCGCAGCCAGCAGAGCCACACCACGCACCTGTCCCAGTTTGAGTGCGGACTTGGCATTTACCGAGTAAAAAACCTCTTCGATGGCGACCACTTGCGGTCGCCAGCGTTCCAGTTCTACGGAGAGGCCGCGATGCACCTCCGCGAGCCGCTGGGAAAGAGGCTTCGATTTGGAAAGCCGGATGGCTCCTGCGGCTTTGTAAACAACCCGGTTCAGGGCGCCGGAATCATCCGAATCGACGACACCGAACCCGGTAATCTCGGTTCCACAGTCAATGCCAAAGACGCGCATCTGCCTGCCAGTTTAAACCCCCACAGGCTTCGCCGGCTCCCGCGGAGGCGAGTTAAAGGGGTTGATGACCTTGGACTGACAATGCCCCTTGGTATTGAGGGCCGCGTGGAGTCTGGTCAGGGTGCGATGCCGGGGAGTGTGGTTGCCGAGGCGCACGGACGGATGTCATGCTCAAAGGATATGAGTAAAGGAAATTTCACAGGCGCGGTGGCTGCGTTGATGATGATGTGCGCTCTTTCCTGTGCGGCGCAGGACAAGGGCTACTGGCGCGCCATCAGTTCATCGGCCAACGACATCACGGGCGATATAGCAGTTTCTGACACGAGACTCACGATCAACTTCAGCCCTTTTACCTTGGCGCAAATCCGTAAGCTTACGCCGGCAGAGGCCAGCGCCGCTTTCGGGGCAGACATCAACGAGGGCGGAAGCGGAAACCTGTACCGGTTGACCGTGCCGGCTGCGAAGCGGTTTCTGCATAAAAACACCCTTTGCGGGTCAGAGGACACGCAGTGGATGGCGACCTATGTTACGGGCCGCACCATGCAAGTGGCGTTTTTCTCGGGAGACAATATGCCGGTGATTACGCCTGAAGCGCTTGCCAACTCGACGGATGTTTGCGGCACGTTTGGCTACAGCCGATGATGCGCTGAAGGATGCTCCTGTCGAATCAATCAGGCACTTTCGCCTGTGCGACCACACGAAGCACGCGAACCCCGGAATTCACATGGCGAGCGCCCGGTCGAGTGTGGAGACAGTGGGAATGAGCGAGTCGACTTTTGTGAATTTGAAAAGTTGAATCACGTTCGGGTTCGGCCCGACGGCGATCACGCGGATCCCCTTGCCCCGGCAACTGACGAAGTGACTCACGATCATTCCGAGCGCCGAGGAATCCATCTGCGGGACGGCGGTGATATCGAACACGTGGAGTATGGCGCTCTCCGCGCCCGGTTCGGGTTTGAAGTCGAAGATGTTGCCAAGCGCGACCTGCTTCATCGTGCCGTACATATCGCGTGCGTTGAATGGCCCCGTGATGCGGTAAATGATGGCGCGAGGCGCCTGGCCTTCGATGCGTTCGATGCGGAATGTTGCGTTCTTCCAGAGTTCGGTTTGGGTGATCGGCATTGCATTGGATTCTAACGGGCGGACTGGAGAGAGAGGAAGACCGTTCTTCCGTATCGGTCGCCGACGCTACGGCGTCAAATGACACTGATCGGCCGGGAGGGAGGGTCCGTAGTGTTTGCGCACGAGATAGAGAACGGGGAGCCCGAGGAGAATCAGGATGGTGCCGATGAGGGAGCCTTCGAGGTTGCCGGCGTAGCTCCAGACCAAGACGGCGGCGGCGCAGACGACGAAGATGGCGGGCACTACCGGATATCCCCACACGCGATAGGGGCGCGGGAGATCGGGCCGGCGGCGGCGATAGACGAAAACTGTGGTGGCCGTGAGCATGTAGAAGAGCCACTCGGCGAAGACAGCCAGCTCGAAGTGCTGCTGGAACTGCGAGAGGAAGAGCAGCAGTACCGACGAAAGCAGCGCCTGCACGATGAGCGATGTGGATGGCGACTGGAAGCGCGGATGGATGCGTGCAAACTGGCTGAAGAAGAGGCGGTCGCGCGCGGCGGCGAAGGGAATGCGGGCGCCGGACATGATGGTTCCGTTGAGCGTGACAAAGATGCTGAGGGCCATGGCGGCTGCGACAAATCCTGCACCCCGGGGGCCGGCCACAACAGAAAGCGCAGCGACGGCGGGGCGTTCGGAGGCCGCGATCTGCGCGGCGGGTAGGATGTACTGGATCGCCGCGTTGGTTGCCATGAAGAGAGCGCCGACGACGAACAGGCCGCCGATGAGGGCGATGGGCAGCGAGCGCTCAGGGCGGCGCACTTCGCCGGCGACCATGGTGAGGTCGTTCCAGCCGTCATAGGCCCAGAGCGTGGCGATGAGGGCGAGCATGAATCCGCCGAAGCCGCCTTTGGCGCCGGGCAGCGACGTGGCAAAGTTGGAGAACGTTCCCGACGCTGAAGCGAAACACAACGCGGCGACGATGAGGATGAGGACGGCCTTGAGGATGGTAAAGACGAGTTGGAAGTCGCCCGCCTTTTTGATGCCGAGGTAGTTGAGTCCCGTGATCAGCCATGTAACGGCGATGGCGAAGATCTGCGACCAGTAGAGCGGTGTTCCTGCAATGTGGCCAGACAGGAAGTGAAAAGCAGGGAAGACGCCGAGGGTGCGCGCCAGGCCGCTGGTGACGGCGGCGATGGATGCCGGCTTGGCTACAGCGAACCAGGTCCACATGTAAAGGAAAGCGGGAGTGTCGCCGAAGGCTCCGCGCAAATAGACGTATTCGCCGCCGGCGTAGGGAAGCATGGCGCCGAGTTCGGCGTAGGTCATGGCGCCGAAGAGCGAGAGCAGGCCGCCGGTGATCCAGGCGAGATAGACAAGCGCGGAGGAACCGGTGTCGCGCATCATCTCCGTGGGTACCAGGAAGATGCCGCTGCCGATGATGGTGCCGACCACGATGGCGGTGGCCTGCCATGCGCCCAGAACGCGGGGGAGATCGCGGGGCAGATCGACGGGTGCGGTGCGCGAAGTCGCGGAGGCGGTCTGGCTCATGCGGTGATGTGAGCGTAGCACGCAGGGGGCAATTCCATTGAGCTTACGGTGGTTTGCCGCATTGGTGATGTGGGTCACGGGCAGCGGTGTTGCGGCGGGGGTAACGTTTCGACCTGCAGACGATCCGCCTCAGCGACGCAAGCCTGTCGCTGGGGACCCCGGAAGACGATGGCGGGCGTGCCCGGTTGCTGCGTTCCGGGGCGGCTGCATGACCGACGAGGAGCGGTTGGACTATGGACGCTCATTGTGTGAAGTGCGGAACTGTATTGGCGTCGGCGTGGAGTTTCTGTCCGCAGTGCGGAGCGTCGATTGTCCATGAGAAGCACGACCCGGCTGTGCATCAGCCGATTCCGGCCAAGGGTGCGTTTAGCGGCATGTACATCGGGATGATCGCGGCGCCAATCCTGATCATCTCCGGCGTGATGCTTTGCCTTACCGGGTGGGGCATTTTCTTCGGGGTTCCGTTCATCGTGCTTGGGATTCTTGCGCCGCTGTACGGTCCGCTGGTGGGTATGGGCGAGCACCGCGGGAAGTGCCCGTCATGTGGAACGCGGATGATCGGTGTAGGTGATTCGAAGGAGCACGAGTGCCCGGTGTGCAACAAGAAGTTTGCGATCGGGGATCACGGGGTGGTGGGGGCGCGGTAAGGCAGCTCTCAGCCCCTTGCTGTTAAACCCTCGGTCGCCTTCACCACACCAGCGGCACAAGCCGCCACCGTGTCTTCTCGCAGTACTCGCTGTAACCCGCCAGCTCCGCGCGCAGAACCTTCTCTTCGTTCAAAATCCGGAGCACATAGAACGGAAGAGCAGGAACAATCCGCTGGCCCGGTCATCTTTCTACCCGAAGCGCCGGGACTGCAGAGAATTTGGCCATAAGGACAGCGTTGACTGGAGAAGAATGCCGCATGGCAGACGGAGGCTTGCACCAACTTGCGGCACGGGATGTGAGGCCGCTCACAACATGTCGAGTGTTGGCCAATTACTGTTTATCACGTCAAAATCCGGTGAGGTTCGATTGCGTGTGATCTGAAACAGAGCTAGACTTGGGCCGCGTTTTGGAGGTGGCAAATGAAGAATTTGCTTCGACGAATCGCAGTTGGGGGCCTTGTCCTGATCGCGGTCTTCATTGTCGCTCTGGTAATCGCGAAAAACACCAACGGTCTGTTGACGCCAGGGCACCTGCTTCTGTTCGTGATTGTACTTGCGATCTATCTGGTGCCGACGGCCCTGGCCTTTTACAGAAGTTGCAAGGCCGCTCTCTGGATTGCCGTCTTGAATGTCTTTCTTGGCTGGACGTTTTTTGGCTGGTTTATGGCGATTGGATGGGCAGCGAGTGGCAAAACCCAGGCACTGCCTCCCACAATTCCAACTCCGCCGCACCCGGCACCGCAAGGGCATTGATGGGCTTCACGGCCAACATGGTATTGACACGTTGATTCCAAGCGGGGCGCAGACGGGTTCAAAGCAGGTCGAGGCGGTCTAGGACTTGGGCCCGGTGTTTCGCGGGTGGTGGAAAGGATGGGAGAGTCATGGCGAGCATGATTGAATTCTGGATTGTCATTCTCGGTGTAGTACTCGTAGCCATCATAGTTTCAATGCTTGTCGCCGCGGGCGTGAACGGGTTGCGCGGTGCATTCCGCCGCCAGAGACAGCAGCGGATTAGAAGTTGAGCACGCACCAACCAGTATCATTTTCAGTCGCGTCACCGTGGACCCAATCGCCAGCCCCGGGGCGACTCTCCTCCTTCAGGTCAAGCCTGGTTTAGACCTCTGCCGCCACTTGGGTGTGAATCGGGATTACTTCCGGGTTGGCCAAAATCCGCCCGGAACTCGTCCCAGGGAAGCTTTTCAAGTTTCTGAACACACGGCGACAGCCCGACCTAACCCCGTCGATGAGTTCTTCTGAGATCCGTTGGGGTCTCGCTTCCGGTTGACAAAAATGCAGGTAGTTGTAGCCCATGATGGCCAAATCCGCACCGATCATGAGGCTTCGATGAATTCCCGAGCTGAAAGGACCAACGCACGAGCGGGAAACAATCTGTTGATAAGGCAATCGTGGAGCTGTGAATCGAGGTCAGCGCAGCAGTCCTTAATAACCACGAGACGAAAATCGGCGTCAGCAGCTTCGAGCAGAGTGGAGAGGACGACGCCGCTGGTGGCGATTCCGTAGAGAACCAGCGTGTCAATTTCATTGGCACGAAGGATCATGGCGAGATCGGTGCCAGCAAAAGCACTGATCCTATGCTTGGTGATAACAATTTCGCCCTCCTGTGGAGCGATGACAGATGGGATCGTTCCGAGCGGTTCCTGAAATAACTTCTGATGTTGCGCCGAGGATTTGATAGCGCCGAAGAGAAGGTTTCGGGGACTAACCTCTGGGAGCCCGGGACGAAAGCCTACTTTAACGTGGATGATGGTGATGCCGGTGGCACGTGCGTGATTGAGGACATTTGCGGAACGAGTCAGGAAATTGTCTTTATCGTCCTTGGCGTAAATAGAAACGATACCAGTTTGGCAATCCATGCTCAGGACGGCGGTGTGAGCCGGACAGATCGAAGATGTAGCAGCCACCTCAAGCTCCTTTTCGGCAGAAGGGATTCTCGCCTGCGTCCACATTCTAACCAGCAAGACTTGCATTGGTTGTTGCCCAGTGGTTCTGGACAAAGATCGCCGAGTCGCCAATTGGGCCGGGATTCGAGTCTCTGAGCGGTTAACCGGCAATCCGGACAGAACCCAAACCAGGAACGGGTAGTGCCCGGATCGGTGCTTCGATTAATACGCAATCCAATTGGATGTCACTTGCCTCTTAGCCCATCGCGGTAGGCCATCGCTTCGAGTTCCACGCGAATGGCGTCGGCAACGGGGACGACGGGGCGAGCTTCGAACGTGAAGGCAGGCAACATCGAACAGAACTTATGCACTTCGAGCGGGTCGTCACATTCCATCAACATGTACCCGCCCCAATCACCGACGCGGATGACGAATGACTCGATTTTGAAATTGGCTGGCGCCTTCCACGGGCTGAAGACCTCCAGGATTCGCTTCTGTGCGTTTTCGTACTCTATCGGCGAGCCCTGCGGACGCTCATTCCAAGTGATCATGTACTTCATAATCTTTCTCCTCTTTCGCATTTTGTGACGATCAGCCCCGTCGCTTTTAGAGATGGCTTGGCAATTGGCCACGGGGAATCGTGGGGCAAGCATACTCTGGCCCGCTTGGATGGAAACAGCCAAAAACCTGGGCGAGTCCTGTTTTGGCCGACAGTTTGGCAGTTGGCGTCTTCCTCGGTCTTTGTTGCGGTCGGTTGACCGTCAACCCGGACGTTATATTTCCGTCACTGCCGAGTAGCCCACCATTCGGGCGTATGAGAACATGGCGCATGAGATTCACTCTTGTGCTTTTCGCAAGCATGCTCACGCTACCAAGGGGTAGCTATGGAACGTCGCTGACGCCGCTTCCCAATGACGGGACCCTACTACTGCGTCAATGTCAGACTACAATTAAGGTTATGGATGCGGCAGGCAATGCACCAGAAAAGGACCTCCTTCCAGCTCAATTTTGCGGCGACTACATCAAGGGGTATGCCGATGCGCTCATCGCAGCCAAAGACATCTGCGTAAGCGATGACGTGTCAAATGGTGCAATGGTGCGTGCCTATAGTTCGTTCATGCAGCAGCATTCCGATTTCCTCAAACGATATCAAGGGGACGGAGTGCGTGCTGCACTGAAGCTCAATTACTCATGTGGCAAACGCACTTCTGGTCACTGAACTGTAGTTCTGGCCGTATCACCGCCTACTCGGAAATTGATATGTAGTGACCTGTCAGGATGCGCTGGTCGTCTTTTTCGTTCGAGGACAGGGTCAGCAGCAGCCGTGGCAGGTAATGGCGACGATTGATCAAGCTGATATTCGCGGGTCGAAACCGCATAATCATGATCCGTCGGGAGCTGCCTCTGACTACTGACGCGAGTCCGG
>Ga0326728_10012010_pt1 | contig 19492 bp, 18 predicted proteins | sample MB3enrmetagenome_FD_207602 | JGI IMG/M metagenome (GOLD analysis project Ga0326728, IMG submission 207602) | Lab enriched peat soil microbial communities from McLean, Ithaca, NY, United States - MB31MN | ecosystem: Environmental > Terrestrial > Soil > Wetlands > Peat | place: USA: New York... | reverse complement strand
CTGAAAGCCGATGACTCTCTGAGTCTCGTGGGTTCAAATCCCACCCCCGGCGCCAATTGATTAACCCACTACACTCCTCATCAGTTGCGGAACTAATCACATTCGGCCTGTGGATGCAGAAACAGGGATACAGAAAATCAACTGTACGTTACTGCATTCAGGCATTGAAATCCATAGCTAGAAACGCCAACCTACTCGAACCAGAATCCGTCAAAACCTACCTAGCAACCGCCGATCTCAGCGAATCCAGAAAAGCAAAGCTAGTTGAAGACGCTGCCAGATTCTACTTCTATAAACACATCCCATTCGACAAACCAAACTACCGAAGAATCGAGAAACTACCCTTCATACCATTAGAAATAGAAGTAGATCAACTCATAGCGGGAGTTGGCAAGAAAACCGCTACCTTCCTACAACTTCTCAAAGAGACTGGGATCAGAGCCGGAGAAGCATGGAACGTCAGATGGATTGATTTCGATTCCGAAAAAGGTACCATAAACGTAACACCAGAGAAGAACAGTAATCCTAGACAACTCAGAATATCAAACCGCCTTGTCAGCATGCTTAACGCTCTACCCAAGCGGTATGAGTACATATTCCGTAACCCCCAAATCGACTCATTATCTTCAGCGGAAGTATTCCGCAGGCTTCTAGCTAGACAGAGGAAGAAAATAGGAAAGAAACTGCAAAACCCTAGAATACAGCAGATTACATTCAAGACTCTGCGGCATTTCAAAGCTACTATGGAGTATCATAGAACCAAAGATATTCTTCATGTGATGCAATTATTAGGGCACAAGAATATTCGCAACACGCTGGTCTACACCCACCTAGTGAATTTTGAATCAGACGATTACATCTGCAAAGTGGCCAAAAATATCGAAGAAGCAACTCAGTTAATAGAAAACGGATTCGAATACGTCACAGACTTTCAGGACACTAAATTATTTCGGAAACGCAAATGACCAACCTACGCTGGCTCCAATGGATAATTGCTAGATACTATCGACAACAAGGATTCCGAGTAAGAATATGTTCGATTAAGCTTGGTAATTGTGCTATTGACGGAGAAGTGATTGGTGGCGGACAGAGAATAGCCATTGAGATTAAAACACCGGGGGATGATGTGACTAGGGGATTGGGACAATTAACGGAAGCTCTGGCTTATGGCTATGATAGGGCAGCATTAGTTACGACATTAAGCAAGGCTAAGAAAATTAACCTTAAGGTATTTCGTGAAATGAATTTCGTCCTGTTAGGTGTCGATTCTAAGGGAAATGTTGTAAGCTCAGAACTTTAGCTGGAAACTTTCGTGCGTATTGAGAAAATTGATCAAGTTCTGAACTGATCTTAGCGCATCCGGTTTGATCTTATTGGTTTCGATCTTATCAAGATGTGCGTAATCGTTCCGAGTCCGGCGAATAGATTCTAGCCGGTCCCACTGATTTTCATCTAGTACATGGATGTCTTTCAAACAACGTAGTCTGCCTGATTGGTTTCCTAATCTCCTACTATGTGTGATGAGTCTCTGTATTCCAGTTTCTCGTACGTAGTTCTCAAGCAGATAGAAGGAAAGATATTCTGCTATAACTCCACACAAGAAAATTGACGAAAGCCATCTTCCTTTAACGTAATCATCAGCTGCTTCCTTGGCCCTATCCATTATCCATTTGGGCACTGCCTGCAATATGATCAGGGGTACGTCCTTAATGTTCTGAAGTTTTACGTCCAACGGCTGAACGTTTTCAGTGTGCGTGAGGGCGTCCCACTGACGTGAAAGCTCTAGCTTCTCGCTCTCTGAAAGGTCGCCTATGTTTTCTGGGATTCTAGTTGAGAGAACGTTCCAGTAAGACCACTTCTTTCCCAGATCATTCATAAATTCACGGTCTATGTGCATTTATGCGTTGATTCACCTATTTGATTAGGGTTGTTGGAAGATTTTTTTCTTTTCTCGGAAAAAATTTTCATCGTATTTGGGCTCAAAATCTGGGTATAACTTCTTGAGGTAGTCTAAGCAGGCCGACAGCACAATCTTCTTCGAGTCAGGGAACTTGGCCTTTCCGCCTAGGCTGTTCATGCGTGCGGTCTGATAGTATTGGCGGAATAAGTTCTGTTCAACGCCGCCTCTTGGAATATGCTGCAGCTCTAACTCTACATTACGCCTCATCTCAGCTAGCTTCTGTTGTGTCTGGATGCTAGCAAATAGGTCCTTAGCAGCATCCGAAGGTACCCACCTACCCACCCTCTCACCCACCAATACCTTTATATAAGGCGGTGTACTATATAACTGTTACGGCCCAAGCCGGTAGGAGAGCAAAAGTGACCACACATGGATTTGTTCTACAACAAAGCAGCTTGGGAGATGGGCATACAACAAGAAGACACCTTCCAGCGAGAATTGGAAGCTGAGTTAGGCATTAGGCTAGTTAGAAGTAAAACTAACGAAGATGAACCTGACCTAATCGAACCTCTAACCAGTACAGGAATGGAGGTCAAGAAGCGAAGCGGAGAATACGAAACCACATCCTACCATGTCCGCAACCAAATGATGCCTAAGTTTTACCTTGGCGAATGGAAGGAGGTCAGAGGCAGAAACGGCATAAGTCGAAGAATATTCATTCCTCTCGAAGACTCCAACGGCAAATATGTACCAAAACCACGATGGCGAAATGCTCCCAAGTACGTCATTATGAGCAAAATCGCAGCACCTACAAGAGCAGCCAGCAAACTACTTCAGAAACTCAAAATCCAAATTGTAACACTCTGGGAAATGAAACGAATCCTCAACCAACCATTGAATCCTAAGACCAGAAAAGCCGTAACCAGCCTCAAACAACACTTGCAGGCATTCCACTCATTCTCGCCAATGCCTACAGAATATGGTTACCCACCCACTAAGACCGACATACCATATTCTAACCTCACTCCAACTCCGAAATACAATATGGTTAATCACTTTTGGAGGGATCATAAGGTTAGGTCCTCTCGTACAGATGTTTTACCACATGATACGACTACTCTAGCTAAACCGTACCGAATATCGAGAATTGTGTGGGATTATTTCTCTTCATTTTGGATGTACTTGGCACGGGTTAGTGATTGCCACGGCGAAACAATTCGCAGCTGCCCGAAGATCCACCCTATCGAGGTCTATTCTCCTAACGTAGGACACATCCCAGAAATGTGCGCACACTCCGACCTTTGCTACTTACCTAACGGCTGATTTGTGCGAGCGGGACCTCCTAAACGGCTCATTTTCAGTGACTTTAGGACCGAAAAACCTCTACTTTGTCAACATCTGTGAGGGCGAATGTAAGGTTCCGCCTTATTTCCTAGTCAAGTGTACGGTATCAGACGTGAATATGGAAGTACGAATCCTGAGGTGAGTATTCTATAGAGTCCCTTAGATACAATATTCGGCGTATTCCTGAGTCGGGTGGTTTTACAGGGCTTATTCCGTTGTTCCTACTGGCGTGGCGTGCACATTAGGAATCCACCAACAAATACGAAATATGACAATATTCGATCCACCATACATACCACATAAGGTGACGATAGCTATAGAGAGAGTGTAACATACTCGGCGAGCCACATAGACTCCCATCAATTAGAACGGACGCTATGCCGCTGTTACCACATCACATACAACTAATGCAAATATCATACTGAAAATACGAATATGGTATTCCAAACTATGGCGTATACCGATTTGATCTTGCACTGGAAATTGCTTGCAGTTGTTCTTAGAATCATAATGTGGTAAATTCCACGACCTGATTGAGAAGCGACTTTGTAGAAACGATCGGCCAAACGGATTACTTGATTTGGCCTCTCTGCGATTTGTCTGCCTCTGAACTCTCTAGTCTCCAAATGTATGCACGTAAGTATACACTACTGTACCCACCTATTACTCAAGCATATGTCTGTACCTTCGTGTATACAAAGGTGTTAAATAAGGTGCGTACAGTTGTATACTCTGATGAGTGTTGGTGAAGGAAGCTCTGACTAAGATTCAGCAGTCCAAGTCACATCATACTATTTATTTGGTGAAAGACTTGGTGAGTGACAGCGCTTTCCCCTTCAAACCTAAAGAGCCACTTATTGTAAGAATAGAGGGTAATCATCTGGTCGTTGAGAAGGCAAAAAGGAGCGGTTGAATACTTGCAGAGCCTTCAATCAAAGAGAAGCGGCTTGGTCTTCGATGAGAGAGCAATCAAGATGGAAACTCTCAAAAGCCTGCAAAAACCGAAAGGAAAGCAATTAACTCTGCTTGATTCTAAACCCGTGTTCTGTCGAATCATTTGCGGCGATTGCAGAGAAGTTATGAAGGATATTGAAGATGTTGATCTCATCATCACTTCTCCACCATACGCAGATGCTAGAAAAGATCATTACAAAGGGATACAGCCAAACGAGTTTTCAGAGTGGTTCTTGTCTTTTCACGAACCTTTCTTTGAGAAGTTGAAGAATGAAGGTAGTTTCGTCCTGAACATCAAAGATAGGGTCGTGAATGGTGTCAGAAATCATTTCGTATGGAAAACAATTCAATCTTTAGAGGAGAATGGCTGGCAACCAATTGATGATTATATTTGGCACAAGCCGAATCCTATGCCCGGTTACTGGCCGACTCGACTAAGAGACGGTTGGGAATACTGTTTCCACTTGGCCAAGACCAAACGGCCATACATGAATCAAGACGCAGTTAGCGTTCCGATTGGTAAATGGGCGAAGCCGAGATTGGCAAAATTGACTGGGAAGAGTGCTATTAGGCACGACTCGGAGAACTTGAGTGGGTTTGGAAGAGACCTCACGAAATGGGTTGGGAAGAAGCGTGTTCTACCGTCGAATGTTTTGTCATTGACGGTTGTTGGGAAGAATCGTGGTCATCCCGCAGTATTTCCGATTGGACTTCCCGCATTTTTCATAAAGCTTCTCTCGCCTAAGGATAGCGTAATTCTTGATCCGTTCGCAGGATCAGGCACCACTGGCCTTGCTGCATTACAGCTACGCAGGAATAGCATATTGATTGATAATAATAGAGAATACTGCGAAGTAGCGTATGGCTTCCTCAAGAAAGAAGCAGGGAAAAATGTAGTAATTCAGAGAGAGGGGTTCTGACCGAAATCAGTAATCTTTCCTAGGTAGTAATTAACGTCGTTTCAGAGACAACCGTATTTGCTCTGGCGACAAAATCTCAATGATTATTGTATCACCAGTACGCAAGCGATTGCGATCATACCACTTTTTCACTCCACGTAATCGAGAGTGTTCGTCGAAATGCACCTCTTTTTCGACATCACCAAGCTTGACTTTCACAGTCCCGGTACGGCCGAAGTTACGAAACATTCCAAGATCGTCTACTCGTAATTTGACGTAGCCATACTTAATTTCACTCGGTGTTAGCAAATGCATGCCCAAATAATGGCCCACGTCAATGGATAAACTGTTCGCATTAATTGGCGGACTAGGCGTCACGGTTTGAATATAAAAGCAGAAGATACTGCTCTACGTTTGAGTCTGCGTCGAAAAGTTCGGTTTGACTTAAATTCTGACTCTGGGTAACCAGTACAACCCCTGCTGGTTACAATGGCACCGTTAATGCAGGCATATCCCAGAGATGAGGAGCTTCTCCTCAAACTAGAGTATTTGCCGAAGCAAAATCCAGTATTGTCGATAGAAGGAATTGATGACGCCATTAGAGAAGCCTTCGCTCGGACAAAAAAACAGAAAGCGGGCAAACAACTCGAAGTACCTAAAGAACCAGAAGAACTTGCAGAGCTATGCCTCAAACATTTGAGGGAAAGAAGTGACCCAATCGTAAGCCCGTTCTTCTTCTCTCAAATGAAGGTGGAAGACGTTTTCGACATGGATGCAATCTCCCACGAAATGCAGAGGCAACGAATGAAGATAGGTGTCTTTTACCAATACCTAATGATTGAACTCATGAAGCGTAATGCGAAGTTAACCAACTCCAATTTTGTACAAGCTTTCGATGGCGCAAAAGAGGGAGATGCCGTTGCAGACATTAGGACTCCAAAATTCAGCGACCAAACTGGACTTCGGTTGTATATGTCCATCAAAAAGTCGGAGGATACAGTTGGAGGCCAAGATATCGGTGGCGTGATTCGGCGTATTGAAAAGGTAGCTAAAGACGACAAGAATCTAACATCTCCTTACCTATGCGTTATAGCGATCGGTACACCTGCAAAAGGAAAGATCAAACAGTACGAATCGGGTCGCTATATGCGAAAGACCAAAGATGGAAATCCGTATTCGTTCAACTGCGAGATTTGGTTACCTGAGTTCATCTTTCCTTACGTAACTGGACAAAGCCCAATTTTGGTGTATAAAGAATCGATGAAATTAGTCAAAGAGTACTTACCATTCTACACGCTTGACGAGAACATAAGAAAGGAAGCTGCTTCGATACTCGGCAACAAGCTCCGTCAACTTGGCATAGCTGATGAAAACGGAGATATTGACATTGACAAATTCTTCGACTACGTTGTTAAAGAAGCCTAACGCAGACCGTCCGTTTTTCAGCAGACGATTTTTTTACAACAACAAGAAACAGGGATAGCAGACGTAGACTTGACGTTACCATAATGTGCATTGCTACGATATCATAACGACAGACTCATAATTTTCTGGTCTGTACGACCTCTCGAAACATTTGCCGCATCGATTCTTCGCAGGCATTACATCCGTATATTTTCACGTAATGTAGTAACGTGAACTCAAGGGTAGCCAAGTGACCACATCTTCCACATAAGAAGTCCATGTAATCATCTATTCTCGTATCCGATAACATACGGTTAGAACTGGATCGATTTACTAAATTTCAGTAAGATAGCTAACTAATCTAGAGAGATACGGTAAACTAATTCAAACTGTTGTAACCGGAAACAATTAGGTAAGTACTGTAGCCACATTCTTGAAATGGGCTTTTGCAATATAAGGCAAAACTTCCCTTGACAAATTTTCAGGTGTAGATTTTCTCAAGGTCACGCCGTACTTAGCTTCGAGTTGGTCTACTTGATTCTCGAATTCGTTCTTCGCCAGAATACTTGCCACAGAAATCGACGTTTCAGTGTCCTCTGAGAATTGTAGTATCTCTAGATTCGGGTTACTGCTTAGGATTGATGCAATTTCAGAATTGGTTTTCTTGGCATCAAATTGGTCTATGAATATCCTAATTCGCCCTTTGTCCAGTTTCGCCAGAACATTATTGATTGCAGTTGCATGAGCCTTGGCCAATAGGTCGTTAAGCGACTTCCCTTCCGACCTGAGCGAGTTGTATTGTCGATTGTAATCTTCAGGCAATAATGTGACAAGATCATACACTGCAAACTTAACCAATTGTGAGGCGAGACGTTTCAGTCTAGTAGCATCGAGCTGTTTGCTGTCATGCACGCCAAATATTCGTGCGTCGTCATATCGTTGTGGAGTCAACGCAGCGCACGCAACGACTAGTGGGCCGTACCATTCTCCTTTTCCGGCCTCATCGGACCCTCCCACGTAGTCCATGCCAGAAACAGAAGTCAAGCACTGGCGGAGAAGCCTGAGGCCTTCAGGTGAATCGTTATGCACTACTTTTCCGGAACTATAGAGTATCAACTGGATATTGTGATCGAAAACTCTCATGACTTCATACGGGTTCGTGGGTTGTCGGAGGTTCAAACGCTGCTCCTTGACGATTAACTGAAGTCTCGTCAACTCCTGTTGAGAAAGGAGAATTGAATTTGCCATAACAGTCACGAAGCCAAACTAGTTCGTGATTAAGCTAGTATCAGCTAAGTCCTTTGTTCTGGTTCAAGCCATGGTACACGTAGCCACTTGAAAAAGTCCCGTTCTTCAGGGCAAGGCAAAAGCCGTCTAGGTCTCATACTCATATCCCATAATCGCCCATCTTCCACCTTCATTCCTTTCTGTAATGCTCTGGTCATCAGCCATTTGGTATAGTTAGCTGAACCTGTTCGTATAGTGTAAATCACTCCCCACTCAGCGGGTGGAGTGACGCAGAATAAATCAACCTGAACGTATGGATCAGGGTAGGCTAGGCGCTTGTATTTCGGCCCAAAGTGTGGCTTCATGCCTTCCTCGTTCGGTTCACCGTGTTTGAGTCGTCCTTCTCGGATCGCTTCATTGACTCGTTCTGTCAATTCATCATGTGCTTTTAGCTTAGCCTTACCTGATTTCGTAATAGAATCGATTTTATGAGGTTGAAATTTCGGTTTCGCAACAATCTCGATATCGCCCACATCAGGTTTCTTCCGTCTGACTGATCCGGCTGGTTCGATTCGTTCGCATGCTGGACGAAGGTACTCAATGATTTCGTTTGCAATTACTGTGGCTTTTTGTAACTCCATGGTTTTCCACTAGCGTTCGATCAAAGTTTCCTGTTGATCTTCCGCTATAATCACCCTATACGACTTGTGCTTTCCAGCAGTTCGCTCATACCTGTAAGAATATTCGCTGCCAACTGTTGATTATTTTTCGCAAGTCATTTATACAAAGTACAAGATGATTAATTGCATATATTTTGTTCCCATATCGGATAACAAAATCACTCGTTCGAAGAGTTACATGCCTTCTGCTAATGATGGCGCTGTCCGTTTTCTTTCTTCCATCGGCAAGTAGTCAAAACACTCCAACCACAATGACAATGTCAAGCTGGTTGGATAGCGAAACCTTCTCATTGAAAGGTCAATCTGGCAATACTTGCGGGACGTCTTACTACTATTACTATGACTCGTTTTATGTCGGAGAGAACATTCACGGATCGATCAGTGCGAGTTCTCCAATTGCTTTCTATCTGATGACTAGTGCTGACTGGACTCAAGACGGAGCAGGAGCTTGGAGTCGAGGTTGCAACCCTACAGCATTTCGATTAACGTTGCCAAGTATCACATCACATTCTTTCGATTATACAATCACGAGCAGTGGCAGATACTATCTGGTCTTTTGGAACACTGGTACTACTGCTGCCAGCATTTCATACTCGCTCTATTCCTATTCTGTACAATCCTAAGAATGGGTACATTAATTCCAAATAAAATTCAAGATTGCAGTCGCACTGTAACGGTAACCGAAGAACCTGCAATAGTTTTCAGTAAGAATATACTCTGATAGTGTCGTGATATTTTATGGCCGATGACTCTCTGTGTTTGCCGAAGGCAACTGTAACGGAGTCACGTAGTGACGGAGTGGAAGCTCGTGGGTTCAAATCCCACCCCCGGCGCCAATTTACTTATTTGATGGGCGATCTGGTGCTAACTTTTTTGTTTGGTCGATTAGGTTGGCTATGTGTTCGAGTGGACCTGAACGGTAAACCATTAAGGCGCTCAGCGTTCCGGCTCCAACAAGCAGGAAACAGGCTGATTCTTCGGTCGTTGCTGTCCTGTACGTAACGTGCAAGTAGGGATGCCTGATCTTATGTTCGATTTTCGTTTCAATGACTTGCTCAATCGGGATTACCAAGCTCCATGCCTTCTGTATTGCCTCATCGATTTGAGTTGCGTAGTTATTGCTCGACCACCAGTGATCAAATTTTATGTAAACGAGGCGACGCTCAGTGAGAATGAATTGGCCTCTGGATGTTCTCCGCAATCCAAGTGGATGTTTGTCGTAAAAATCAACTACGGCGGTTACAAGAACATTCTCCAAGTATTAGCACCTCATTCATGCAACCGGTTTCTCCATGAAAAACTTAAGTTCTAATCATCTGATTTCTTATGAATGGTCAGTCAAAAAAGTTTGGATTATAATCGCGATTGCACCCTAGTGTAATCTAATGGAATCGACCTGGCCGATTTGCAAAGCGTTGTTGTACGGACTTGCGATGGTGAGTCCGCTGAACAGATGGGTTAGCGTTTCGATCCTCTGGATCGAAATCTCTTAACCGCCCGTAATTAACTGATGGTCGATGCCGTCAGGGGTGAGCGTCAGTAGGCATCCATGCATTACCCCTTCCACATATGCAGAACCTGGGTTAATGCAGATGGTGTGCTTAATGTTGCAGACTCCAGCTGACTCATGAATGTGTCCATGTAACGCGAGCTTTGGTTGGAATTCTTGCAAGACCTTTCTTACTGCTGTGCTTCCGACGTGGTCCATCATAGGTGTACCCATGAAGAATTTCGGTCGCAAGTCTTTTCCGAGCTTCGGCGCAAGGTCCAGCACGGTATTGTATGGGGGTGGGTGAAAATCGCAGACCAAATTCTCCGTCGAGGGGGCTCTTTGAATTTCTGTCTTAAGACGTTTCTCTAGGTCATGTTCGCTGCATTCGCGGGGGGAATTCCAAGGCGTAGGGTTGACCCAATCGCAGCTTACCAGCGAGTGCTTATCGTCGAGATTCACACACTTTCCTTCTGTGTACTCCACGCGATTAGAGTTCTTCAACACCTCATCGATGGCGAAGGTGTCATCATTGCCAGGGTTCATTATAACCCGCACGTCCTTAGGAATGATTTCGTCAATTTTGACGAGCCAGTTTTTGATTGTTTGTTGCATTAGGTTGTCGAATAGTTCCGTTACCCGTTCTGGTTTGGCCCGGAACTCCTCATATTCCGGCCTCTCACAATGGTAGTAATAATACCCAACCTTCCGTATGTCATTTTGGATCTTGGGGAGCTCGTCCTCTTTCATCCTGTAGTCAACCCCAAAGAAATTTGTCACGTATAAGTTGTCATCGAGTTTGACAATCGGCACTATGGCTTTTCCGGTGAGGTCGCCGCACATCATCAGCACATTTACCTTAGAACTGTTTGCTACGGAGAGTACCTTCAGAAAGTAAGTATCTCCACCATGAAGGTCGGTGGCGAAGAGAATCTTTGTCCCGGACAAGTTGCGTCGGATTTCGATTTAGAAAGCGTACTGAAGTTAAATCAATCGGTCAATCACCAACCCTACAATTCGGTGGCTGGTTTTTCCTAGCGCGGCTTTCAGTCAGTACTCGCCTTCTGCATTATTGCTTATAATGCAGTTTTCTCGAATGAGGATCCTCGTAGTTAATTTAATAAGCGCTCAGCTCAGAGGTGCGTTTTGGTCAATAACCTTGACCGAAGATTTCAAAGTAGAACTTTTCCTACGGAAATCAACAGGGCTCGTCAAGGAGATCGGACCTTTCGGTTCGTTCATGCTTCCATGGGCGTCGATGGCAGGAAGCGGCATAACCCTCTACTCAATTTCAGTGATCTACAGCTATCCCGCTGGAAGTGTCCCTGGCGCATTTCTAATCGTAGCAGTTCCGACACTCCTGAGCGTCATAACTTTCGCTCTGCTGGGGATAACAACGCCGAGAACAGCCGGCGCGTACGTCTGGGTTTCAAGGTTCGTTGATCCATTCGTCGGATGGTTCGGGACGGGATGGATCTACTGGATAGCTCAGATATTTTCGATCGGCCTAATCGGCTACGTACTTGAAAGTGTCATTCCTGTCATCTTCACCATTATTGGTGGAGCTGCCGGAATCCCAGCGCTCACGGCTTTCGCCACTGGCATGGAAAGCAATACTCTCACACAAGCCGCCGTCATCGTTGGTACGATTGTGGTTCTTGGCCTGCTGGCGATGATTGAAATCAAACACTACATGAAAATAGTTATGGTAATCTGGGGTCTCAATGCTCTAGGCCTTATTGTTTCTGCAATACTCTTTGCCACCAACAACCCGACAACGATTCCCTCTGTTTGGAACACTGTATGGGGGGCTGGTTCATATCAAATGATACAAAGCCTTGCAACAAAATACAACATGGCTGGTTATGTGGCCAATACCTCCAACGGTTCGTTAAATGACACACTCGGTATTGTCGTGTACCTCTTCTGGGCACTAACGGGTTACGAAGTTAACTCGTACGTTGCTGGAGAAGTGAGGAACCCACGCTCCTCTTTCCTATATTGGTTCACTGGAGGAATGATTGCAACCGTGATCTGGTATGCGCTCGTAACATGGCTAGCGTACAATGCTTATGGCGGATTCATACTGCAATACAGCTACGTTTACAATCTATTCCAAGCAGGGAAACTGACTGCCAGCGAGATGGCGGCTGTGGGGCCATATATGCTACTCCCATCAATGCCTCTCTTCTCAGCAAGTTTGGCAGGATCAACCGCGATTCGAATTCTCGCTGCATGGTGGTTCTGGCCGATAACCTCGATAATCGTAACCTATCTTTGCGCAACCAGAAGCATGTTCGGTATGTCGTTCGACAGGATGTTTCCGTCAGTGTTCGGCAAAGTCAGTGACAGAACCCACACGCCCATTCCAGCCACTATCTTCACCATGATCGCCGCTGCAATCGTGTCCTTAACGATGTTTACCTCGCTCGGCTACCTAGCAAGCGCAGCAAATTCATCGTTCTGGTTCGCGTTCGTCTATGTCATGGTTGCTTTCTGTGCTATCGTCTTACCCTACAAGCGTCGTGACATCTGGGAGAAAGGCACAAAGAGAAAAATATTCGGTGTTCCAGACACCACTTTCTTCGGCGCCCTTGCAGCTATCGGCATGCTTTGGATACTGACCTTGAGCACCATCGGAATCTCGCTGCTCGCCTGGGACGTATCAATCCTCTGGATGATGATTGGCGTATTCATCTTCGTCTACTTTGCCGTTAAGAACGAACGGCGTGGCGTCAACATAACACAGATTTACGGAGAGATTCCGCCTCCTTAAACCCAAGCCCTTAAACACCTACCCTTCCTTTTTTGTTCACATCCGCAGCGTGAGTCCTGTGACCGAGTCTGATATCCTCAAAGAGGCAGACCGAATAATCGCAACTGCCCAAACTGAAGGCATTACCCTTCGTCTCCTTGGCGGGACGGCCATAGGTTTTCGATGCCCAAGCGCGAAGCGGCCGAGTGTCTCACGCAACTACCCGGATATAGATCTAGTCGGCTTCAAAAAGGAGTCTCGCCGAATTCGGGAGTTATTCCCTAAGCTCGGCTACTCTCCGAACGACTCGTTCAACGCTCTGCGTGGTGGGAGCCGACTGATGTTCTTTGACATACCGAATAAGAGAAGAGTGGACATATTCCTAGATTACTTCGATATGTGTCACAAAATAGGTCTCAAGGACAGGCTAACACTTGAACCGTTGACGCTCACAATGGCGGACCTTCTTGCGACAAAGCTTCAGATCTTCAAAACGAACGAGAAAGACTTCAAAGATATCATAGCAATGTTGCTTGATCACCAAGTCGTTGATTCCGATAAGCCTGACGTGATAAATGGCAAACGCCTTGCTGAGCTCTCGGCGAATGATTGGGGAATCTACAAGACCTTCACAATCGTGCTCGAGAAGACAGCGATAATGCTTGACAAATTCGATTTAACTACTAAGGATAAGGAAGTTGTGAAAGAGAGGATGGCGGCAATTTCTCGGCTGATGGAGAACGAGCCGAAAAGCGTGAACTGGAGAATGCGAGCTAAGTTGGGAGAAAAAATCCGTTGGTACATGCTGCCAGACGACATGGCTGACTAGCACCATAGAATTCAGGGACCTCAGCAAAAAGTCGAGGCCGTTCCAGAATCACTTTTGTTCAAATCAAGAATCATCGTATTCAACATTTTTTTGTAGTCGACAAAAATTGAGGATTTTGTTTCGTATTACCTTGTAGTTCATTGGCCCTTGAGTAGCAATTCTGTTTTGCCACAGAATTCGGATGTCAAGGCTATGTTGACATGCTGCTGTAAATGCTGGGAAGTTGCTCGTTCGTGTTGGACTAATTTATTCGCTCAATGACTTTACGAGAATTACCTGCCGTAGTTTGCTGAGGCTATGGTGTACTTGCGTTGCACTAGGTTACTAGTGACGGTTTTGCTCGTATTCATTCTGCCTAGTGTTGTCGTGCACCCAATTGCTGCCAGTCCGATGGCAAATGCGTTTTTTGCGCCTCATTTCAATGGCCCCCCTATAACTCCCTCATTCTCTATGCCACTTACTCCGCGTACGACTGCACCTGCGATTCAAGCAGCTCCAATCTCCGGTGTGCATCGAGTCTTGGTCGTCGCAGCATACTTTCCTGACGTCAACTACACAGTAAGCACTAGCACGTTGCAACAGGAATGGTTCGGGTCAACTGGAAGCGTGGCAGCTTACTATTCAGAGATTTCCTACGGGACATTCAAATTGACAGGGGATGTCGTGGGTTGGTATAAGCTTCCATATGTTGAGGCCCATTACGGTATGAGCTGTAGGGCAATCAATGACGCTGACTGTAGTGGCCAAGACCAGTCATTTCAGATCGCTAACGACGCTGTGCTCCAAGCCGAGAAGGACGTTAACTTCAACAATTATGATTACTTCGTATTCGTGCATTCTGGATATGGTCAGGAGTCCAGCGGTATCAAGAATGACGTGTGGTCCGTGACATATATGGGCGGAATTGATGTCCAAACGGACACGAGAACGCTTTACACGTTCTCGATCGTTGCGGAACTTCAAGCGGATGGTGCATCTCCAATCGGAGTTTTCTGTCACGAATTTGCTCATCTCTTGAATATTCCAGATCTGTTCAACACGAACACAGGGAAAACAATCTTAGGTCCATGGACACTGATGGATGCGGGGACATGGAACGGTAACCCTCCGGGATCAAGTCCTGCCCACTTGATCGCGTGGGGTAAGATCCAGTTAGGCTGGATTACCGGTCCAATGCTTGCTTTCGCGAATTCTGGCCAAACAAACACATATACAATCGATCCTACCGAAGTTCCGTCAAATAATGTTCACGCAGTTGAAGTGCCCATAGGGATTGGTACGACGGTCTCGCAATCAGGCACCGAAAGCCCGGCTCAATATTATCTAATCGAGGTTCGAGCGTCCATAGGATTCGATAGCGAACTGCCCGCGACGGGCGTGCTCATATCCTATGTGAATAACAATGCCGTAGTTGGTAAAATTCAGCTTATGGATGGGCATCCGTCAGTTGCCGGATTACAAGACGCCGTATGGATTACTGGACAAACCTTCACCGACGCTAAGAACGGTATCTCGATTACCATAGGCAGCAAGCAAGGGAACAGTTACCAAGTGACCGTGAATCGAGGTGGAAGCCAACCGCCACCACCGATACAGAACCAGAACCAGACTCAGACGTCCTATGTAGATTTAGCCGTAACTGGCGTGAAAGCTCAGCCTGTAGTCGTAACTCTTCCTAACACGACCGTTACGATCACTGTGCAAATCTCAAACCTCGGAAACGAAAATGTCTCAAACGTACCAGTAGAAGTTGACTTGGACAACAGCGTCTATACGAATCTGCAGATAAGCGTGGGAGCCGCCGCTTCGACTCAAACAAACTTCACATGGGTCTCAACGTTAGGTAACCATGTCTTCCGCATCGTTGTTGACCCAGACAATATCTTCAACGAGACTAACAGAGTGAACAACATAGCTACATTCGACTTGAGCGTTGGTCCAACACTCACGATTAACGTGCCGCTAAACGTGAGCGCGGCAGAGAATATCTGGGTTTCAGTGGATGGTGTCAAGTATAACGTGACGGCTGGTCAATTACAAACCGCCGTCTCCGCAGGAAATATTACGGTTGAAATCCAACCCGACGTGATCATATCGCGAGGCATTAGGCAAGTGTTCACCGATTGGTCAGACGGTAACTCAGCCAACCCTCGTCGAATCACAGTCACGCAAGACACGACGCTCCACGCAAACTATGTCACACAATACTTACTATATATCGATTCAAACGGAGGGTTAGCCACACCAAGCGGATGGTATCTTGCGAACACGAGAGTGTACGCGTCAGTAACAAATCCTTCAATCGTACAACCCAACCACGTTCGCTTGTCCTTCAATGGTTGGACCGGGAACATGACCAGTGCCTCGCCCTTCTTGGCGGTTAACATGACCAAACCCGTATTCGTGAAGGCGAACTGGACACCGCAATACTATGTAACAATCGTCACCCCGGTAGGATCTCCGATCGGAAGTGGCTGGTATGATATTGGACAGATCGTTACTGTGGGTGTAAAATCTCCACTCGTCCAGAGCACAAACGGTGAGAGGTACTTATTGACCGGCTGGAATTCGTCTGTCCTCGGTAACAATCCGACATCACAGATCACAGTGAATGCCCCTGCAGTGCTACAGGCAACATGGAAGACACAGTATGAATTGAACCTTCAATCGGCGTACGGAAATCCGCAGGGCGCGGGCTGGTATGATGCTGGTACAAGTGTTTCAGTCAACATTCAATCGCCACTTAACTACCCGAACTCAACAAGACGTGTCTTCACAGGCTGGACCGGAGATTACACTGGGCAGTCAACCAACGTAACGGTACAAATGTACTCGCCGAAAGCAATAACTGCTAACTGGGTGACCGAGTATCTGGTGACCTTCAAAATCGTCGGAGTATCAAACTCTACAACACTTGAGCTTCAATTGAACGGTGAGTCCTACCAGATCTCAGACAGCAACAACGTTCAAGTCTGGTACTCCGCTGGATCCACAATAAATCCGATCATCAACCAGACCGTAACATATTATATTTTTGCGTATAACTTCGCGGGATGGTACGATTCGACTGGTAATAAAGTGCAGACGCCAATAATTGTAAACGGTCCGGAGAATTTCACGGCGCAGTATAACTTAGGGGGCCTTCAGTTGGACTACAAATCAAACTATCTGTCAATGTTTGACGTTACTCTTTCGAGATTGCCTCAATCAGATTCTATTCCTGGAAAAACTATCTCAAGTCGGCCACTAATAATTAGCAAGCAGGTCGGCTAATCGATCTACGCATATCGTCGATTCACAGCATGAGCGACATTTTAACACAAATTTACGATAATTTGGGAACAGCACGTATCTCCAAAATGCCACTTCGCGTCGTATACGTTGATAGGCGAACATAGCGAATCCTCAGTTAGCCACGGCGAGTCAGTATGCTGAACAAGGGAAGAAAACGAATCATCGTTACTATCGCATTGTCCTCGATAGTAGTTCTTGCTACGTTTTCTATTGGAAATGTTTACGCATTTGTAGCAACTCTTTCTGCAAGTAGTATCCCTAGGGGCACCCCTTCCATCCGAGTTTCTGCAACTGGCTTTGCAGGAGAAGGTTTCGTTCGAGTAGACGGGACCGCATATAACGCGCTTTACCCTAATTCATTGTACGCCTGTGTTGACCCACTTTTTTATTCGAACGTCTCGTTTGTATCAGCAAACGGCACCTTCTCGATGGCAATCCCCACCGCGACTCTTGCGATCGGTGATTACGGCGTTTATGTCAATAGCATCGGTCCAGCAGGTAGCGCATGCCTTCACTTCGCGGTAACATCGTAATCTCTACCAGCTACGAATCCAGAAAGGCATGTAACCTTTTCTTAGATTCTATGGCCACTTTTGTCCAATCTCCGTTGCAAACGTTTCTGAGGTATGTGTCGTTTTCAAATTCAAGGGAAAGGTATCCGTCATAGTCTACTTCTTTTAAGCATGTGAAGAATCGTTGCCAGTCGACCATTCCCTCTCCTAGGATTGGGAACTCAAAGTCTTTGCCGAGCGCTCCGGGTTTACCGAACGAGTCTTTCACGTGCACGTGCCGTATGCGTTTACCTAATCTCCTTACTGCGAAGGATGGATCGTTTCCATAGAGGGCTAAATGTGAAGGATCAAGATTGACTGCCAAATGCTTGGAGTCAAAGTATGCGAGAAATTCTTTCATCGTGTAATAATCGTGAACTAGCATGCCGAATACCGCTTCAACGGTTACAATGATATCATTTTTTTCTGCGGTCTCAACTATTTCGCTAAACGCATCCGTTACAATTGCCCATGCGACTTCTTCTGAAATATCTTCGCCAATCTTCGCAGAATTCTGAATCCACGTCATCGGTCCAGTGAAGACATTCATTACAGGGATTGCCATTTCATGAGCCGCTGACAGATACTGTTTAAGAGTGGTGACGCTTTTAGTTCGTGAATTTTCGTTGGTTGTTACAAGGTCCTCCCAACACATTATGTTCGAAACCTGGAGATGATTCCCACGTGTTTCATCGACCAATCTTTTCAGTTCGCCGGTAGAATTGAAGTGATAGTGTAGCATCCATTCGACTCCATCATAGCCTGCGTCTGCCAGGACTTTGATGGCTTCACTTGGATTGGCAGCTTGCCACTTCATCCTTGCAATCATATAGTATGGTATGAATGAAATTTTCCAAGAAGACAATGCTCATTCTCCGTTAGAGTGACTGTCCGATTTCCTTCGCGACAGTCTCAATAGTCTGTAGGCTTTTTTCGCTTTGTGCTTTTTCTCCGAGGATGAAATAATTCATTCCCGCTTCGATGTATTGCTCCACGTCCGAGCGTACCGTTTGGATATCTGGGGCGGGGCTGATCAGGTTTGTAAACGTGAAGTCCTTTTCTGAGATCTTGTTCTTCTTAAGTTCCTGAATTATGGTTTTTCTTATCTCAGCGTATTGTTCTGGTTTAGGATAGCTTTCACCAAACCATCGGGGACCGATCGGCATCCACCCTTGGGCATATTTTCCAGCCATCCTCAAACTGCCAGGGAGGTGTCCGCCTAGCCAGATAGGTGGATGAGGCTTCTGGATAGGTTTTGGTTCGACTATTGCGCCTTTTACGTGTATGAATTTTCCATCGTAGTTGAATGGAGCTTTCTCTGTCCAGAGGCGAAGCATAAACTCAAGTCCCTCTTTCGTATACGCAAATCTGTCCTTGGTGTCGAGCCATGTCGAGAATCCTTCAAACTCTGGTCTATACCAGCCGACTCCTGCGCCGAGAATAATCCTGCCGTTCGATAGGATGTCGCAGGTGGAAATGGATTTCGCGAGGATGGCAGGATGTCTGAATGGAATTGGGGTAACGCACGTGCCCAGTCTTATCTTCTTAGTCTTGGCTGCAAGATAAGGAAGGAACGACCACACATCCAAGTGGCTGTTTGAGTCGGGTAGTAGAAAATGATCCGTAACCAGAAAAGAATCGTAACCTAATTCCTCTGCTCTAAGAGCCATCTTCTCTAGTAGTTTGAGATCCGCTTTTCCGGATACTGCTAGTCCAAATTTCATTTCTTATTCCCTTCCTTTTGTTGGTCAAAAAATCGCAATGGGATTGAATAGTGAGCCGGTGCCACCCGGCATCCGTAGGGGTGCCGCAACTACCATAAACTCCCATCGTCTTTCCTCTTCACACACTTTTACAAGTTCCTCAAATTGAAGACTGTCGGAGCACGCCATCCCCATGGCTCCAATTTGAAGGGCGTGAATGGGGTAAGCGACGCCTTCGACTTCGCTTGGGACGGCTTCTCCATCGCCATCGGGAAGAAACGCGGCAACCTTGCGTTCGTGCAGCATTAGAATTGCCCGAGGATCTAGGCCTGCTTTTCCTTGCCCATCGTACCCGTTGTTCCAAGATCCAACCTCAAGTCTTCGACGGTGATGTCCAGTTCTAAATACAAAAATGTCTCCTTCGCCTAAGCGCACGTTTTCGGCTTTCTCCGCCGATTCCAAC
>Ga0326728_10012009_pt1 | contig 19492 bp, 20 predicted proteins | sample MB3enrmetagenome_FD_207602 | JGI IMG/M metagenome (GOLD analysis project Ga0326728, IMG submission 207602) | Lab enriched peat soil microbial communities from McLean, Ithaca, NY, United States - MB31MN | ecosystem: Environmental > Terrestrial > Soil > Wetlands > Peat | place: USA: New York... | reverse complement strand
CCTGAATTAACACTCAAAACGCAATTATTATGACTTGAAGAGCCATAGGGTTAGCACGTAACCTGTTGTTTGTAAACAACTAACAGGAAGGAGTGCGCCACTATGGCTCATCATCACTTTACTCGATCCGATCGAGTTCTACTATACAAACTTAAATTAACCGGGCTTAGTAATAAGTCATGTGCCCGTATCTTAGGCTTTCATACCAGCAGTATCGGCCGGGAACTGAAACGGGGAGCGGCTGCTACGCAAACGGGATATAGCGCTAGAACAGCCAATAAACGAGCCAGGTTATTACGTCTGGCAGCTAACCAGCAGCACCGTAAGCTTTATGTGAACAGCTACCAGGAAAGGCAGGTCATCTCCTTATTAAAACGGTACTATAGCCCTGACCAAGCCGGCCGTACAGTCGGTCTGTCGCACAGCACCATTTACCGCTGGCTATGGAGCCAGAGCAAGGGTTTTATCCGAAGTATATGGAAATACCTAAGGCATAACAAACTACGCCGGACATACGGTACTAAACGCCGCTGGCAGCAGCGGGAACTACTCAAGAAACGTTGGATTGAAGACAGACCGCTTACTATTGACCAGAGACAGTTCTTTGGCCATTGGGAAGGCGATACAGTTGTCGGCAATAGCCACAGCGGTTATCTCGTGACTTTAGTGGAGAGAAAAAGCGGTTATCTTTTAGCTGGGTTAATAGCTAAGGACACTAAAGAGCAGTTTCGGGTATGCGTCGAGAACCTGCTTGAGCCATTACCTAAGCACCTCAGACAAACTATTACTCTAGACAACGGCAGTGAGATGAATGACTACGAGGAGCTTGAAAAACATATTGGCGTTATGGTCTATTTCGCCCATCCCTACCACTCGTGGGAGAGGGGTACGAACGAAAATACCAATGGTTTAATCCGGCAGTTCTTTCCCAAAAACAGGAACTTTGGGACCATCACCCAAAAAGAGCTTGACTGGGCAGTTAATAATCTTAATACTAGACCACGTAAACGACATGGTTACATAAGTCCCAGTGATCTGATACAGCCGTACTTAAGGGTTGCTATTTGATTGAGAATTCAAGGAAGATAATACACCGTGGAGAAATTAATAGCTACTTAACTTTATAGCATATATCTGGAGCAATTTGTCCGGGTTTTGCATCCCATGACGGGCAATAATACCCGTCTTGTTTAGCTCTGGTGCAGAATTGCGCTGGCACACCGCTGATAGAACACGAAGTTTGTTTGGGATTAGCGTTATTATCAAGCTTGACTTGGTTTGATGTCTGGTGATAAGAATAAATTTCCCAGCCAATAAAACAAAGGATTATAACTTCTAAAATCATTAGTATATAAACTAATTTATTAAAACTAACTTTACGATGCTTCATCAAAGAAATTGTACTTTAAGTACACCTAAAATGGTACAGCTTAGTGAATTATATTCGAGCCACTGTTTGATCTAAATAATAGAAGTAATGATTAACTTTAGCTTTCATTTATTGCGGTTAATCCATCAGATTTATTAACTTTGATCGTATTTAAAACTCAAACCGATTTACTTCTACCTCTTTTTAAAGTACCAGAATGCCATAAGCGGGTCATAATCCCTACTATAATTATCAGACCAAATATTATCCAGATTTTTCTAAAGACACCATATTTCAGGTCAGTTCCAATATATAGGGCATGAAGAAAGATAAAAAAGAAAACGATATAGCTTAAATAGTGGAGTTTACGCCAAGCGTGCTTTTTAGTATCTATCCAACCTAGAGAACTAGCCACAATAATGGCTATGCAATACATGGCTAGAATGCCTAATGTAACCGCAATTCCACCCAATGGTATACCTAAAAGTTTTATCCCATTACTATAATGTGAAGCGAATGGAATGAGTACTTGAGTTAGTGAAAAGCGGACGTAGTGATCAACTAGTAGAAAGCTAACATGCACCACAATGGCAGCACACAAGGCTAAGGCCATGGCTTTATGGATAGCCCAGGCCTTAACTGGCTCAATAAAACGATAAGTAATACCTGTTACTTGACCAATACCCGAAAGCATTAACAGAATAAGCAAACCCGCTGCCACAAAACCAGCTCCTCTGATAACGTACCAGGGCCACGAAGCCGATACTCGTTGGGCAATGATATGCACCGTGCTGGTTGCAAAAAACTGGTTTACAGATAAAAGTAGCTGTTTGGTCATGGAATTAAACTCGGATTTATTAAAGTATGCTCTTTATCATTTAGTTGCAGAAAATATGACTGAATTACTCCTGGGCATTTATATGTATCAGCTTGCTTAGCACCTGCAATTACAATACATTTTGCATAAACATCGGCTATAACTGCTCGGTCGGCTGTTACGGTAACGGTAAGGATGTTTGTTGTGGCCGGTTCTCCAGTTCTAGGATCGATAATATGATGCCAACCCTGACCATTCTTAATGCCCTTACGTTTGGTAATACCAGAAGTCGCAATAGCTAAAACGTTGCCGTTCTGATTTGAAATATAATCAATAATTTGACTGGTGTCTTTTGCGTCTTGAATAGCAACTTTCCAGGCCTCATTATCAAGGTCATAACCAGCGCATATAATATCGCCACCTAGAGACAACCAATAACCTGATAATTTTTTGATACTAAGTATATGGCTAAGCTCATCGAGTAAGTAGCCCTTACCGATTCCCCCAAAATCTAACGCGCTATTTTTAGGAATTTTTGCCCACGAGTCACCAATTATTAAATTATCTATTAATGATATTTGACGGTTACGATAGTCATTAACGATTTTATTGGTTCCCTGATTGGTCCACGAACCAATGTAACCGGCTTGTTGCAGTGCAGGTAGAATAAACGGATTGTATAACCCATCAGTTGCCTCAGATAAAGCTTTATTAACCTCTAGCATCCTAAGAAAAGACTGGCTGATAGGAACTTTTAAGCCGGCACGTTTATTGAACTGCGTTAATTCACTATCAGCTAAGAAACGACTAAACTGTTGCTCAAACTTAATTATGTGCCGAGTAATTTGATTAAATAATCTCTGCCTATAAGCCGTATCGGTTTTAGTTACTAGAGTAATCAGGGCTGTTGAACCAAGTGCCTGAAATTGTTGTTGCTGGCGTCCCATTATGAAACCGAGGTAATTGGTGGTTGATAATTTTTTGTCTGAGTCGTGGATGAGCTGTTGGAATTGGAATTATTACTGGTCAAACTGTTTTGAATAGTTGTCGAGTTTTGATTCTGAGCAGATGTCGAGTTTATCGTTTGATTGATAGTTGATTGTTGCCTAGATTCAACGCTAATTAATTTAGGAACTGCCCGGGCTAAGTCAACTATCATGATAAAACCAATGGCCAGAACTAATGAAGCCCCGGTAAGATAATATGTCATTCTAGAGATACTGTACTTTGGCGTTATAGACAAGTTGTTAGTCTGGCTTGTTGGAGTGAACTCTTCGGTAATAATGCGAGTAGGATCGGTATCGTGCTTAGCAAGCATTGTTTTGATATTTTTTGTAAAACCTCTTGGTCCACAGATAAAGAAGGTAAAATTGTTGTATCGTTGGTTAGTTAACTGTTCCAATTTATCGTCGCTAATTTGTCCGAGTGTTGACAGGTTGTCCTTGAGCTTATCAATCCCTCCATTAGTGATAAAAAAGACTGTTTTGAAATGACTACTCTGATGTTCTAGCTCCAGAAGTTCTTTGTAAAATGGGATATTAGTTTGGTATTTGTTGCTATAAAGAAGAGTAATGGGGAGTTGCAGCCTAGCCTCTGCCGCATAGCGAATCATGCTCATAAAAGGCGTGATGCCAATACCACCGGCTATTAAAACAATATTGCGGTCAAGTTGGTCATCTATAACAAAATTGCCAAATGGCCCGTGCACAAATACTGTTTCCCCTTCCTCTAACTCCGCTATCGAACTTGTAAATTCACCGGTAATTCGCATAGCCAACTGAAGCTCGGCTTTATTATTGGGCGAACTGACTATTGAAAAACAACGCATTGGCGAGGGGCGACCATGATATTTAAACCCGATGGCAACGTATTGTCCGGGGAAAAACTGAAACCGATCTTTTTGACGTTTCGGCTGCAGAGTAAGTAGAAGGGTATCGGGGGTAATATGCTTTAAACTTTTTACTTTGAATATATACATTTGAAGTGTCGATTATATCTAAATAACCTGCCGCTTTGCTGAAAATACAACCAGGCTGTAAATTAGATCATTTTAGGGTTTAAAGGCTAAACCGATAAGGTATCCGGCAATTGCTGCGCCCATTCCGATAATGATCATCTGTATAGCACTCTTTAACGGTTTACCTAAAGTCATCTTAGCCTTATAAACGCCAATCCCGGCTAAAATAAAGACCGATAGAATAAGTGAAATAATTATGGCCAAGTGAACCTGTAGAAAGAAAAACGGTATCAACGGTAACAGTGCCCCACCCAAAGTAGACAGACCAACTGTAAAGCTATAGATATAAACATCTTTTTTTACAATAGGTAATAAATTAATTTCCTCGCGCATCATCGTATCTACCCATAACTTGTTATCAGAAGTTATATGGTCAACAATGTCGTCAAGTAATTTACCCTTGAACCCTTTAGCTGAATAAATATCTATAATATCTTGCCTCTCCACCTCGGTCATTATTTTTATGTCTTTTATTTCCTGGGCTCTTTCGGCAGCGTAATGATCTCGGTCTGCCATTCTGGAGGTATAAGCGACAGCTGCCATTGATAGAGTTTCAGCAAAGATTGTAGCCAGTCCACCGGCAATAATTATCCGCGAGGATTTGGTGGCGGCGGCTAGCCCTAGCAGTAGCCCTAAAATTGTAACCAAGCCATCTTGACCACCGAGAATGATATCTGATAACCTAAAACTTTTTCGATGTATTTTATCCATTACTAAATAAGCATATCAAAAAAAGTCGATTTACTGATACATTGAGCGATATGAAGTCCAAACCTAGGCTTCATCAAATGTACTGCGGTGTAATGACGCGATGTGCGTATAGGCGATTTGTTCTTCGGGAGATTTTTCATCATAAGGCGTGATAAGTGATTGTTGGAATAAAACTTCAACTACGCTTACTGCCTCATCGTAAGTTAACCCCAGCAGAATATCATCACCAGTCCCGGTATCTTGAATTAGGGCTACATAATTTTGCCAGAGTAGCTGCCCTACGGTTTCAATAGCTTTCGGAGAACTTTCATCACTCATAACAGACCAATTATAAAAATGTATCCAGAAGTGTCAAATTAAAATATTATTCTTTTTCATGGGGCATAGGTTCTTTAATTACACCGCGTAAGTATTCTTCTGTTATAGCTAAGGCGTCGTGACCGAACTGTTCGGCAAGTTTTTGGCCGCGCAGCAATGTCGCATACCGGCTTTTCTCATTGGCCCCAGGTATTATTTCATCCCTAGATTTGGCAACAAAGCGGCGGGCAAGCTCATAGGGTAAGTTAAGATCGCGTGCTACAAGTTGAGCCACAGCATCATGCGCCTCAACTCTTAATTTATCGGCTTGCTCGATGTTTCGCACTGCATGACCTTCAATTTGTTCTGCTTCCTGGAAAGCTTCAAATTGTTTAACGTAATGCAAGTAAGTGTTAAAAGCTACACGGGTATCCTCTTTAAACAGCGGGCTGTTCATAGTTTCGCTGGTCATATTGCCGTTACTGTCAATAATGCCAAACTTTGCTAGCAATTCGTCATCGTTCTCTTCAAAATTTAGGGTAGACAAAATAGCGCCAAGCTTCCTTAGCCTTTCGGTTTCTAATTGACGGTCATGTTGTTCGGGATCTTCTTCAGTAATACCCAACTTGCGCTTAATCTGATCGCTAATATTTTTTCGCTCGCGCCGAATTTCTTCAATAGCCGATTTTTCTGTTTCGGAGTTAAATTCGCCGGAATGCCGCTTAGCATTTAGGGAAGCAGTTAGCTCTTTGATAAAAGGGTGTTTATCAACTCGCTGATCTAAAGCTTCGTCATCTAAATTTTCAGCATTCAAGCCACTTGCTAGTTCATCAATAATTTCATCTGGTGCTTTATTCGCAGTAGCCGGCCCACTAATTTCAGTAGGCAATGAATTATTAGACTCGAGTCCTATTTTTGGAATATTTTCTTCGGACATAAAGCTATCATAGCATAAGCTAGATTAATTGTCAAAGTAATGATAACTTTAATAGATACTAGGTTGCGAACAATTCGCGATTGGTTGTCATTTAAAGTCCTAAGACAGAACTCCTATTTCTTTACCGATAATTGATGTAATAGGAACAGGGCCGAACTCTTCTGAGTCAAGCGAGTCGCCTCGGTTATCGCCTAGTACATAGACATCCCCAGCAGGCACCACAATATCAATGTTACCCGGTGTTGTGCTACTGGCTGGCTCATAAGCAGTACTAGGGTCAAAACCGTTAGTATTTGATGTATCATAGACTGTTAACTTGCCGTTGGAGATTACTACTCTATCACCACTTAATGCCACAACGCGTTTTATAAGTTGCATATGCTGACCGTTGATTGTTTCATTAAACAAGACTATGTCATTAATTGACACCGAGGTATTAAGTAGTTTGGTATTGAGTACATTATATTTTGCTACTAAAACCTTTTGACCGGAAACAAGTGTTGGGGACATACTAGGCCCGTTTACCACATAAGTTTTATCGAGTGCAGTTGCCGTATAAGCTAAGGTTGCAATATACGTTATGTAAATAGCCAGAATGAGAATTATAAATCCTACTATTAGACTCAACAGCCTTTTAGGAATACTGGACTTCTTTGGGCTGGACAAAGCAGCAGGACTTGGTGTTGTGTACGATACAGGGGCTTGCGACGCTGGCGGGTTGTAAGGCACATTTTGATTATCCATTTAGCTATGATTATAGCATGAGACATAAGATGCTTATGGTTAAACATAGTCACTGATGTTGGAACCGCTTTATAAAAAAACTCAATACTGGCTAATGCTCGTTAGGTTGTGACTCATCCTGCGGTACATTCGACATTTGTAGTTGTGTTTTTTTAAATTTGTACATCTTAATTGCAAAATCAATACAAGCAATCATCATTATCAAAATATCAATTACTAAAATAACGAATTTCATTCCTTCTGATATAGATAATTGAAACGCAACAACACCAACAACTATAAATGGCCAGGATACTAGCAATAATGCCAATAGTTCACCAGGTCCAGCTTGACCTGTTTTATAGGACCCAAACCTAACTTTCTCTTGAATATCGGTATATCGATTGATAGGTTGAGTTGTTACATTGCTTACATTATGTATTTTATTATCGGCTTTGTAGGTAAATCTCATTACCCAATCAAAATACTTATTTATCATAGCTATAGAATATCATAAAAACAGTGTGAAATTGGTACGCCCGGCAGGACTCGAACCTGCGACCTCCGGCTCCGCAAGCCGATGTTCTATCCAGCTGAACTACGGGCGCATATTTAACAGGGGCAATTTTATCACACCTAACTATAATGATACTAATATATATCTGATAAAATAGATTTGTAGTGGAGAGGTACCGAAGTGGTCATAACGGGGCGGTCTCGAAAACCGCTGTATCCAAAAGGGTACCGTGGGTTCGAATCCCACCCTCTCCGCCAAATTGTAATTATTAGCATTATGCAAAATCGATATACAATAAAGTCATGCCAGGCAGCATATTTATAATTTGACTGATCTGGAAGGAAAATATAAATGAAACTTTATTTATCAATATTGTTCGGAGTCGGTGCCGGCACCTGGGTATTTAATAAAATGGCTAGCCGCACTCATCGGATCCAATCGGGCATCGCAACAGGTCTCGTAGCTGGGATAATGGCCTTCCTGGTTTTTTACACACTTTTATCTTCGATTCTTAAATTAAAGTAGCCATTTCATACTAGAATACCCTTCCCTTTTGCCTAATTAATAAGTATTATATGGCCATGGATGAGAAGGGGTTGGGGCACCGGCTACAACAGGCTAGAAAAGCTGCCGGATTAACGCAGCAAAGTTTATGCCAAATTGCGAATCTGAGTTATTCCACACTGGCAAAAATTGAACGCGGGGCTATCAAAGCGCCTTCAATATTTACTATTCAAAGTATTGCCGACGCCCTGCACGTCCGCTTGGATGAATTAGTTGGACGACCATCGTCAGAAGCCTTGCCAGTAAAACAACGTCAACACTCTAAGAGCGGAATTAGTTTTGTGTATTTCGATATCAACGGCTGCCTGGTGCGGTTTTTCCACCGGGCGTTTTCGAAACTGGCCGATGCTTCCGGCCAACTAGCGGATGTCGTTGAAACAGCTTTTTGGCACTATAACGATCAGGTTTGCCGGGGCGAAATGACTATCGCGGAATTCAACAGCGCGCTAGCCAAAAGGTTGTCGGTGCCGTCTGTTGATTGGGAAGCTTATTATCTGGAAGCGGTTCAGACAATGCCCGAGACACAAGAGTTGGTCCGATGGGTAAGCCGACACTATGGCATTGGTATCTTAACTAATATAATGCCGGGATTTCTAGACACTATGCGCCAACAAGGCCTTATCCCGGATGTCGCCTATGACGCGATTATCGATTCATCGGTCATCCATATTATTAAACCTGATGCAGAAATGTATAAACTGGCGACCGAGAAAGCCGGTTGCCGGCCAGATGAGTTATTGCTGGTCGATGACTCTATGACTAACCTGGTGGCTGCTGAGAAAGCCGGTTGGCATGTACTGTGGTTTGACGACTACCGTCCCGACGAATCGTCAAAGCGGATACGGCAGATATTAGAACCAGTTACTGATGAAACGGAGGCGCCGGCTGCTCCCCGGACGGCTGAATCGGCTTAACTGTTTCGGGCGGCACGTAGCGTTTGTATTCCTGTTCGATTGTCCCAAGTGTTTCTTGCGCTTCAAGCAGCTGTTTTTTCGTCTGTTCGATAACCTCTGGCGGCGCCTTGGCGGTATAAGCAGAATTAGTCAGACGGGTTTCTAAACGGAGTACCAGCTCTTTTTGGAGCTTCTGTTTTCTTCCAAGATCACGGATGTATTGTTTAAGCAGTTTAACGTCAACGTCAAGCCAGCATTGGTATGATGTTTGAATAAGCCGTAAACCCGGACCGACTTGCACCTCTGTTACTGTTTCAACGTTAGTCAATCTTTCAATCAGTTTCGCGTTGTCTCTAACGAATTGGGGCGCAATATAATGAAGCCGGGTTTTCTTTAGCTTCAAACTGTTTTTAAAGTAACGTACCTCATTGATGATAGTCTGGATTTCCTCAAATTCATGACTAAACTCCGGATAAGCGGTAATCATATCTGGCCAGCGGCTGGCTATCAACATGCTTTGCGGTTCCCAACTTAGAGTTTGCCAAATCGTTTCAGTAACAAAAGGCGCGAACGGGTGGGTAATTTTAAGTATTATCTCTAAACAAGCCCCTAAAATTTCCAGATTTGGCTGTAATTTGGATGCCTCGATGTACCAGTCAGCAAAATCGTCCCAGATAAAATGATAAATGCACTCATAGGCTTCACTATACCGGTGATTATCCATATCTTCTTCGGTGGTTCTGATTGTCTGCTGTAATTTTGTTAATATCCAATAATCAGCCAGCGATGACATCGTCAGGTGTTTCGGGCGTTTGAATTTGTCGCCGACTTTATCTTCAATGTAACGGGCTATATTCCATAACTTGTTGCAGAAGTTACGGGCGTCTTCAATTTTGCGCTGGTCATATCCCCGGTTAACACCGGCTGTCCGGCCAGTGATCAAACCTATTCTTAGGGCGTCAGAACCGAACTGATTAATGACTTCTCTGAAATTAACGACGTTTTCGAGGCTCTTGCTCATCTTGGCGCCGTCTTCGGCCATCACGTAGCCATGGATATAGACTGCTTCGAAGGGTATGTTGCCGGTAACGTATAAGCCCAGCATTATCATGCGGGAGACCCAAGGATAGAGCAATTCGCTGCCCGTCTCCATTAAGCTGAGCGGATAAAAATCTTTGAAGTCCTGACCTTTAGGATAATTAAGGGTGGCGTATGGCCAAGACGCGCTGGAAACCCAAGTATCAAGTACGTCCGGGTCACGGCGGTAGGTCTGGCCATTATAGACTATCAGCTCATGCTGCACTTCCTCGCTATAGATCCAGTCATCTGGTTTATTGATGTTCTGAAAAGCCGGTATCGGTATGCCCCAGGCAATCTGGCGGCTAATATTCCAATCCCTTAATTGCTTTAAGTATCCGATTAATTGGGTTTTTTTGGACTCAGGATAAAATTTTATCTGGTTTGCCTCCAAGACATCGACTGCCCTTTTAGCTAACGGCTTCATATCAATAAACCATTGTTCTCGGAGCAGCGGTTCAATGATTGTGCCGCACTTATAACAGTGCCCGATGTTATGCCTAATGCTTTCAACATTGACAATAAACCCCTGCTCTGCCAGATCTTTGGCGACTTTATCCCGAGCGTCAACAACTGACAGCCCCCGGTAACGCTCCGGCATGCTGTCGGCAATAACTCCCTCGGTGGTGATAACAGAGATAAGCGGCAGATGGTGTTTCTGTCCGACATCAAAGTCATTTTGGTCATGGGCGGGTGTCAGCTTGACAGCTCCCGTCCCGTATTTTTGATCGACAAAATTGTCGCTGATTATCGGAATTTCCCGGTTAACCAAGGGTAACTTTACTGTTTTACCAATGAAACCTCGGAAACGGCTATCGTCAGGATGCACCACTACGGCAGTGTCGCCAAGCATTGTTTCCGGGCGGGTAGTCGCGACAACTATCTCGCCAGAGCCATCAGTTAACGGATAACGGATATGCCAAAGATTACCCTGCTCTTCTTTGTAAACTACTTCTATATCCGCGAAACTGGTACCGTGGAAGGTGCAGAAGTTTACGAGCCGTTCTCCTCTTACTCTTGTTTAGGATTTGAATATAAGAATATAATTAAGATTAAGTCTATACTTAATGCAGTGGATACAAACATTAACCAAAAGCTTATCAAGAAACAATATCAAAATCCTTCTCACCTTAATACCCGTCGTAACTTACAAGAAAGATTTAGCACTAATAGATACGGCTGGTGGAGATGGATTTTTGACCACTTTAATTTTCCTCCAAACTGTAAAATTCTAGAACTTGGCTCAGGATTAGGATTACTATGGCTTGAGAATGAAAAAAGAATCCCAAAAAGCTGGGATATTACGCTGACTGATTTCTCCACACCAATGTTAGACAAAACAAAGCAAGACCTTAGTAAAATTAAGCATAATTTTAAATTTAAGATTGTAGACATCCAAGATATTCCTTATTCAGACGAAGAATTTGACGCAGTAATTGCTAATCACATGCTTTACCTTGTTCCTGATATTGAAAAGGCAATAGCAGAAGCGGCTCGAGTAACTAAACCCGGAGGAATAATAATTGCCTCAACTAACGGCTCTAGCTACATGAAGGAACTGGAAGATTTACTTGAAAAGTCTAATCTTCCTGTGCACCGGGGATACAATAAATACACATTTTCTCTTGATAACGGAAAAGCTTTTCTGGTGAAGTATTTTTCTAAGGTGGAAGTCTTTCGATATGAAGATGCTTTGTTGGTCACAGAGGCCGAGCCACTCGTAGCCCATATTTTATCCACCAACGAAGGCTTAAATGAAAAGCAAATAAAAGAAGTAAACTCTTACTTCAAGCAATACTTTGTCGAGCACCAAAAACTGCTGATTACAAAAGATATTGGCCTGTTTATAGCACAAAAATAGAAATTCTTTTGTTCGTTTAAAATTTAAACCCCTACAACACTTTGGTCTAGTATATCCATAAGAACATAGATTTTTTGATTGTTGCCAGCTATAAACAACAAAACCAATAGTTAAAACTATTAGTAGTATTAATTTGGTTCTATGAGAAATATTTTTTTGGCATAATTTAATAGTACTAGAACCAAACGTAGTTCTCGTGCTTTATAATCAATAAAACACCAACATATTTCTATTTCATATTTTGATACCAGGACTCTGCATTAATAGGCTTTATATTATTCCAATCAAACTTTTCCCATTTATCCCTCGTAATAGCCTTCTTGGCTAGAAATTTTAACGCTGTTTGACGTTTACCATACGACATACCCATAGCCCATCTCCAAGCCCGGTCGTGTGGTGTATCTCGGTCTCCTCTTTCCTCAAATTTACGGCACTCTTTTCCCCAATTTTTACCTAGAGCCGACTTAACGACATCATACTCGAATAAGTAAATATGGCGATGCTCCATTTCCTGGCCCTCATCACTATCCCATTTAAACTTTCCGACCAGACCGAGATCTTCTACCCATAAAGCATTACCACCAAGTAGACGATGAGATAACTCATGAATGATTGTTATTAACTTAAATTCAATAGAACGATAATCTCCGGCTAGTTTCATAGAACAAATAAGATTCCCGGCATGACTTCTACCCCCATCGATAACTCTTGCCGTAATTCTCGTTTGCTGAAAAGTCAATCCTGTAATTTCTACGAAAGATTTTAGTATTACATCCTCATATTGCTTCCAGATTTTTCTATATTGCTCTGTCTCCAGGAGTACTTTTATACTATTTTCATTAGGCTTTATGGTTAGTTTCATATTAATTAAATATTTATCTATAAAGTTACCTAATTAATAAATTAATACCACTACCAAATGTGCAATTCTTCCATAATCTGTTGCAGGGAATCTCTGTCAAAATCCGGCGCACTTAACCATTGTTGTAAAGTTCGTCTAGAATCTTCAATACCCTCGATTACATTATTAAATAATTGCTGGTTGGCTTCTACGTCTAGAATATCTTTCAATGTGGTCGCCATTAGATCCCAAGAGGGAGCTTGCTCAAGCGCGGCTTCAAGTTCTGGATTTGGTTCTTCTGGAAATTTGTGCGGGTATTTGTCTAGGATTGCTCTTAATTGTTCCCATGCATCTTTGTCCATGCCTTCAGTCCGAGATTTAGCCATAATAGTTTCTCCGTCGGAGTTTAATCTTACAGACATAAAAATGAACTTGTCTTGAAAATTTCCCCTGAAGGCAAGACTAACTGAGTCAATATTAATACTGCCAATCTCATCTGTAGTACTCTGAATTTCTAGTCCAGTAAATCCTTTTATATCTTTTGGCAATTTTGTGATAGCATCGATTGTCTCCGACAAATCCCAGTCAACACTTTCTACGTCAAGGACTTCCTCGGGCTTATTGGCTCTTGCCTGTTCGATTAACAATTGTTCATATTCAGAATCTTTAGCTTGATCTAATTCCCGCTCAAACTCTAACTCAGAAGCAACAATAGCTTCTTCACTTAAAGCGCTTTGGGCTAATGCAGCCTCAGTTACGTAGTCTTTATATATTGACCATGTATCCGGACCAACAATTTTTTGAAGTAACCTATTCTTATCTTGTTGAAGGCCAGTTAAAGCATTCTGCAGCCGAGATGCAACTGTTTTTTCCTTAAACTCAACTGTGTTTGTAAAAAATTCTGAAGTTTGATGATGCTGGCTATCTAAATTAAGCAAGTTATTAACCCATACTACTTCTTGCTGTTGGACTTTATTAATGCCTAATTTTTCATCTGCCTCAATTTGGCTAATTATCTCAGCAGATGTTCTCGGAATGCCGGACCGATAGTTATTATGAACACGCCTAAAAACAAACTTATCCGGGACACTTTTATCAATATTCCAGCTTGCTCTTGCATGCTTAAATATAAGTTCATGGCGTATTATTTTTGCAATGTCTGCCGCACCAGGTAATCGACGGACAGTGCCCAAATCCTCTTTATATAGGAATCTGACAAGTACAGTTTTAGCATATAAGTCACTCGGATTCTGGGCATTGTCTTCCACGAAAATCTGAACACCACCAATTTCATCAGGCATGCCAGCTTCTCTAATCATATCTGAATTAAATGTCGACAACTTAAAATATTCGCTTTTATCAGGATTGGTTGCAGCCCAATTCCAAAGTTTGTCGATATTTGGAATATTTTCCTCTCCTTGAATGTCAATATTACTACTTAGGATATCTTTAATCTCATCATCTTCTGCTTTTAATTCTTCAAATTCAGCTAATTTTTCTTCCTTACCCGCAGCAATTAATTTAGCTCCTGTGCCAACTGGATCTTGGAGGTAATCATTATATTCTTTGGCCCACTGTCGCCTGGCATCATCATCTAATTCACTTGCTCTGTCTCTTACTCCATGTTGCTCAACATAAAATACTAAACGGTCAAATAAAGTATGTAATTCTTCTTCAGAAGCAGGTAATTCACCAGAGTTATTTTCATTGAATGGTAGCTTTTCTGACATATAATAATATTAACATATGCTTGATTATATGTCAATTACTTGGTACGTCGAACCAAACACAGTTCCAACCTTTAGCCCTGCATAATGTAAGTTATACTTAATTCTAGGCATGAATAAACACATCTCGGAAGTCATTACTTATAACAATAAGGAACTCATTCTTACAGCAGTAAGCTTGTCTGATTCCGTCATCCCTGATTCGATTCTGTCTGTAGTAAGTAATGCATTTAAGAAACTGTCTCCATACATAAAAGACGATAGGCAGGTGATTTATGTCAGAGATATTCCTACCCTTTCTATCAACTATAAGTATCCTAGTGGTCATTGTTTCAATCGTTATGAAGCTATGATTGCTTTGCCTAATTGGGATGTAAAAAAGCAACAGTTAGTAGCTACCATTAACCATGAACTGCATCATATGGCACGCTGGCAGAATGCTGGCTATGGCGATAGCCTTGGTGGAGCAATTCTGAGTGAGGGTTTAGCAACGTATTATGAAGAACTCCAATCTGGCTGGTCTCCTCCATGGTCAAAAGCGAAGCTTACTACACTTAACCTATCTGATGCGCTTGATAACTGGAATGATGAACATTATGACCACCGTAGTTGGTTTATTGGGTCTGATAAGGATCGATGGGTTGGATATACCATTGGTTATAGATTAGCTAAGGAACTTTTTAAAAATGGATTTAACCTAAGAAAATCGCTTTTAATAAAACCAGATAAGGTTAAAGCTATAGCTGCAAAGCTTTTGAGTTAATACTTAAACCCTAATCTAGGCAGTTCAAATTCATACAATTACTAAATCGGTTAATGTTTAACATAGACCTCGGCAACATTCTGGGCCAGTATATCCAGACGAACATGGATTTTTTGATTGTTGCCAGTTATAGACAATGAAACCGGTAATTAAATTAGTTAATACTATAAGTACAACCACTAGTAGTATTAATTTAGTTCTATGAGAAACATCTCGTTTTAACATAATCCAATAATACCAGAATTAGATTTATAACATTACTGCGCGATAAATAGGTATACTAGTGTGCCGTAGTAAAGGCAGCCCCAACCTATTGAATTTGTGAATTTATATCTCGAATTAACTCAACATCATGTGCTAAAACTTTGAATTTAATGTCGAATTGCTCTTAAACATATCTAGGGCTACAACCTCATAACGAGAATAAACACTTCTAACTATTGAAGTATTGTAACTATCCTGAGTTATGATTTCATTCATGGCACATCATTCTGGTCAAAGATAGGTTCCCAGCCAAGCTTGCGCTGTTTTTTTGCAAGCTTAAGTACTGTATCTACCAAATCTTGACTAACTTCTTTATCTGGTCGCCATTCTGTCCGCCGGCCACCACCGCGATATCGGCTGAAGATTTCAATGTTTTGACAGTGATAAGCATGGCCTCTATCATCAACTTTAACAAGATCATATCTGGTACCACTAGACCACACTGTCCGCCCCGATTCAAATTTTTGTACATATATAGCAAAAGGAAGTTCAGCAGTTAAATACTCTTGCTTAAGAACTATTGACTCAGCTCGGTCTTGTTCATCATCATAAAGTTCAAAAATGAATTGCTTATATTCTTCAAAATAGTCTTTAAGTAAATCACCTATGCCGCTAGCTAAAAGTGTGTCGGTAGCATATTTTAAGTATGTCTGCACTTCAGGAGACAACTGTTCTTGGTTCTGAGAAGGAGTAAATTCTGACATATGCTATTTATAGCATAATAATAATAAATAGTCAATTTATGGTAAATCGCAATTTAGATAATCCAAACCTGGCGAGTAGATAACTGAATGCTATTAAATATAAGTTTAAGCTTTAATAAATGTACTAGTCTAAACTATTTCTAATCCTTGCGCTATAGCCCCAATCACGTTCTTCTGATGCCACTTTTTGTGGATTTTTATAAAGCATCCTGGCACGTGCATTTATCCCATAAGAATAAAATGATTCTTCATAAAGCCCAAGCCCTCTTCTTAAGCTGCTCCAATCCTTTGTAGGTGAGTCTAGTCTTTGGTCTAGATAATCCACTTTTTCGAATTTCCCACTAATAGTGTCTACTATCATATCTTGAAGTGCAGCCTTCCAAGTAATAAAAGATTTTAATAATTCAGGATGATACCTTAAGTCTAAACGGCCTGGGTCTAGCCATTCAGAATCAATATAAACTCCGCCTTTTTTTAGAACTCTTGATATTTCTGAAAACATACCAGTGGCAGTATCAGCGTCAAGTGCATATTTCAAGCCATCACTTGTAATGATATCTACCGAATTATCCGCAAATGGTAAATGGGTAACGCTAGCTTCAACAAAATCGATACCAGGATGTTTTTCTTTAGCTACACTAAGCAATGAAGAGTTTCTATCAATACCAACGGTTTTATCTGCAAAAGGTGCAATAACAGCAGCTGTATTCCCGGTGCCAGTACCTAAATCTACGGCTAATTGGACTTTATCAATGCCGAGATCTCTAAGTTGTCTCTTTACGCCTGATTCTATTGCCTTATCTCCACTTGGACTATGAAATCCGTATAAAACATCAAACCAATATCTACCGTTTGGAGCTATTTGAGACGTTAAACCGTATCTTTCTTCGGGTTTTGCTAATACAACAGATTGAGCAAATTCGATTAAATCATTTGCAGAGATATCTTTTAACTCAGATGGTTGGTCGACACCCAAACTATCTTCTTCAATAACCTTGTTACTAACGCAATTCCATAAATATGGATTTTTTGGCTCATTAGCAAAATCTTCAAGTAATTCTCGCCGGGTTTCAATGCCTTCTAAGATATCTTCAGGGATCCATTCAACCCTGTTATGTTCAAGTATGTAGTCCGGGCTAGATTCATTAAATTCAAATGACATATGCTTATATATAAGCATAAGCTTGAATAAATGTCAATCTAATGATACTTAGTACACCGCAATCAAGGCAGTTCCAACTCATATATAAGATTACTTAACTTAATCTAATTTGTTGCATTATTGGTGTATTGCAAATATTGCCGACTTCCCAATAATGCAGCCATACCAAAATGTAATTTCTGTTGATATTGAGCATCTTCTAAAGCATGGTGAGTAAAATCACCATCTGGAATAATTAAGGCTGGAAGCTTCCCCTTAGATGTCAGGCTCCAGTCCCAATTACCCGTTAAGGGAAGAGCTAGAGATTTTAAATCAAAGGGAGCAATGCCAAATGGGTTCTTTTCTATACCTGATTTGAGGAAATACAAATCTACAAATCCCCAATCAAATGCCGCATTAAAAGCTGTAAAAATTGGCTTCTTGCCGGTTTGCTCTTGCAAATTATTCAGCCATGCCTGAAATTTAGTCATCACTTCGTGGTAATCCGGAGCCTCGACTAGTAACCGTTGCCTAGGCAAACCATGTTGCTCACAAAATTCCCTATTACCTTGTTTGAATTCCTCATAAGCCGGTTTTATCTCGCTATAAAATGATTCACCGGTTGGGCTTTGGGCGCCTATTGAGAGCATTGAACCGTGTCCAGCAATACCATCAGCTTCTACATCTACATCCACATAAAGTTGCGGGGCATTTAAAACTATTTCTCGCCCCCTATTAAATATTTCTGTTCTATCTAATGTTGACTCTTGTGCGTCGGCTATTGGAAAAGTTTCGTCCATATTGTTATTTTATTTCATCTGATTGAACTATACTACTTGCATCTTTGGGGTTTTCAGCCGGCTGTTCCCTTAGAGGCGGGTTGTATGCGCATACCATTAAGTCATATGATTCTTCTGGTTCAATACTACCAACTACTGTACCGCGCATCAGAAAGAAGGCTTTCTTTCCGGATTGTGTGGTAAAATCACTACTTTTATAGTCTAAATAACCATCTCGTTCAACCAAATAATCTGCTAGTAAATCTTTATAACTGGGAGCATTTTCTATGCCAAGCTGTTTAATAACTGCTTCATACGAATCTATACTAGTGGCTGCTTCCCCGCCGGAAGTATACATAATGACCATAAACTCGTCCTTTTTAAAGAAATTATTATTTCTTCGACTTTCAATACTATCTTCATCGAAAGGCCAGCGGCTAAAACCTCCACAACATCGAAATTTAGATATATCGTCTAAACGGATAGTCAACTTTTCACCAGGATTCAGTCCGTCTACTGATTTACCAAAGCGATATACATTTACCATGCCATTGCGTGGCAGTCCAACAGATTTGTACTGGTCGCGAATATCTGGATTTTTATCATACAATTCCAAGGGAAAGCAAAGACTTGCCACCCAAGTCTCTCTAAATTTAGGAGGTTCAACCTCTTTACATAATTTATAGGGTTCGGTATCTTGTTTTAGCGAATCTGTTTCAATAACAACTTCAGACTTTGGTGGATGAGGTAAGACTGTTGGGTGTTCTGTTTCTATATATTGAGAAGGGAGCTTTTCTGACATATGCTAATATTAGCATAAGCTTGATAATTAGTCAATATACTGGTACGCCCGGCAGGACTCGAACCTGCGACCTCCGGCTCCGCAAGCCGATGTTCTATCCAGCTGAACTACGGGCGCATGTTTAACAGGGGCAATTCTAACACATCTAATAGTAATGATACTAGCATATATCTGATAGAATAGATTTGTCATGGAGAGGTGTCCGAGTGGTTAATGGTACCGCTCTCGAAAAGCGGTGTATCGATATTTCGGTACCGTGGGTTCGAATCCCACCCTCTCCGCCAGATAGATTATGGAACTTTTTACAGAGGTCAAAGACAATGAAAGAGGTAGAAAGGGCTTCTCAAAAACCCTGTTTTTGTCTCAAGGGCTTAGATTTTAGCTGACCCCACCTGGGTCTGGAACTGCCTAAATACCCCTTAAACTCTCGAAATTATGGAACTTTTTATCAAAACAAGTTCTATAACCAACTTATTTGTTTATTTAGCCTAAGTTCTGAGAAGAGCTAATGCACCATAAAGACCCGCATCTTCTTTGTAGTGAGCTAAGGTAATTTCAAAGCTCTTCAAATTTGGGTGTTCAATACGCAGTTTTTGAAAAACATTCTGCAAACGAGGCCATTGTTTAACAGCTACTCCACCACTTATTACTAAGCGTGGTGGATCCAGAGCAGTTATAAATGTAACAA
>Ga0326728_10012008_pt1 | contig 19493 bp, 19 predicted proteins | sample MB3enrmetagenome_FD_207602 | JGI IMG/M metagenome (GOLD analysis project Ga0326728, IMG submission 207602) | Lab enriched peat soil microbial communities from McLean, Ithaca, NY, United States - MB31MN | ecosystem: Environmental > Terrestrial > Soil > Wetlands > Peat | place: USA: New York... | reverse complement strand
AGCGTACCGGGAGAGCCTTGAGATAGCGCGCCAGATCAGACAGGCAACAGGGGATACGCCCGAGGCCCTGCGCGACGTGAGCGTATCGCTCGACAGGGTCGGCGACGTGGCCCGCCAACGGGGCAACCTGGATGAGGCCGAGACAGCGTACCGGGAAAGCCTTGAGATACGACGCCAGATCAGACAGTCAACAGGGGATACGCCCGAGGCCCTGCGCGACCTGAGCATATCGCTCAACAGGGTCGGCGACGTGGCCCGCCAACGGGGCAACCTGGATGAGGCCGAGACAGCGTACCGGGAGAGCCTTGAGATAGCGCGCCAGATCAGACAGGCAACAGGGGATACGCCCGACGCCCTGCGCGACGTGAGCGTATCGCTCGACAATGTCGGCGACGTGGCCCGCCAGCGGGGCAACCTGGATGAGGCCGAGACGGCTTACAAAGAATCTCTTCTCTTATGGCAGCGTCTCGCTTATGTTCTGCCTGGGTTTGAGGATTACGACAAACAAGTTAAACGCGTTGAAGAGGCATTACGGAGCATAAGGGAAACCTCGCATTCAGCCTAAAGTTCTTTGCTGGCTAATCTAGCGGCGAGGGGCAGGCATGGAACGTGCGCCTGGGACTCGCCGGCACAGAAAAGGCAAGACCGGATGCTTTAGCATCCGGTCTTGCCTTTTCCACATCGCCCATGTAAGATGGTGGCGTGCAAAACAAAGCCGAGCTAAAAGGGCGGGCCCTTGCGTTTCTATTCCTTTTGTGGACCCTCTGGTTCATGAATATAGGCATCAGGGCTGTCTTCTCGCCCATATTGCCGATCATCGAGGACGAGTTCTCCATCACCCACGCGCGGGCCAGCAGCATATACCTGCTCCAGTCGGCCGGCTACGGCGTCTCCATCTTTTTTGCCGGCCTTTACGCCGGCGCCTTCGGCTACAAGAAGTCGATCATCCTCTGCCTCTTTCTCGGGGCGGCCGCCTGCTTCCTTGTGCCCTTCGCCAGGACGGTCTCCATGCTTTACGCCCTCGCCTGTGTGTCGGGCGTCGCCGCGGGGATCTACTTACCGTCAGCCATCCCGCTTATCACCCATTATTTTGCAGAAAGGCAGTGGGGCAAGTCGATAGCGATCCACGACTCGGCGGCCTCCTTCAGCATAGTGTCCGTGCCGCTCATCGCCCTTTCGATCCTCCATTTCCTGCCGTGGAGGGGGATTTTCATTGTCTTCGGGTCGGTCTTCTGCGCCTGCGCCGTATCCTTCACGCTGGCAAGCGACGAGGTGAGGGTCGTCCGGCCCGCTGCGCGCGTCCACGCGGACCTTTTCAAGAACCGGGCGCTCTGGATCATAGCCGCCACGTGGATCGCGGCATCGGGCGCCTACTGGGGCGTCTACTTTACCATCCCCCTCTTCCTGACAAAGGAGCTCTCCCTGAGCATCGGCTACGCGAGCACGACCCTCGGCCTGTCGAGGCTGGGAGGGATAGCGGTGGCCATCATGTGCGGGGTACTGGTCGATAAGTTCAGCCTGCGGAAGATCACCTTCACGATGCTCCTCTCTTCGGGCCTGCTGACGATAGCCGTGGGCGCCTCCTCGGCACGGCTCGTCGGCGTCGCCCTCTTTTTTCAGGTGATCTGCGTGACCGGCTTCTTCCCCATGGGGCTCGTCGCGATAGCGAAGATGTTCGGCACGGAGGTAAGGGGGATGGCGACCGGCGTAATACTGACGTGCAGCCTGCTCGCGGGCAGCGGCCTCGGCGCCTACCTGCTGGGTCTCTCCGGCGACCTCGTCAGCTTCAGGGTGGGCTACATATGCCTCGGCTGCCTCGTCGCCCTCTCAAGCTTCCTTCTGTTCTATCTGAAAGGGCTCGATTAGGGATAGGGCGCCCACACTTACAGCGGCCGTTCCCCTTTGAAATGCTTCTCCATCGCCGGCCTCAGGTTGTTGATGGCCTGGGCGTGTATCTGGCAGACCCGCGCCTCTGTAACGCCGAGGGTTTTGGCTATCTCCTTCATGTTCATGTCTTCGTGATAATAAAGGGTGAGGACCATCCTCTGCCGCTCCGACAGCCTGTCGATCTCTGCGCCGAGGATCCTCTCCACCTCGTAGAACTCGGCGTATTTCTCCGGGTTCTCATTGTCGTCGAGGACGTAGCCGATGACCTTGTCCCTGCTTTCGCCGACGGCATCGCTCATGTCTTCGATGCTCACTACGGAGAGGTTGCCGCAGCTCCTCAGCATGGAGAGGTAGGAGTCGAGGTCCATCTTCATCTCCCGGGCCACTTCCTCCTCGTCCGGGTATCTCCCCATCTCGTGCTCCAGCTTCCTCGTGACCTCCTGGATCTTCCTCGCCTTTGCCCTCGCGCTGCGGGGGAACCAGTCCCTCGACCGCAGCTCGTCGATCATCGCCCCCCTGATCCGCAGGTAGGCAAAAGTGTTGAGCTTCGCCCCCCTGGTCGGGTCGTACTTTTCCATCACCTCCAGGAGGCCGATAATACCGGCGGAGACGAGGTCGTCCACGAAGTTGTCGTTCTCGAACCCCCTGGCCATCTTGTAGGCGAGGTGCTTGATGACGGGGAGGAACTCCTCGATGACCTTCTCCCTGAGATCCTTGTCTGCGTTCGAGTAGGCTTTTGGGATCATCACCTTACCATTCTGTCGCATATCCTGGCCAGCGCTTTCGTTGCGGCGCTCTGGGGGTACGCCTCCGCCCAGAGCTTCTGCCTCCTCGTCGCCGCGCCTATGTTGCCGTCTACGGGTATGTAGCCGAAGAAGTCGAGATAGACGTCGAGGAACCGGTCCGTGACAGTCACGATCTTGTTGAATATGGCGAGGGCCTCTTTCTCGTCGCGCACCAGGTTCGCGATTATGCTGAAGTTCTTCCGCTCGGTCCTACCGCGCAGCGCCTTTATCACCGCGTACGAATCGGTGAAGCTCGCCGGGTCCGGCGTGACGACGACGAAGATGTCCTCGCTTATGGCGTTGAAATACATCACGTTCGAGGAGAGGCCGGCCGAGGTGTCTATGATGAGGAAGTCGTAATCGGGCAGCTCCCTGAAGGACGAAAGGAGTATCTGTCTTTCCTCCATGCTCAGGTTGGAAAGCTCCGCCACACCAGACGTCGCGGGGATGACCTTGATGCCGAACGGCCCCTCAACGACTACGTCCGTGATCACCTTCTTCCCTTCGATCAGGTCCCTCACGTTGAACTTGGGGACCATGCCGAGCATCACGTCGATATTGCCGAGGGAGAGGTCGGCGTCGAATATGTACGCAGCCTCGCCCATGCCGGTCAGCATGTAGGCCATATTGGAAACTATGGACGACTTCCCGACACCCCCCTTGCCGCTCGTGACCGCAACGGTCCTTCTCCTTTTGCTCATCGCGCCTGCTTCGGATAATGACTGCATCACTCTCGCACCTCAATGCCCTTATATAGTCGTGCCGCCCCTATTGCTCGCCGATCTTGACGACGCCCACGGACTGTATCTTGATTTGCGACGGTATCTCGTTGTGGGATATCACGGTGATCCCCTGGATATGCCTCTCAAGGAACTTCCGCAGCTTCCACCGTATGATGGGGTGCACCAGGAGGATCGGCTGCACGCCTTTGAGCATCGCCTTTTTCGATTCCTCCCCGATCTTCTCGACGAGCTTCTGCCCGAACGCGAGGTCGAGGGCCAGGATGCCGCCATCGTCGGACGCCTGGAGGCGAGCGATCACCTTTTCTTCCAGGGTCTTTTCCATGAGCATAATGTTGAGGACGCCGTCCGCAAGGTACGGCTTCAGGATGCTCCGGGCCATCTTCTGGCGCACGTACTCCGTGATGATGTCCGGGTCCTTGATCGTCCCGCAGGAGTCGGCAATGGCCTCCAGGATCGTGACGAGGTCCCTGATGGAGACCTGCTCCCGCAGGAGGTTCTGGAGCACTTTCTGGATGACCCCCATGCTCACCTGGTTCTGGTTTATCTCCTCGATGACCTTCTGGTGCGTCGAGGAGATCGAGTCGATCAGCTTCTGCGTCTCCCGCCGCGAGAGCAGCTCGTGGGCGTTGTTCCGTATTATCTCCGTCAGGTGCGTTGCGACGACCGTCGGGTGGTCCACGATGGTAAGGCCTTCCGAGACATACCTTTCCCGGTCCTTTTCCTTGACCCAGTGCGCCTCAAGGTTGAAGACAGGCTCCCGCGTGGGCACGCCGTCCACCTGCTTTTCGTTCCCTTCCGGGCTCATGGCAAGGACGTGGCCGAGGAGGAGCTCGCCCCTTCCCACCTCTATGCCCTTCAGGTGGATCACGTACTCGCTCGCCTTCAACTGGAGGTTGTCCTTCAGCTTCATGGGAGGAACGACGATGCCGAGCTCCAGGGCCATCTGCTTCCTTATGGCCCTTATCTTGTCGAGCAGCTCGCCGCCGTGCTCCGCATCGACCATGGGAATCAGGGCGTAGCCGATCTCCAGCTCGAGTATCTCGACGGGCTGGACCGTCTCTTCCTTTTCCTTCCCGTCCCCCTTCGGGACGGGGAGCGCGGCCGCCTCTTCCTTTTTGGCCTTGTTGATGACGTAGCTCGCAGCGAAGGTGACGGTCGAGAGGCCCATGAAAGGCATGAGCGGCATACCGGGCACCAGACCGAGCGAAAGGATGATTGCGGAGGCAAGGAGGATGGCCTTCGGCTGCATGAAGATCTGGTTTATCATGTCCTTGCCCAGGTTCGTCTCGCTCGCCGCCCTAGTGACGATGATGCCTGCGGCGGTCGACGTCAGCAGGGCCGGTATCTGGGTGACAAGGCCCTCGCCTATCGTCAGGATCGTATAGTTGCCCAGGGCCTCCGCAATGCCCATGCCCTTTTGCAGGACGCCGATGGCGAACCCGCCCAGGATATTAACGAATATGATGATGATGCCGGCTATGGCGTCTCCCCTTACGAACTTGCTCGCCCCGTCCATCGCGCCGTAAAAGTCTGCCTCGATCTCGATGCCCTCTCTTCTCTTGCGGGCCGTCACGTCGTCGATCAATCCCGCGTTGAGGTCTGCGTCTATGCTCATCTGCTTGCCGGGCATGGCGTCCAGGGTGAATCGGGCGGCCACCTCTGCGACCCTGCCCGCGCCCTTCGTGATGACCACGAAGTTGATGATTACCAGGATGAGGAAGACGACGCAGCCGACCACGTAATTGCCGCCTATGATGAACGTGCCGAACGCCTTTATGAGCTTCCCGGCGGCCTGCGGCCCCTCGTCGCCGTGCAGGAGTATCAGCCTGGTCGAGGCGATGTTCAGGGAAAGCCTGAAGAGCGTTGCTATGAGGAGCACGGAAGGGAAGACCGAGAAGTCGAGAGGCCTGCGTATGTACATGCCTACGAAGAGGACCAGCAGGGAGATCGATATGTTCGTGGTGAGGAACATATCCGCAAGGAAGGGAGTTAGGGGAACGAGCATTACGAGTATGACGAAAACGACGCTGACGGCGATCATGACATCGCCCTTTTCCCTTATCCAGCTGACGAACTTTTCCATCAGAGTGCCACCCTGTTCCTTTCTTTATAGACCTGCGCAAGCAGCTCGGCCACGATCACGTAAAACTTCTCCGGGATGTAGTCCCCGACCTTCACCGCGTAAAAAAGCGCCCGCGCGATGGGCTTGTTCTCTATAATCGTTACGCCAGCCGCCCTGGCGGCCTCTTTTATCTTTTCCGCCACGAACCCCCCGCCCTTCGCTACGATCCTCGGGGCGGGCATCTGCTTCGCCACGTACATGACGGCGATGGCGAGGGTCGTCGGGTTGGCGAGGACGAAATCCGCCTTTTTGACGTCCTCGATCATCCTCCTGCGGGCCATGTCTCTCTGGATGCTCCTGATCCTCGACTTGACCAGCGGGCTGCCCTCCCTCTCCTTGTATTCTTCCCTGATCTCCTGCCGCGTCATCATCAGGTCTTTTCTCTGCTGCCACCTCTGCCTCGCGTAATCGAGGCCGGCCAGGAACAGGAAAGCGGCGCCCAGCTTCATCGTAAGGCCGAAGGCGGCCTTTCCTACGAAGCCGATTATCGTGACCGTCTCCTGCCCCCCGAGGGAGAGTATGACAGGCAGCTCCTTGACGATCAGGGAATGGACGAAATAGACGAGTATGCCTATCTTGATTACCGACTTGAGCATCTCGAAGAAAGACCTCTGGGAAAAAAGCCTCTTGATGCCCTTGAAGGGGTCGAGCATCTCGAGCTTCGGCGTCATCGCCTCGACGCTCCACATGAAGCCCGTCTGGATGAAGCCGGAGAAAAGCCCGAGGGCGACGAGAAGGGCAAAGACGGGGACCACCATGAGGAGCCACTGCGATACGGCGAAGGAGAGTATGCCCTGGACGCTCGACACCGTGATCTCCGCGTTCGCGCCCCTGATATAATGGCTGTAGACGCTGAACATCTTGTCGAAGCCCCTCGACATGGCGTAGTAGAGGAAGACGGTCATGAAGATGATGACGAAGCAGGAGGCGAGCTCCGGGGACTGCGCCACCTGCCCTTTCTTGCGCGCGTCTTGGAGCCTTTTCTCGGTCGGCTGCTCGGTCTTCTCCTGAAACGTATCCGGCATAGTCTGCCTCTTTCGCCCTTAGACCATAAGCCTGATGATCTTGAGCATCTCGCCGTCCATGCCCCTGAAGATCCCAGCGATAACGGGGACGATAAAGTTCAGGGAGAGGGCGAGGACGGTGAGGGTGATCAGTATCTTCATCGACGCCCCCTCGATGAAGACGTTCACCTGCGGCACCAGGCGCGAAAGCACGCCCAGGGCCAGCTCGACCAGAAAGAGCGTAACGATCACCGGGGCGCCGATCTTCAACCCCGCCGCGAAGAGCTTGCCCGTAGCATCGATCATGTAATTGAAAAGGCCGGGGCGCACCGTAACTGCGCCGGGTGGCACCTGCCTGAGGCTTGCGGCGATGCCCTTCAGGAAGATGTGGTGGCCGTCTATCGCGAGGAATATCATGATCGCCAGGAGACTCTTGAGCTGCTCGATCACCGAGGTCTGGACGCCCATCGTCTCGTCCAGGGAGCGGGCGAAGGAAAGGCCCGACTGCATGGAGATCACCTCTCCGGCCGCGCTTACCGTCGCAAAGAGTATCCTCACCATGAACCCTATGGAAAAGCCGACGAGGGTCTCCTTCGCTATGGCGACGAGGAGCAGAAAGGCATCCCCGCCGATACCAGGAAGGGGCACGGACTTGAAGAGCAGGAAGGCGATCAGGAGGGAGAGGCCCGCCTTATAGACCGTCGATATGCTCTTCGACTCGAAGAGCGGCAGGAGCCATATCATCGAGACCACCCGGAAGAAGACGAGGATGAACCTCTGGAAATCGAGGCCGATATCGATCACGCCTACCTCACGTACACCGGTATGCTCGAGATGATCCCGGTGGTGAACGACACGAGCACGTGGAGCATCCACGGCGACAGGAACATCAGGCACGCGATGATGGCGAGCACCTTCGGGACAAAGGCAAGGCTCATCTCGTGGATCTGCGTCGCGGCCTGGAAGATGCTGACCGCGAGGCCGACGACGATGGCCACGCCCAGCAAAGGGGAAGCGAGAAGAAACGCCGTCTTAAGGGCCTCCCTGAATATCTGGACGACCAGGTCCTGGCTCATTGCACCCCCCCTAATAGAATCCTTTGATGATGGAGCCCGTAAGGAGGTTCCACCCGTCAACCAGCACGAAAAGCATTAGCTTGAACGGCAGGGATATGAATATCGGCGGGAGCATCATCATACCTGCTGAAAGCAGGATGCTCGCCACCACCATGTCGATGACAAGGAAAGGGATATAGAGAAGAAAGCCTATCTGGAAGGCCCTTTTCAGCTCGCTTATCGCAAAGGCCGGCACTATGACCCTGAAGGGCACGTCCTTCTCGTTGGCCGGCCGCTGCAGCCCGCTTATGTTCATGAAGAGGCCCAGGTCTTTCTCCCTGGTGAACTTCAGCATGAACTTCCCCATCTCCTGGGACGAGCGGCTCAGGAACTCCTCGTATCCGATCTTGTCGCTCATGAACGGCGCGAAGGCCGCCTCGTTGATCCGCGAGTACGTTGGCGCCATCACGAAGAACGTAAGGAAGAGGGAGAGGCCTATAATGATCTGGTTCGGCGGGAGCTGGGATATGCCCATCGCCTGCCTGAGAAAAGAGAGCACGATGACGATCCTCGTGAAGGAGCTCATCAAGAGGAGGATCGCCGGAGCAAAGGTCAGGATGGTCAGCACTATGACAATGTTGAGAAGGTTCTTGTTCCCCTGGCTCCCGACGAGGGAGCCGAAGAGGTCGGATTTCGTCGGCCCCGATGCGGCAGCCTTCGCGCTGTGCGTCCCTGCGTGGGAGAGGCAGGGCACTCCGATCAGGCAGGCCATGACGAGGAGAAGAAGGGTGACTTTCGTCACGTCTTTCATCATGTCGCGGACTCCTCGTTCTTCCATTCCGTGAGCAGGGCCATCTCCTTGTCCCCCACGCCTATGACGAGCACCCGGTCGTGCACCTCGATGACGGAGACGAACTTCCTGTACCCGAGGTGGATCGTATCCGTCTTTTGCAGACCGTAGCGCTGGCCCTTCGGCTTCAAGTTGAGGTTCAGCTTGAGCCGCCATTTCCCCATGTACCGGTAGCAGACCAATGCCGCGAAGAGCATGGCGGCAAGGGCAAAGAGCATCTTGAGTGCGCTCAGGTATATGTTTTCCATCAGCCCAGCTTCTGCACCCTTTCCTTCGGGGCGATTATCTCAAGCACCCTGACGCCCAGCCTCTCGTTGGCGACTACGACCTCTCCCTTTCCGACGAGCTTTTCGTTCACGTAGATGTCGGCCGACTCGCCGGCGAGCCTGTTCAGCTCTACAATTGAGCCCCTGGCCAGGGAAAGGAGGTCGCCTATGGGCATCCGAGTCCTTCCTATTTCCACCGAGATCTCGACCGGGATGTCGAGGAGGCTCTCGATGCTCATCTCGTGGCCGCCCCCATTACCCGTCTGTCGCTCCTCCGCGAATTGCTCCATCACTTCCCCCTCTAATTGACTATCTGCTCGATCCTGACTGCCTTGTTCCCCTTATGGATGCCCATGCTCCCTCTCATCTTGGTCCTGTTGCCGATGCGGATGTCGATGAGCTGGTCTACCGCCGTGTCGGTGACTATGATGCTGTCTTTCTTGATCTTCAGGAATTCCTCGACGGAAAGCCTCTTACTGCCCAGCACGGCCCTCAGGCCGAGGGGCACGTCCTTTACGCGCTCCCGCAGCTTCTGCACCCACTTCTCCCGCATCTCCAGGTCCTCCCGGGACGGGGTAGACAGGAGGTGGCCCTTTATGGTTTCGAGGATGCCGTAGGGTATGCAGACTTTCATCCAGCCCGCAACGTCGGCTATCTCTATGGCGAACTCGCAGAGGGCGACCGTCTCTTCCATGGAGACCATCGTTATGTAATTCGGGTTTATCTCCGACCTCGAATACCTGCACTTTATATCGTAGACGGGCTCCCACGCCCGCTCCATCTCGACGCAGACGACATCGACCAGCTTCTTGATGACGTTGAACTCTATCTTGGTGAACTCCCTGCCCTCTATCTTCGGCATGGTGATCGTGTTGCTGCCGAAGACCGTCTCCAGGACGCAGAAGATCAGCTTCGTGTCAAAGATCACGATAAAGAAGCCCTTCAGGTTGTCTGTTATGACGATGTTCATGTTCGTCGGCAGGGGGAGTGTCTTGATGAACTCCCCATACTCGATGTACTGCGTCGGGGTGATGTTTATCTCTACTTCCCTCTCCAGAAACAGCGTGAGGGCCGACCGCAGCGATTTCGACAGCCTGTCGGCGACGAAGTCCAGGGACGGGAGCCTATCTTTTCTGCCCTTGGTGTACTTCGCGAAGTCGAGCAGCTGGGCGGTCGGGGGCGCGGAAGGGACGCTCTTTGCGGACTCGGCCCCTGCCTCCGCCTCCATCTCCTCCGTCGCCGTCTCCACGTCTCCTTCGGAGATCCCCTTGAGAAGGGCGTCGATTTCTTCTTGAGAGAGTAATTGCTCCACGTCGCTCGCTCCTACTGCATGACGATATCGGTTATGTAGACCGCCTTGAGGCCGCCGTCGGCGAAGAGCCGGCTGACGCCGTCGAAGAGCTCTTTCTTCAACCCTGACCGCCCGTTTACGTCGATGAATGTATCAGGCGGCTTCGTACCCAGAACACCCAGCATGACATCGCGGACAACGGGGGTGATCTTCTTCGCCTGCTCCAGGCCCTTTTCGTTCTTCAGCTCCATTGCCACGGATATCTTGACGTACTTGGAGGGGTCGCCCGATACGTTGATGACGAAAGGCTCCAAAGCGACAATCGGCCCTATCTCGACCTTTTCCTGCTGTTTTTCCGCCTTCGGCTTCTGGACGTGGGCCTGCACGCTCCTCCCGTAGAAGTAGTATCCCCCGGCCCCGGCCCCCGCCAGCACGACGAGCACGATGACGAGGATTCTCAAGAGGCCTTTCTTCCCTTTTGCCGGCGCCGGCACTGCTTCCGGCGTTTCCATTTCCCCTATATCATCTTCAGCCATCTACCGCCCTCCTTCCGGGACCGATGAGCAATATGTGTGCCAGCCTGCGTAAATAGCTGTAAACCGGCCTATTTCAACGGCAAACGGCTGCATCGGCAAGCGCGGGAGGGGAGCGGTCAGCCGGGCCGGTGTTGGGGAGGGGAACGACTTCTGTCACATAATTGACATGCGTCGCTTAAGGGACGGGAAATGACACGAGGGATATGCGTGACGGGACGGACGCATACCCTGCTGCTTGCAGCAGGGTATGCATTGAGGGGGGAGGCTCCGCGAGCGAAGCTCGTGGAGGGGGCGCTGAGTTCCAATGATTGCGGTGGTAAGGTGTGCCAAGCCTCCGAGGATGATAGTCGGATGCAAAAAGCGCGGGAACGAAAGAACGAGTAAAAGAGTTTTTATGATGGGAGTGGAATAGGGGGGAGAAATGATATTATCCCCGCAGCAAGCTACAGGGAATCAATAAGTTGAAGGCTGCAAAGGGCGGGCTGCCCGTGAGGCGGCCCGCCCTTCATCCACTGCAAACTACGTAGTCTTCATGTTCATGAGCGTCTGGAGGATCTCGTCGGTTGTCGTTATGACCTTCGAGTTCGCCTCGTAGCCCGTCTGGGCGATTATCATCTCCGAGAACTGGTTCGCCAAATCCACGTTCGACTCCTCCAGCGAATTGGAGTTGATCTTGCCCATGCCGCCCTCGCCAGGCGCAGAGGTGTACGCAGGTCCCGAGGAGAGGGTCGCGGAGTAGAGGTTGCCTCCTTCCCTTTCCAGCCCCTGGGCGTCGTTGAAGTTCGCCAGGGTGAGCTGGTAAAGTTTCAGTATCTGGCCGTTGTCGTAGCTGCCCGATATGATCCCGTTCTGGCTTACGGTGATGCTCTGGAGGACGCCCGGCGGGTAGCCGTCCTGGCTCTGGTAGACCGTATTCGATGAAGAAGAGTACTGCGTTGTCGCCCCTTCGCCAGAGGCCGAGCCGAGGACGAGGTTGATGACCTGTCCCGCCTGGGCGCCTGCGAAGTCGAAGGTCGTCGGCTGGGCCGTGCCCCCGGACGTCAGGATGCCGTTGGCGTTGAAGGTGAGGGTGCCCGATCCGCCGGTCGTGATGGAATCACCGCTTTGAGGGACTACGTACCAATCCCACGTGGCCTCCGATGACGTGGCGCTCTCTTTCCTGAAATAGACCGTAGCGACGTGGGATGTGCCCAGGGAATCGTAGACCGTTACGGACGAAGAATAGTCGGACGTGGTCGATGCGGTGCTCGACGAAGCGGGGTTGAAGCCGCTGAGGGCAAAGGAGGTCGCGCCGCTGCCGGTGACGGTCACAGTGCCCGATGTGCCCGTGCTTGTGCCGCCGTTCCAGCTCAACCCGGAAAACGTGAGGGCAAGCCCGGTATCGACCGTGCTTCCGCTCCCGTCGGGGGCCGTATTGCCGGTAAGGTCGGTCACAGACCCGTTGCTTGCCGTGCTATAAATAGTCGTGCCGTCCGGCATCTTGATGGAGATAGGGTAGCTGCCGCTCGTCGCCGCCCCGGTAACGGTAATCGTGTAAGCCCCCGCTCCCGGCGATTTGCCGGTCGCCGCAGCCGCCGCAGAGACCGTTCCGCTCTCGCTGAAAGTCGGGCTGTACGACAGCGTGCCGAAGGTCAGGGCAAGACCCGTATCGACCGTAGTCCCGCTCCCGTCGGGGGCCGTGTTGCCGGTGAAGTCGCTGACGGTCCCGGCGCTCGTCGCCGTGCCGTAGACGGTCGTCCCGTCAGGGAGGGTAAGGGCGACGGGATAGGCGCCGCCGGTCGCGCCGCCGGTGACGGTAAGGGTGTAGTCGCCCGTCGCGGGATACCCGCCGGTGGCCGCTGCTATATTGGTGATGAGGGACCCGCCCGTGATGCTGGAGCTGCCCGCCCACGCAGAGCTGGAGTCGAGGTTGACGACCATGTCGATCGTCTGCGTAGGCTTCGGCTCGCTCGGCTGCTGGGATATGACGATGTTGCCGTCAACGCCCGCCGCCGTGCCCGTTGCCTGGTCTATCGCCTTTCCCTGGACGTAGTCGCCCCCGCTGTCGATCAGGTTGCCGTTCGTATCGAGCGAAAAATTGCCGGCCCTCGTGTAATAATCCGTCTGCTGCCCCTGCTTTCGCACGATGAAGAACCCCTGACCGCCGATGGCGAGGTCGGTGGAAGAGTTCGTCGTCTCGAAGGACCCCTGGGAGAAGTCGGTATTCACCGATTCGAGGGCCGAGCCCCTGCCCACCTGGGACGTGCCGCTGGCCCCCACGATGGTCTGGTAAAGCAGGTCCTCGAACTGGGCCGCCTGGGACTTGTAGCCGACGGTGTTGACGTTCGATATGTTGTTGCTGATGACGTCAAGGGCGTCGGAATTCGCCAAAAGCCCGCTGATGCCTGAGTAAAGTGAGCTGAGCATGATACCCTCCTGTCCCCCTATTTGGTTATTTGCGTCACGCTGCTCGTCGCGTATGCCGTGCCGTCGGATGCGATGAGAGACGTGCCGGACGTGCCTGACTGGACTGCCGATATGAGCCGGTAGACGTTGTAGTTGCAGGCGCTGGATACGCCGTTCGTCGTCTGCGTGGCGCCCACGATGGTGTAATTGCCGGTCGTGTCGCTATATACGGGCGTCTGGCCTGAGCTGAAGGTCTGCGTCGTCTCGTTGCCCGACGAGTCTTTCAGCGTCAGGGTGAGCGAATCGTAGCTCCCGGTCGGGTTGAGCGCGACCTCGTCGCCCTGGGAGATCGACGTGCTGCTCACCTTCATCAAGTCCCCTATCGCGGAAGCCCACTGGCCCATTGCACTCCCCTGCAAGCTGCTCACCAGGTTGCTTATGTCCGTTCCCATCTGCGTGATCGCCTGGGTGGAGGTGAGCTGGCACATCTCCTGTACGAAGGTGTTCGTATCGGTCGGGTTGAGGGGGTCCTGGTTCTGGAGCTGGGTCATCAGGAGCTTCAGGAAATCATTCTGGGTCAGGGTATTCGAGCCGGAAGCCGCCGTCGAGGCCGTGGAAGCCGCCGCTGTCGAGGAAGTTACCCCTTGCGTTGACATATTTGCCCTCCTTTACGCGAATGTCTCAAGAAACGCGCCGAAAGCCGAGTCTGCCTGCTTCCGGGGCGTGAAGCTCTTCTGCCTTGCGTCCTGCTGTCTTTCCTTTTGCTCCGGTGTCCCCGAAGCGTTCGGGTCGATCACGATCTGGGCGCGTATGTCCTGCCCGTCGAGGTGCTGCACGATGGCGTCCTTCTGCGATTGCAGCAGGCCGATCAGGGCCTGGTCGGACGACCTCACGTCTACGGTCACGGTCTGCCCGAGGTCTTTCAGCCCGAGGACCAGGCTCGACTGGTTGTCCAGGGTGATCCTGACGGTCAGCTCGTGCGACCCGGTCGTCCCCGCAAGCTGCTCGACGACCCTGTCGAACCTTTCGATGGAGCCGGAGGCGCTCGTCGTCCCGGTCGTCTTCTGGTCCTGGCCGCTCGTATTTGCAGCGGAAGCCGCGCCGTCGGGCGCCAATGGGTACGCCTGTTCCTTGTCGGCCGATTTTTCTCTGCCCGTGCCATCGTCGCCGGAGGCGGTCCCGCTGCCCGCGTCCGTGAGGGGCGTTAACTCTTTAACTATCGTCAGCACGGCGCTGCCGTTTCCGTTCTGCCCATCCTGAGCGGCAGCCGTCACCACGCCCGACGCCCCCTGGACGCCCGGTGCGCCCTGGGCTCCTGCGCTCTCGTGGGCGCCTCCGATTATGCTGAGCGGGGCCTTTATGGTGAGGGTGATGCCGTTCTTCGCCGTATCGCCGTCCGTCGATGGGGTCGAGCTCAGCTCTACCCGAAAGGCGGCCGTCTGCCCGTCCTGGGCCGCCAATCTCTCCACAGGCGCGCTTACGGAAGGCGAGGTGCTTGCCTGAACGCCTGCCCCTTCCGGGGAGACGGCGGCAGCCCGCGCATCTTCGATCGGAGCGGCCGTGTTTGCGCCGCTGGTCCCTGTGGCGCTGCCGGTTATAAGCCCGGCCGCAACGACCTGAGCCGAAGAAGCGCTCGTCTTTGTTTCGCCGCCCTTTGACCCGCTTCCGTCCTCGGACGTCCCTGGGTTCGTCCCCTGGCTTGTCGCCGGTGTAGCGCCGCCCTGCATTGCCGCTGCCGCCTCTAAGCCGGCGAAAAGTAGCAGGCCGAGCGTCTGGAGGATCGATTGGCTATCCTCTTTCGACGTGCCGCCCGAGGCAGGGCCGGCTGATGCCTGCGCGCTGCCGGAGGCGGGGCCGGCCGATGCCTGCGTGCTGCCCGCGGCGTCCGCGGCCGCCATTTCGTCTTGCCCGGCGCTCTCCGGGGTCGCGGCGGACGCATCTTCAGTCCCGCCGTTGCCGTTCATCACAAGGGAGATCAACCCTATAAGGAGGCTTTGGAGGTCCTGCGAGGCGCTGCTTGCGTCCTTTGCGCCCCAGGTCGTTTTCGCCGCCGCCGTGTCGCCCGTCGATTTCAGACCGGCCGCCAACGTGCCGTTTGCCCCTGTGCCCTGCTCTGCCGTCTCTCCGCCGTTCTGTTCCGTAGCGCCCGCCAGCCCTGCGCTGCTCTCTGCCATCGACTGTAGGCGCTCTGCAAGGCCGTTTGCCGTATTTCCCAAGCTGGCCGCCATCGACTGGAGGCGCTCTGCAAGGCCGTTTGCCGTATTTCCCAAGAGGGCCGACAGCAGATCGGCGAGATCGACAGGCGCCTGCGCCTGCCCTGTCCCGGAGGTTGAAGACACCCCGGCCTTCTGCCCTTCATTGATAGCCCGGCAGAGGAGTGTAGAAAAAAGGTCCTCGCTCCCCGACGTTGAAAGGACCTGGCCCGCGGCGGCGCTCGTTTCCGTACCGCTCGCGGCGCTCGTCAGGTTTATGAGTATCTGGTTCATGCCCGCAGCTTAAACAAGAAGCGTGCCACATGCCAAAAAACCCTGTCTGCGCGGCAAAATCCGCCGCACGGGGTCTTCATCGAAAGTGCAGTTATGGAAAAATATTCCGGGACGGGAAGAATTTTCCGCGTCCGTGTGCAGGGCGACCCATACGTGCCGGAAGTCTAATAATATAATCGATGTCTCAATATCCAAAAGTCTGAATTCGACCCGTCGGACAGTATCGGCTCGTGTAATAGGTTCTTCCTCCTGGCGTTTTCTTGGGTTTGCCCACTTCATGCCACCTTACCTGCGGAAAGTGATGGTCCTTGATCCTCCACTTGACAATTGTGTTGACTGATATACAATTATGGAGAGGCTGACCTGAAAAAGCAGACCTTCTGGAGAGAAGGGGGCAAAAAGGTGCGGGCCTTGAATGAAGGATGTGGCGGAGTTGCCGAAGGATGAGCCTTCGGTGAACTTCGCCTTTTTTTCCATAAAAGTTACTCCTCTGGATAAACCATCTGGAGGCATTTTATGAAATGGGATCTCCAGAAGATGCCGATGTGAAGCCTTCGGCGGAAGGTCAGAAAGTCTGCCGGAGGCTTCTTCCTCATAGCGGCCGCGTGGACGTTTCCGGGACCGCACGCTCTTAGTGCATAACAACGAAATGGCAGGACCAAAGAAAGGAGGCGACATCATGAAAACGAAGAAAGAGTTTCTCGAAACCTTGATGAAGATGGCGAACCTGAAAGATTTAAATGAGGCGGATGCAGCAGCCAGGGCGGTGATCTCGCTCACGAAGCGCATCATCGGAGAAGAACTATCCCAGAAGATCGCGGATGTCTCGCCGCCCGACCTTCGCCAGGGCTGGGAATCTATCAAGGTTGCGCCAGAGGACTATACCGGGCGTGACGAACGCCTATTCGAAACCGGGGAGACCGACGACGAGTTGGAAACGGAAAGACAGTCAAAGGCACAATCCGAAAGGTATTAGCGAAAGGTGACGAGGTTTGCCTTCACGTGTCGTTTGAGCAATTCGGCGCTGTTAACGGTGCGCTTGGCCTGCAGTGCCCCTTTACCCGGCAGCGAATGCACGGGTGAGGGGGCGCGGAAGATGCTCGTTCTTGCTTTCAAAAAAGTGAGCACGTATACTGTTCCTGGCGATGGGGTTCGCCATAACCGCCCTCAAGAGGCTGATGACTCCTACCAAGATTCCACCTCTTTCGGGGGCGGGGACGCCGGACTGACGCTCCTGGAAAGTTTTTTCAGAGGAGCGTCATGGAAGAAAAGGCGACCCTGCCCCACCCGGCCCAATCAGCTGCCCGGTCAATTGTCGAGAAGGTCCGCCAGGCAGCCGATCATTTTCATATAGTTTCCCTTCGCCGCCACATCGATGCTTGTGAGGGACTCTTCGCTCAGGACCGGCTGATAGACGTCGCGATCCTCGGCCAGTTCAAGGCGGGGAAGTCCTCCTTCATCAATAGCCTGATCGGGCAGGACGTCCTCCCCGTCGGCGTAATCCCCGTGACGACCGTTATCACCCGCCTCCGGTACGGAGACAAACCTTCCGCCGAGGTGACCCATTTCGACGGGAGCACATTGGAAGTGCCTTTGGGCGAGGTCGGCGACTTCATATCCGAAGAGAGGAACCCCGCAAACGCCAGGAACGTGGAGGTGGTGGACATCGCATTGCCCGCCCTCGGGCGATACCCGGGGCTGCGTCTCGTCGACACACCCGGTCTGGGGAGCGTGTTCAGGTATAATACCGAGACATCAGAGGACTGGTTGCCGAACGTCGGGGCCGCCATCGTCGCCGTGAGCGCGGACCGGCCTTTATCCGACAGCGACCTCAGCCTTCTTTGCGGCCTTGCCCGCTACACTCCTAAAATCCTCATTTTGCTGACCAAGACGGACCTCCTCTCACAGGGCGAGCAGAAGGAGGTTATAGCGTTCTTCAAGAGTACCCTCCGGCGTGAAATGAGCCAGGATGTGCCTGTCCACCCTTATTCCACGAAAGCGAGAACCGACCTACTGAAAGGGCGCATCGACAGTCTTTTGCTCGGCCTCTCCATGAACCGGGATGCGGAGTTTGCAAATATCCTTCGGCACAAGGTCAGTTCACTCGCGGGAAGCTGCCTTGCCTACCTCGAAATTGCCCTCAAAGCCTCCGAAAAGGCCGACCGGGATAGGGAGGGGCTGAAAGAGATTATCCTCACGGAAAAGCTAAACTACGACCTGATCCGCTCGGAGCTATTCGCCGTCGCCGGGGAGAACGTTCTCCAGACGAGGACATTCATCGCCGCAAGGCTCGAAACGAGAAGGATCGAGTTCACGCGGAGGCTTATGACGAAACTCCGGAAGGAAATGCCCGCATGGAAAGGCAACCTGTGGGGGCTGACGCGCATGTACGAAGAGTGGCTCGAAGATAACCTGACGAGTGAGTTGAACGAAATTTCCAGGGAAGAGCATCGTCACTTCTTCGGCACTCTGAACAAGACCTACATGTCCGTCTCCCGCTCCCTGGACCTCTTCCGGAACCTCCTCGACCGCAACATCGAGGCCGTCCTCGGCATAAAGCTCTCTCCTGCCGAGTGGGACATAAACGTGCCCGAGCCGGACCGACCTGATGTCGCCTTCGCGAAGGTCTTCGATTTCCATTTCGACGTTCTCTGGTTCCTCATCCCCATGGCGATATTCAGGAAGGTCTTCGAGAAACACTTCCTGGGCAAGATACCGGGCATCGCGCAGATGCACCTCTCTCGCCTCGCCTATCAATGGGAGGTCAGGATTAACAGGACCATCGAGGAGGTTCGCGACCAGGCGCTGCAATACGTGCAGGACGAGGTTGCGACCATCGACGGCCTGCTCTCAAGGACGGCGGGGCGGAGTGACGAGATATGGGAGGCGATCGGAGAGCTAAGACACAGGCTGAACGAATTGAAGGAAAATGCCGATGCATGAGCCGAAATTCGGCTTGTTGCGCCTGTTGCGGAGATTAGACAGCCCAGAACAGGAAAAGCCCCTGCATTCACTATTTCCAAGTGCTATACGTAACACCTAAGTCGACTTATTCCGCCACGGTCCGTAATGCCGGGTTTCAGTTTTTACACTTAGGACTTATCCGTAAATAGCAACAACCTTTCTCCAGCAGATAATAGCAGCCGCGAGATGAACAAGAGCTTCGTAGCTTTCAGACAGCTTCTCGTATCTGACCAGAAGCTTACGAAAGCGGTTGAACCAGGAGTGCGCCGCTTCGACGACCCAACGTCGGTTCTTGAGAGGACGCCCGCGTTTACGCTTCTTTGGTGCAACCCTTGGGGTATAACCCCGGATACGAATTTGCTCGCGGGCAGGCTCGCCGTCATATCCCTTATCCGCGTACAGAAATCTTTGTCTGTTCGGAAGGGGGATAACGATGGCATCAAGCACCGCAGTGAGCTGGCTTGCGTCATGTCGATTGGCCCCTGTTACGATCAGCGACAGCGGGACGCCACGCCCGTCCACCAAGAGGTGCCGCTTGCTTCCTTTTTTCCCCCCGGTCTGTCGGGTTCGGACCGGCTGCCTCTTGCGCCAGAGGTGCTTTGATTATGGCCCCATCCATGCTCTGCCACTTCCAGGCGATCCCCTCCATATCATCGTACTCGGCGAGACCGGCACGCCAGAGGGCAAGGAAGAGACCTCTCTTGAGCCATTGCCGGAAGTACTTGTGTATCGAACTTGCACTTCCGAACCGTTCTCTGGGCAATGACTTCCACTGGCATCCAGTTCTCAGCACAAAGACGACGCCTTCAAATACGCGCCGCTCGGACATAGGTCTACGGCCGCCGCCGGGCTTTCTTTTGAATGCCTTACCAGATTCTCGCTTCCGCTTCGGAATAAAAGGCGCGACACGTTTCCAGAACTCGTCGGACACTTCCCATGAGCGGATATTTGCCATACCCACCTCCTCGCTAAAGTGTAGTATGGCTATGAATTTAAATCTCTCCGGGTTGTATTCCCCGCCGCTTGCGGCGTAGAATCTTTATGTGAGCGAGTATGTACACAAGAGCCATAACGTCACGGTGCTCATATATCATTTGGTCTTTCCCGCAAAGTACAGAC
>Ga0326728_10012007_pt1 | contig 19493 bp, 18 predicted proteins | sample MB3enrmetagenome_FD_207602 | JGI IMG/M metagenome (GOLD analysis project Ga0326728, IMG submission 207602) | Lab enriched peat soil microbial communities from McLean, Ithaca, NY, United States - MB31MN | ecosystem: Environmental > Terrestrial > Soil > Wetlands > Peat | place: USA: New York... | reverse complement strand
GCGATGCCAAGGAGTGCTACTACGACGCCATCGGGCTGGCCCGGCGGTTGGAACTCGTGGAAGAGACTGAAGCGCTCGAAAAGCGGCTGGCGCACATCAAAGCGGTGTTCCGCAGCCAGTTTACGTAGGACGATTACCCAGCCGCTTGCGCACCGATGGAACGGTCATCCTGAGCGAGGAATGGCGCGTATTTTGCGCCAATCCGAGTCGAAGGACCTGCATTTGCTTTTGTGAGATAACGGCGCGAAAATCTGCCCTTTCAGGACGACCAACATGCACGAGCGCTACTATTACACCTACATCGTAGCCAGCCGCAGCCTAACTCTTTACATTGGGATGACAGGCGATCTAGACAAACGAATATTCGAACACAAGAACAAAGTACTCGAAGGTTTTTCGGCGGAATACAACTGCAACCGTCTGGTGTGGTTTGAGCGTTATGCGCATGCCAGCAGTGCAATTGCGCGGGAGAAGCAATTGAAGGGATGGACGCGTGCCAAAAAGATCGCGCTGATTAAGAAAAGTAATCCCACGCTGGTCGATTTGAGTGAAGCCTGGTATACGCCGGAGGAGCTGGTGGGCGCTAAGAAATAAATGCAGGTCCTTCGACTCGTCCTCACCTTGCGAGGACTCGCTCAGGATGACCGGCTGGGGGTTGTTTTATGGAATCGGGCTGGAGATTACGACGACTTGCACGAGCGATTGGACTTTCTCTGCTGTTGCCCGCCATTTCGCCGCATCCACAAGCGCAGCTCATGTTGATCACGTTCGATCATCCGTTCGAGGCGCAAAAATTGGCGGGAGTTGCTGTCGATCCGTCGGGGGCAAGCGTTATGGGAGTTCTGATCGAGGATTGCGACCCGACATTCAAAAAGGTTCGGAGATCCGCATGGACCGATGAAAACGGCCATTTTGCGCTTCGCAGAGGCAGGACCGGCACGACCCATTATTTGCGAGTGAGCAGGGACGGGTTCGATCCCATGCAGATGATCGTGCAGTTAAAACCCTCCGCCAGCGCTGAGCTCACAATACAGCTTCAAATCGCAACCTGACCGGCTGAACTGCACTTGAGGCCGCGCAAATCGCCGCTGGCAGAAAACCATTGGGCTGCATCCAGGTTCGCCACGATAAGCTAGAAGCTAGGAGCTAGTAGCTATCAGCTAACCCTATGTCCCCATACAAGTACTCGACCCTTGCCGTCCACGCCGGGCAGCACCCTGACCCGCAGACGGGTGCGGTGAACGTGCCCATTTACCTTTCCTCGACCTTTGAACTCACCGGCATCGGCAGCGACCGCGGCTGGGACTACTCGCGCGCCGGCAATCCCACCCGCGACCGGCTGGAGACGGCTCTGGCCGCGCTCGAAGGCGGCGCCAGCGGCCACGCCTTCACCAGCGGCATGGCGGCCATCTCCGCGCTCGTGACCATGCTGCGCGCGGGCGACCACATCGTCTGCTCGAGGGACGTCTATGCCGGCACCGTCCGCTTATTCGATCAAATTGTTTCGGGTTACGGCATCGAGATCGAGTACGTCGACACCAGCAACCTCGCCGCCGTCGAAGCGGCCATGAAGCCGAACACCAAGCTCGTGCACATCGAGACGCCGAGCAATCCGCTCATGGTGCTTACCGACATTGCCGCCGTGAGCAAGGTCGCCCACGCGCACGGCGCCGAAGTGAGCGTGGATAACACGTTTCTGTCGCCCGCGCTGCAGAGCCCGCTCGCCCTGGGCGCCGACATCGTGATGCACTCGACGACAAAGTACCTGAACGGCCACTCCGACGGCCTCGGCGGCGCGCTCATCGGTTCCAAGCCCGAGCATAAGGACCGTTTTCTGCTCATCCAGAAAGCCGCCGGCGGCGTGATGTCGCCCTTCGAGTGCTACCTGGTGCTGCGTGGCATTAAAACGCTGCCTCTCCGCATCCAGCAGCACGAGGAAAACGGCCGCGCGGTGGCGGAGTTCCTTTCCACGCATCCCAAGGTGAGCAAGCTCGCTTATCCCGGCCTCAAGAGCCATCCGCAATATGATCTGGCCGTGAAGCAGCAGAAGGGCTTCGGCTCCATGATGAGCTTCGAGCTCAAATCCCGCGAGGAAGCGGCGCGATTCCTCACCGCGATCAAGGTTTTTATCAATGCCGAGTCGCTGGGCGGCGTGGAATCGCTGGCGTCGCACTCGGCCACCACTACGCACGGCTCGGTCAGCGAGGAAGTGCGCCGGAGCATGGGCATCAACGAGGGCCGCATCCGCCTCTCCATCGGCATCGAGGACAAGGAAGACCTGATCGCCGACCTCGACCAGGCGCTGGCGGCAGTGTAGGAAGCATCATGCCGGACTTTCCGCTCCTGCTCGCTATTGACACTTGCGGCCCGTCGGGCTCGGTGGCGCTGGGGCGGATTCCCGGCCGCGATCTCGAGATTCTCGGGCAGGTGGAGCTCGCCGGGCGCACCTATTCGGCCACGCTGATCTCAGCGGTCGCCGAGCTGCTGCACTCTGCAGGCCTGGAGCCTCGCAACCTCGACGGCATCGTCGTGGTGAACGGCCCCGGAAGCTTTACCGGCGTGCGTGTGGGCGTGAGCGCAGCAAAGGGCCTCGCCCAGGGCGCTGGAATCCCCGTGGTGGCGATCTCGCGGCTCGAAGTTCTCTCGCGTAAATCCGGCGTGCCCTCGGCAGCCCTCGATGCGCATCGTGGCGAAGTGTTCTTGCGCCTGGAGCGCGCAGGCTTGACGCCGGTCGAGCTTCTGGCCGGTCCCGAGGAGCTTGCCGCCATTCATCCCACCCCCACCCGCGTCACCGTATGCGACGAAGGGGCCGCAGCCCTGCTGGCCCGGGTCTGGCCGCAGACCCAACTCGTCACCACGCCTTCGCCACTCGCCTCAGACGCGCTTCGTCCCGGCGAGGCGCGGCTCATCGCCGGCGCCGCCGTCGACCTGGCCCTGCTCGACGGCCACTACCTGCGCCGCTCCGATGCCGAGATCTTCGGCGCCGATGTTGCCGTCCATGCTGCTGCGGCGGCCCCGGCAGCCGCGGACCCAGTTGTCCCCGGATCGAAGGGCGCGTGAAGACCGAGTTCGAGATCCGGCGCATGACCGTTGCCGACCTGGATTGCGTCCTGGCCATCGCGGAAAAACTTCAGCAAGCACCGCATTGGCCGCAGTCGGCCTACCTGGACGCCATCAACCCGGAATCCACGCCGCGTCGCATCGCCCTGGTCGCCGAGGGCCCCCAGCCCGGCGCCATCCCCGGCTTCGCCGTCGCCAGCTTCCTGCCCCCGCAGGCCGAGCTGGAAACCATCGCCGTGGCCCCGGAGGGCCAGCGGCAAGGGCTGGGCCGACATATTTTTCTGGCGCTGGCCGCCGAACTCAAGGCCGCAGGCGTGGGAGAGCTTTTGCTTGAGGTGCGCGCCTCGAACCGGCCGGCGCTGGCTTTTTACCGGGCTCTCGGCTTCGTCAAAACCGGTGTCCGGCCGGGCTATTATGCAGATCCGATTGAAGATGCGGTTCTCATGCGTCTCGCGCTCGCTGAGAAACCTTCATGAGCGCCGGTCGATTCCGCCCAACTCCGCCAACACCGCTAACGCCGCTAGCTACGCTATCACCCTTCCCGAAATCCACAGGCTTCCATTACCTTCGGTGTTTTCGGCGCTTGCCGATTCCACCTTTGCGGCGATATATGTAAATGTTCTGAGAATATCGGCGGCCTCGGAAAGCCCAAATTGATCGCCGACTGGAGGTGCTTGATGGACGAAGTACAGGGTTCCACGCTGAGCGAAGAGCTTGATCGTCTGCACGCCGAACATCGCCGCTACGCTCAGCGTTTGGAAGAATTGCTTCAAAAGCCCTACCTCACCGAAGACGAACAGCTTGAGGAAGTGCGACTCAAGAAACTCAAGCTGCACGCCAAGGATCTGATCTTCGCTATCGAACGGCGTCAGCCGGCCGTAGCCTAGATCTCAAGTTCAAAGGCTTTTGACGGCCAATTGCCCAACGCAACGCCCCGGGGCGTTAGCGTGTGCAGTGTGTGCCCATTACAAGCCGTGCCCGCGCAACCGTTGCCCGGAAGCACCGTATAATCGTTGGGGACAATGGTTCGCGACGGTTACATTTACGCACTGAGCTTATTGGCGGTAGCCGCGGCGCTTGCGTGGCTTACAGGCGCCTGGGCATGGGGCATTGCGCCGGTTCTCCTGGCGGCATTTTTCCTCTGGTTTTTCCGCGATCCTCGTCGCACCATTCCCTCGGGCATTGGTTTGATTGTTTCCCCCGCCGACGGCCTGGTCACGGAAACTGCAACCATCGCAACCCCTGAAGGCGCGCTGCAGCGCATCAGCATCTTCCTCAGCGTTTTCGATGTGCACGTCAACCGTGCGCCCATCAGCGGCACGGTGAGCCGCGTCCACTATCAGAAGGGCCGTTTCCTGAACGCCATGAACCCGGCCTCGGCCGAGCGCAACGAGCAAAGCGTAGTTACGTTGCGCGGCGCGGGTGCGGACTCGGGATTCGAAATCACCTTCAAGCAAATTGCGGGCCTGCTGGCGCGGCGCATCGTCTGCCGTTGCACCGAGGGCCAGACCGTGGAGCGTGGGCAACGCGTGGGGCTCATCAAATTCGGCTCCAGGGTCGATGTTTTGCTGCCGGCAAACGCCGAGCTGCGGGTCAAGGTAGGAGATCGGGTGAAAGGCGGCGCGAGCGTGCTGGCTGCGATCCCTCGCCCCGCCGGCGAAGGCGTGCCGGCGAGTACATCGAGTGTCCCGCCGGGAGCGCGCGCATGAACCACTTCGATTTTACGCACATCAAATCCAAGCCGCACCCCCGCCTGCGCCGCGGCATGTTCCTGTTACCGTCGCTTTTCACCGCGGGCAACATCGCTGCCGGCTACTTTTCCATTACCCAGACCTTCGATGCCATCAGCGGCGACGCCCAAAGGCATCTGGACTGGGCCGCGATCGCGATCCTTTTCGCCATTCCCTTCGACGCGCTCGACGGGCGCATCGCGCGCATGACAAACACCACCAGCGATTTCGGCCGGGAGCTGGATTCGCTGGCCGACGTCATTACCTTCGGCATGGCGCCCAGCCTGCTGGCCTTCATCTGGGGATTTCACTTCCTGCCCGATTCCATGAACGCGCAGCTGCACATGCATCTGCTGCAAGCCGGAGTCTTTATTTGTTTTCTGTTTCTACTCGGCGGAGCTTCGCGGCTGGCGCGCTTCAACATCAGCCACGACCCGCAGCCGCGCAACCCCGGCCGGGCCGATCGCAAATACTTTGTGGGCATGCCCATCCCCGCAGCCGCGGGCCTGCTCGCCGCCAGCGTGCACCTTTGCTACGGAATCCCCAATGTCTACTGGTACATTGCCATTCCCTGGCTGATTTTGGTCGGGCTTTGCAGCTACCTGATGGTCAGCACGTGGCGCTTCTGGTCGGCCAAGGAGATCAATCTCTCGCTCTCCCGCAGCCATCCCTTCCGGCGGCTCGTGCCGCTGGCGCTGGTGGCCTACGTCGTGATCCGTTATTCGAATGTCAGCTTGTTTCTGGTGGCGCTGGCCTACATGTTTTCCGGGATTTGGGCGCGTGCGGCGTATGGGTGGCAGCGCCGCCGCCGCAGAAGGCCAGCGGTCACGCCAGCTCCCGCGGCGGCCACAACCGAGCCAGACCCCGGGACGCCCTAGTCCACTTCCAGACAAAGGATGCCTGTGTACAAGATTGCCATCGTCGGCGCATCGAGCCTGCTCAGCCGGGAGTTGAAGGACGTTCTCTCCGAGTCGCCGCTTGCCGCCTCCAACTTTTCTCTCCTCGACGAAGAAGAAACCCAGGGCCAGCTGGAGCAGGTGGGCGACGAGGTCACCTTTATCCAGGCCATCAGTGCCGGCGCCTTCGAACGCGCCGATTTCACGTTTTTCTGCGGCTCCGAGAACCTCACGCGCCGCTACTGGCAGCAGGCGCTCCGCTCCGGCTCCACGGTCCTGGATCTCGCCGGCGCGCTCGATCAGGAGACCGGCGTTTTGATCCGCGCTCCCTGGCTGGGGACTGAAGCCGCCGCCGTCGACCTGTTCACTCCTGCCATCGTGCCTGCGCATCCCGCCGTCATTGCGATCGCCTTGCTGCTCGAGCGGCTGCAGCAGGCCGCCCCGATCCGTTTTGCCGCGGCCACGGTCCTTGTGCCGGCCAGCGAGTTCGGCCGCGTCGCCATGGACGAGCTGCATCAGCAGACGGTGAACCTGCTCAACTTCCAGCCGGTACCGCGCGGCATTTACGATGCGCAGACCGCGTTTAACCTGCTCGGCGGCATGGGCGAAGAGGCCACCGTCAGCCTGTCCCATGTGGAAGCGCGAATTCGCCGCCACTACGAGGCGCTCACCACCGGCCGCGGCCCGTCGCTGGCCGTGCAGGTCATTCAAGCGCCGGTCTTCCACGGCCTTACGTTTTCCATCGCCGTCGAACTCGAGCGGCCCGTGGAAACTGTCGCCCTCGAAGAGGCCCTGACCGGCGAGCACATCGAGCTCGTTCTCGAGGACACGGATTCACCCTCGAACCTGGCGGCCACCGGACAAAACGATGTCCTGGTGCGGCTGCGTCCCGAGCTGCTGGGCCGCAACTCCAACCAGGCATCGCGGCTGTGGCTCTGGGCCGCGGCCGACAATCTGCGCCTTAACGCGCAAAACGCCGTGCAGTGCGCGCTCGACCTGCGCCGCCTTCGGCCGCAAGGGACGGTGCAGTAAGACGGAGCCGAAAAAGTAAGACGATATACTAATTTCTTACTATTGCAATTTCGTCTTACTTTCGATACAATGTAAGCCATGGAACAGGTCATTACAACTGTCAGTACAAAAGGCCAACTGGTCATTCCTGCGGCGATTCGCGAACAACTTGGAATCCGGCCGGGAACCCGGGTCGCACTTCGTGTCGAGGGAGGTCAGATGATTCTCGATCCCCAGAGTCTCGAGGCAAAGCTTCGCCGGATCAGAGCGACGCGAGGCTATACCGCGGGGGGTCCATCGGGAACTGACATTTTGCTCGAAGATCGCCGCATCGAGCGCGAACGCGAACTGCGAAATGACGGATTCTAGGAATAGGCCTGATGATCACTTACGTTCTCGACGCCTCGGCGCTCATTCGCTTCGTAGACGATGAGGCTGGAGCTGAGCGAGTCGAGGAGATTCTCAGTGCTTGCGTGGCCTCACAGGCGAGGGTATGCATCTCGGCTGTGCAATGGGGCGAGGTTGCTGCCAACTATCGCAAACGCTTCGGCCCGGCACAGGAAATCTACATTATGAGCACGATCCTGCCCAGCGAAGCCACAATTGTTCCCGCTACCGCGGAGCGCGCAATTCATGCGGCAGAGTTCAGGGTGGACAGAAAGATCTCCTACGCGGACGCCTTCGCTCTCGACCTCGCAATGGCTTCGCCTGAACATATTCTCGTAACAGCCGATTATGAGTTCAAGGCCGTGGACGATCTGGCACGGATCGAATTTCTTCCCGCAAAATAGGCGAATCAGGACTAAAATGCGGCTCGGAGGACGGAATGATGAAATTCGACATCAAAGCGCTTGCTCTGGCATGCGCAGTTCTGTGGGGAGCCGCTGTTTTCCTTGTAGCACTGGTCAACCTTATCTGCGGCTGCTACGGACAGCATTTTCTTAATATGTTGTCTTCCTGGTATCCCGGTTATCACGCAGCCCGTAGCCTCGTTGAGGTGCTTATTGTGACTATTTACGCGTTTTGCGATGGCCTAATCGGCGGCGCGGCCTTGGGCTGGCTCTACAACCGCTTTGCCAAGCAAGCTTCTTGAGGGATGCCTGAGCTGCGATCTTTCGGTTAGCCGCGGCTGCACTTACTCCACAACTGCACAATGTAGCTGTCGGTCATGCCGGCGATGTAGTCGGCCACGGTGCGCGCCAAACCCTCGGTCGGAATCTGCGCCTGGTGGTCCTCCGGCATCAACCCCGGCTCGGCCATCAGGAACGCGAAGAGTTCGACGACCACTTTTTCTCCCTGTGCGTGCACCTGTTCCTGGCCGGGAGAGTTGTAAAGGTTGGCGTAGAGAAAATCCTTCATCACCACGCGCGCGGCTTCCATCCGCGGGCTCAGCGCGGCCAGCCGTTTGGGGGCGCGCCGGATCTCCTCGAGCGTGGTCGCGCCCAGCGCCATCACGCGCGCCCGCACTTCTTCAATCAGATCCGTGACCAGCACGTTCAGCACGCGCCGCAGCGCCTCATACACCACCCGCTTGGACGCGGCTTGGGGATAACTGGCCAGCGCGGCGTCGTGGAAGCCGCGGAAGAGCGGCACACCTTCGCGTACCTGATCGAGCGCGATGATGCCCGAGTCCAGTCCGTCGTCGAGATCCGCGGTCAGATACGCAATTTCGTCGGCCAGATCGATCAGCTGCGCCTCCAGCGGTGGCAGCTCATCGAGGAAATACTCCGCCAGCTCGGGATGTTCCGCAACCGAGTAATCGCGCGAGTGTTTCACGATGCCTTCGCGGACCGCGAGGGTGAGATTGAGCCCGCGAAAGGCCGGATAACGCTCCTCAAACCAGGTAACGATGCGCAGCGCGTGCAGGTTGTGATCGAAGCTCAAGCCGCAGCCGCGGAGCGCGCAGTCCAGCGCCTTCTCGCCCGCGTGGCCGAACGGCGGATGCCCGATGTCGTGCACCAGCGCCAGCGCTTCGGCGAGTTCCGCATTCAGTCCCAGGGCTGCCGCTGCCGTGCGCGAAATCTGTGTCACTTCGAGGGTGTGCGTCAGGCGGCTGCGAAAGTGATCGGAGAGTCCCTCCGCGGGCAGGCGGGTAAACACCTGCGTCTTCCCGGCCAGGCGGCGGAAGGCACGCGCGTGCAAAACGCGCGCGGCGTCGCGCGCGAAGGGCGTGCGATAGGCGTGCGGCTGCTCCGCGTGGGTGCGGCGCACCCATGGGCTGTCGGCTCGGCCGCTTACGGCAACTCCCGCCGGCAGCGGGGCCGGAAATTCGTTCTTGAGCGCAGTCATCGGCTCTCGTCTTCAGCGCGTGAAAGGCACACAGGCAGTTCTCGTCTGGTTATACCGCAAAAGGGGACGCCGCGGCGCACGGAAGGCGTCTCTGTGCGCTGTATCACCGGGCCATGCACGCGGCGGCTGATACAAAAGGGCCTGTGCGCCGCCGGATGGACAATGCCGGGTTCACGGGAGTACCATCCTGCCGGATTTTTTGATGAGCCGGCGCATGCGCTGAACGGCCAACGCCGGCTGCGGCGAAACGTCTCGCCTGAAGGGAAGGAAACCATGAAACCAATGAAGGGAATGGCGCTGGCGCTGGCGGCGCTGGCAGCGGTATTGATCCCGGGGTGCGAAGGAAGACACTCGCTCAAAGAGGTCTTCTACCTGGTCGGCTCGAACATGTCATCCAATTATTGGCAGACGGCCGTCGCGGGATTCAAGAAGGCGGCGGCGCAATACAAGGTCACGGCCAAGGTAGCCGGGCCCGACAATTACGACCCACAGGCTGAACTCACGGAACTGAAGAACGCGGTTGCGGCCAAGCCGGCCGGCATTCTGATCTCGGTTTCTGACGCCTCTGTGCTTACGCCGGAAATCGATGCCGCTATCAATGCCGGTATTCCCGTCATCACCATCGACTCCGACGCCGCGGGCAGCCGCAGGCTCTACTTCATCGGCACCAACAATCTGGAGGCCGGCCGCCTGGGCGGTCACCGGATCGTCGAGAAGCTGGGCGGAAAAGGCAATGTGGTCTTCTTTACCATCGCCGGCCAGCCCAACACGGAAGAGCGCCTGAAGGGCTTCAAAGACGTCTTTTCCACCCGGCCCGGCATCAATATCGTCGATGTGGTCGACATCAAGGGCGACACCACAGTGGCTTTCGACCGCACCCAGCAGTTGCTGGCTCTGACGGGCGCAAAGAAGGTCGATGCCTTTGTCTGTCTCGATTCCGCCTCGGGCAAGCTGGTAGCCGATGCCGTGAAGCGCACCGGCGACGCCAGCCGCGTTGTGATGGCGTGGGACGTCAATCCCGATACGCTAAACGGAATCAAGGACGGAGTGATCGACTCCACGATCGTGCAAAAGCCCTTCACGATGGGCTTCATCGGGCTCAAGGCACTGGATGAGATCTACCACGATCCGCCCGCGCAGCTCAACAAGGACTACAGCGTCGACGCTTTCGCGCCCTATCCGGCGTTTATCGATACAGGTACGTCGCTCGTGGATAAGAGCAACGTGGATGTGTTTCTGGCCGCGGCCTCGGCACACGCGCAGTAGCTCGGCCGTCCATTGCGCGTGCAGCGGGCGGCGCTCGCCGCACGCGCCGCAATGCATGTTGATTGATTTGAAGGGCGCGGCATCCATGAGGAGGATGCCGCGCGGCACTGCCGTGCTTATTCCGGCTTGGCCTGGCCCAGTGTGCCTTCCTCTTTGGCGAGCTTCACCCGCGCGCTCTCCAGCTTCTTCTGCACCTTGGCCACATCGCCGGCCTCAATGTCGGCAGGCGACGACTTGGCAAACTCGTCGAGCGAAAGCTGCCACTGCGCTGCCGCCAACCGGATCCGTCCCGTCTTTTCGTATAAATCGCCCAGGTGCATGTGCACTGTGGGATCGGTCTGGTCGCGGTTCACCGCCTGGCGCAGATTATCCTCGGCCAGTTCGTACTCGCCCATCTTGAAGTAGACCCAGCCCAGCGAATCCAGATACGCGCCGTTCATCGGCTCGATATCGACGGCCTTGCGAATCATCTTCAGCGCTTCAGGCAGCTTCTCTCCCTTGTCGGCCCACATGTAGCCCAGGTAGTTGAGCGTCATGGCGTTCTCGGGATCGAGGTTGAGCGCCTGATTGAAGTTTTGCTCGGCCTGATCGTAATGCTTTTGCCGCTCGGCCAGCTCGCCGCGCAGGAAGAACAAGTACGTGCGGTCTTCCTTCTTGGTCGCCAGAGGATCGCCCTTGTCGAACGCCTCTTCGGCGTCCTTCCAGCGGTGCAGGCGCACGTTGATCTGCCCGATCGCGAACCAGATGCCGCGCTGCTCGTCGGGCGTGGCGCCATCCAGCAGGCTCTTCGCCATCGCCAGTCCATCGTCGGGATGGCCCTGGTCGGCGAGTTCTCCGGCCAGCATCAGTTTCAGGTCGCGATCCTTGGGATCGGCGGCCACGGCTTTCCTGGCCACATCGAGCGACTTATCGTACTCATGCGCGCCGCGATACGCGTCGATTTCGCCCTGGTAGCCGCGCACGGCAATGCTGCCGCCCAGATCGATCATCTTCTGGTATGCAGCCACCGCCTGGTCTACCTTGTTCTCTTCCAGGCACACGGTTCCCAGTCGTTCCAGGAAGATGCTGCGGTTGTTCTTCTCCTCTTCGGTATATGCGCCGTTGGCGTGCGAGGTCGCGTCCACCATCTGCTGGTAGGTCTGGATGGAGTCGTCGAGCCGGCCCAGGATGTCGAGCAGCAACCCCTCGTTGAATCCCGCTTCCAGCGAGTTGGGATCGATCTTGCGCGCCTTGCGGACGACGGCCAGCGCATCCTCATATTTGCCCTGCCTGCGCTCGATCTCGGCGATGTGAATCAGCGGCTCGGCGTCGTCGGGATTGGCTTCGGCCAGCTCCTTGTACTGCTTCAGCGCATCGTCGAGCTGATTGTTGTTGAGCAGCGCCTGCGCCAGCGCATCCACGGTCTGCAAATCGCCGGGCTCCATATCCTCCGCGCGCTGATAGGCCGCGATCGCGTCCTTGGGCTGCTTCATCTGGTCGTACAGCGCGCCCAGCGTGAACTCCATCTTCGGCGTGCGCCCATCCACGGGAACCGCCTCAATCGACTTCGCCGCATGCTGCAGATCGCCACTCTCGGCGTAGAGCCGCGCCAGGTTCAGCACCACATCCTCTGACTCAGGTTCGATCGCCTGGGCCGTCTTGAACTCCGCTTCCGCCTTTTCGGGCTGGTGCTTCACCGTGTAGAGCTGCCCCAGCACCATGTGATCCTCGACGCTCTTCGGCTGCAGGTCCACAATTTTCTGGAACTCGGTAATCGCCTCGTCCAGCACCCCGTTTTGCGAGTTGCCCGGCGCCGCGGCTCCCGCGCTCGAGTTTTCGCCCTCGCCCAGCTGGCGCAGGTAAATCCGGCCCAGCAGTTTGTGCGCGTCAATGTCGTCGGGCGAGTTCTTGAGCAGCGTCCGCGCCGTCACCTCGGCATCGTGTACGCGGCCCACAATGAAATAGAGACCGGCGAGATCGTTGGCCAACTGCGCCGAGTTGGGATCGGCATTGAGCGCCAGCTTGTACTCCTCGATGGCCTTGTTGACTTCGTCGGAGCGGCCGTCGGAAGTGGCGTCATCCTGATATACAGCCGCCAGCGCCAGGTGATAGTACGCCAAGGCACGGTTGGGCTCGGTCGTGGCCGTCGCAGGCGTCGTGCCGGATTCGGCCCCCGGAGTCTTCGCGGGAGCGGCCTGCGCCGGCGCGGCGGCAGGCTGCACCTGTTGCGTCTTCGCCGGGCTCGCCGGAGCGCTGCTCGCCGGAGCGTTCTGCGCGCAAACGGCTGCTGCCGGTATCAAGAGCAGAAGGGCGGGGGCAATCTTGCGCCCAAGGATCGGAAATGCAGTCATTTTTGTCATCATGCAGGGAATTCCACAGGTTCTGAAGCCGGCAAAGCGTACGAAGCGCTCGCGAAAAGCCAAAACACCAAGCAGGTAGCCGGGCAACTCTGGCAGCCGGGCAACTCTGCCTACCGTTACAGACGATTTTACGCGCCAATGGTCGCGCGCGCTCGGCAGAATCCGCGATTTTCCTGCAAATTGCCGCCCAACATGTCCTTGCGGGCCTCGCGCCGGCTGAAAACGCAATTCCACATGGTGCAACAACGAGCCAATTTCGATCGGTCCTCCACCGGTGTTTCCGACGCGTCGCGCATGAAACCCGACCGGCCCGATCTAGCTGCACTAGCCCCGCTAACCCCGCTAGCTCCGCTTGTTTCTGGTCAGTGCCGGAAGTGCCGTATCCCCGTAAAGACCATGGCCAGGCCCAGTTTGTCGGCCGCCGCAATCACTTCCTCGTCGCGCACCGAGCCGCCCGGCTGGATCACCGCTGTCGCGCCCGCCTCGGCCACTGCCTCCAGTCCGTCGGGGAAGGGAAAGAACGCGTCCGAGGCCGCCACACAGCCTTTGAGCGGCAGCACGGCCTTCATCGCGCCGAACCGGGCCGCGTCCACCCGGCTCATCTGCCCCGCGCCCACGCCCAGCGTCTGTCCGTCGCGCGCGTACACAATCGCGTTCGACTTCACGTGCTTGCACACGCGCCATGCGAAGAGCAGGCTGCGCAGTTCCTCGGCCGTTGGCGGGCGCCACGTCACCACCTTCAGCTCCGACTCCGTCACTTGGGCCCTGTCGGCGTCCTGCAGCAGCAACCCTCCTGACACCTGCTTGACTACGGGCTTTGGCGGCGCCACCTTCACTTCCACCAGGCGCAGGTTCTTCTTGGCCGCAAAGCGCGCCCGCGCATCGGCGGAAAACGCCGGCGCCGCAATGGCCTCCACGAAGAGCTTGGCGATCTCTTCCGCCGCCGCGCCGTCCACTTCGCGATTGATGCCGATGACTCCGCCGAAGGCCGAAACCGGATCGGCGGCAAGCGCCTTCTGATACGCCTCGAGAATCGTCGCGCCCGTGGCCGCGCCGCAGGGGTTGGTGTGCTTCACGATGATGCAGGCTGTTTCCGCAAACTCCTGCACCAGCTCCCAGCAGGCATCCAGGTCGACGAGATTGTTGAAACTCAGTTCCTTACCTTGGAGCTGCCGCGCGCCGGCAATGCCCCTGCCCGAGCCGTCGGCGTACAGCGCCGCGCGCTGGTGAGGATTTTCGCCGTAGCGCAGGGCCTGCGCCTGCGGCATGTTGATGCGCAGCGTCGCCGGCAGCGACGAAGTGTCGAACGCCGCGGGAGCCTCGGGCGCAGGCGCGTCGGCGATCTGTTCGAGCGTGCTGGCAATCGCCGAATCATACGCCGAGGTGAGCGCGAAGGCCTGCTTCGCCAGCCGCCAGCGCGTGGCGCGGGTCAGCGCCCCACCATTCACTATGAACTCTTCCTTGAGCGCCGGATAATCCGCCACGCGCGTCACAATCGCCACGTCTTCAAAGTTCTTCGCCGCCGAGCGCACCATGGACGGTCCGCCAATATCGATGTTCTCGATCAGGTGCCCGAACGCGACGCCGGGCTGTGCCGCGGTCTTCTCGAAGGCGTAGAGATTCACCACCACCATGTCGATGGGCGCAATGCCGTGCGTTTTCACCGCCGCTTCGTGCTCGGCATTGCCGCGAATATAAAGCAGACCGCCATGCACGCGCGGATGCAGCGTCTTCACGCGCCCGTCGAGCATCTCGGGAAAGCCTGTTAGATCACTGATGTCCTTGACCGCCAGGCCGGCCTCGCGCAGTGCGCGAGCCGTTCCGCCCGTTGAAATCAGCTCTACGCCGAAGCCCGCCAGCGCCTGCGCAAACTCCACCAGTCCCGTTTTGTCGGTTACGCTGAGCAACGCGCGGCGAATCGTCTTCGCACCAGTCCCCTTGGCCTTTGCCTCCGCACTCACCATGCCTCTCCTATTTCGTTCCCTATGTCTTTCCCAAATTCGTCCTTTGACCGCTCGCTCCCGCACGAAGAACGGGTGCCCCACATCTCGATTTTGAGATGTGGGGAAGCACGAACCCCAGCCTAAGCTCGGTCATCCTGAGCGAAGTTTGGCGCATTCTGCGCCAAACGAGTCGAAGGACCTGCATTGCGCGGCGCCAACCTGGCACGATCGTTGGGGTGCCCCAGGTCCCGCCTTTGGGACTCGGGATATCTCGACACCCATCGCCCACGACCCAAATTCCAGACTACATCGAAGCTCCGCGCCGGGTTGTGAATCGGAAGGCCAGCCGCAAGATGCCGCGAAAATCGGCGTTTTCCGCAGCTGGAAACCCCCTTCCACCGTCCTGCCGCCGATGCTTTAGAGTGGAGATATGGGAAGTTTTCCCACGAGCCCCCCGCCGGAGATTCTTCCTCCGCAGGCCGACTACGCGCCGCCCCCGCCTCGCCCGCGGCGCAGGTGGGCCTCCGCCCCGGCCACCTATCTGCTCGTGGGCATCAATTGCGCGGTGTTTCTGTTGATGGTTTTGCGCGGAGTGAGCCCGTGGAACCCCACCGTCGACCAGTTGATGCAGTGGGGCGCCGATAACGCGGGCAGCGTGCTGATTGACGGGCAGTGGATCCGCATCGTCACTGCCATGTTCGTGCATGTGGGCATTCTTCACCTGGCCACCAACATGTGGTGCCTGTGGAACCTGGGGCTGCTGGCCGAGCCGCTGATGGGCTCCTTCGGCTTGTTCGCGGCGTACATTCTCACCGGCGCAGCCGGCAACCTCCTCTCCACCTGCTACAACTGGTTCAAGCCCTTGCACGACGCGTCGGGCACGCCATTTTACGCCGCCGGAGCGGGAGCTTCCGGGGCCGTCTTCGGCATTGCTGGCGCCTTGATCATTCTCCTCAAATCCAATCGCCTGCCCATTCCCCAGTACGAGCTCAGGCGTCTGCGCAAGTCGGTCATTTATTTTGCCGCCATCAACCTTGTCATCGGCCTTTCCGTCAACTTTGGCAGCGGATTCACCGGCGTGGAGATCGATAATTCGGCGCACATCGGCGGCTTCCTGTGCGGATTGCTCTTTGCGGCGCCCATGGTGCCGCGCATCGGTTCGCCGCGCCAGGTGTTTCTCACGCGCCTGCGCCTCTCGGTCGCCATGGTCGTTGTTCTTCTTGTGATGTTTGGCTTTTACCTGGCCCAACTGTCTCCACGCGGCTGAGCGCCTCGCCGCTCGCTCGCACTTCGTGCGAAAATACCCGCGTACCCTGGCCGTCTCATCCCACCCACAGGAGGCAAACTATGGAACGCCGCGCTTTCCTCAAGCAAGCCGCCATTACCGCCGCCGTCGCCTCAGCGCCACTCATGCGCGCGTCCGATCCCAAAACTCCCGCCCGGCCCATCGCCCGCCGTCCGCTGGGCAAAACCGGCGAACATCTTTCGATCATTGGCTTTGGCGGCATTGTGGTGATGAACGAGGATGCGAATGCCGCCGTCAACGTCGTCGCTGAGGCCGTGGACCGCGGCATCAACTACTTCGATGTCGCGCCCAGCTACGGCAACGCCCAGGAGCGGCTGGGTCCGGCACTCAAGCCCTATCGCGACAAGTGCTTTCTGGCGTGCAAAACCGACGGACGCTTGAAAGACGATTCACGCACCGATCTCGAAAACTCGCTCCGCCTGCTCCAGACCGACCACCTCGACCTCTACCAGTTTCACGCCCTCACCAAAATGACCGATCTCGACAAGGTGCTGGGCCCGGGCGGCGCCATCGAAACCTTCGAGGCCGCAAAAAAGGAAGGCAAGATCCGTCACATCGGATTCTCCGTCCACTCCGTCGAGACCGCGCTTGCCGCTCTCGACCGCTACGACTTCGACACTGTGCTTTTCCCACTGAATTGGGTGCTGGTCACCCAGGCAAATTTCGGCTTGCAGATCCTGAAGCGCGCGCAGGAGAAGCAGATGGGCATTCTGTGCCTGAAGAGCATGGCCAAGACTGTGTGGCCGGCCGAGCAGCGGCGCAATCATCCTGAGCCCAAGTGCTGGTACCAGCCGGCTGCGTTTCCTGACGAAGCCTCGCTCGGTTTGCGCTGGACGCTGGGCCACCCCATCACCGCCGCGCTTCCGCCCGGCGACGAGCGCTACTTCCGCCTGGCCATGGATGTGGCGCAGAGTTACCAGCCGCTTGCGCCACACGAAGAGCAGGCCCTGCTGAGCGGAGGCAAAGGCGTGGAGCCGTTCTTCCGGCTCGGCAACGACGTGTAGAGATGTAACGCCGGTCTCCGGACCGGCTGTAGTGCGAGAGCCTGCCCCGAGCGAAGTCGAAGGGTCCACGCCCGCACCGGCCAAAATGTTCACGAATTCACGCGCTCAGAGATCCGGAAGCTGAAAGCTGAGAGCTGAAGGCTGACAGCTATCTTGTCGCCGTGGCGGCGAACTTCTTCACCATGGCCATCAGCAGCTTGCGGTCGCTCTCGTTCAAATTCGAGGAGTAGCGGCGGATCTGCGTGAGAAAGCGCAGCTCGTCATCGGAGAGGTTCTGCGCGTTCATCTGGCGGGCCAGAGTGTCGCTGGCAAAAAACTGCGCAATTGGCATGTCGAGGGAGTGAGCGATCTTGGCGAGCGTGTCCAGCGAGGGCACGGTGTGGCCGTTTTCCACGCGCGACAGGTAACAGCGCAACAGGCCGGTTCTCTTTTCGATATCTCCCTGCGAAAGTCCCTTCTGCAACCGGTATGCGCGAATCGTGGTGCCGATCTTCATCCCCGCCCCATCCTGTCCGATGCCTTCCAAGGTTTACTGGCTTGGTAGCAATCAGGAGATTATTGCCTTAAGAGTTAACATGCTGCCGCGCGGATTGCAAGCCCAAATTTCGTGTGCCGCATCAATGTACACAAAACCTCACGCAGCGCGGGAGCGCCGGCGCGCGGCATCGCACCTGCAGTAAACCTTCGTGGCGCGTGACCCGTCAGACTGAATACAGGCACGAGAGGCCGAAATTATAAATATGACGCGCGCGGGAGTGGCAGTGATTGTTGTGGCCGGTTGCATTGCGGCCTGGGCGCAAGCCCCGGCCCCGGCGGCAGCCCCAGCCCCGGCGGCAGCCCCGGCCCCGGCGGCAGCCCCAGCCCCGGCGGCAGCCCCAGCCCCGGCGGCAGCCCCAGCTTCGACCGGCACCCCCGCATCCTCTCCCGCATCAGGGCCGGCCGCTGCCCCGCAGGCGGCCGTACCCGCTGCCAGCCCAGCCGTGACCGGCGGCAAGCTGCATGGCACGGTGAAAAGCGGCAACATCCCCCTCCCCGGCGTCACCGTCACTGCGCAAAACACCCTCACAGGCAAGCGCTACTCCACCACCACCGACATCACCGGCGCGTGGCAAATGAATATTCCCCAGAATGGCCGCTACGTCATCCGCACCCAGTTCGCGGCCTTTGCGCAGGGGTCGCAGGAAGCGGTCCTCAACGCCACCAGCCACGACCAGCTGGTGAGCTTCGAGCTCATCCTGGCCTCGCGCCAGGCCGAAGCGGAACAGCAACAGGCGCGTGAATCAGCACGCACCGGCGGGTCCGGCCAAGGTGTGCGGCAAATGGCCGGCAACACCCCGGAAAACGTGAGCCTGGAGAGCGCTTTGAGCGCCGATACCGACACCGGAGCCGGTACCGAAGGCGAAAGCGGCGCGGCGCTGCCCTCGATTGCCGCCAACTCTGACTTTAGCGATGAATCGGTATCAATCACCGGCCAGGCCGGGCAGGTGAGCACCTACGCCGGAATGGGTCCTGACGACCGGCTCAACGCAGGCGCGGGACCACAAGGCGGTCCCGGCGGGCAAGGCGGTCAGGGCGGCGACTTTGCGGGTCAGGGTGGCTTGTTCGGCGGATACGGCGGCGGAGGAGGGTTCGGAGGAGCCTTCGGCGGCGGTGGGTTCGGTGGAGGTGGAGGGTTTGGCGGCGGAGGTGGCGGCGGCTTCGGCGGACGCGGCGGCGGAGGCGGTGGTGGTGGCGGAAGGAATTTCCGCGGCTTCAATCCCGCGCAGCCCCACGGCGCCATCGCGTGGACTGGCACCAACTCCATCTTCAATGCGCAGCCGTTCGCTTTGCTTGGCCAGCAGCAGTCACAACCGCCCAACGGATCGAATCGCTTCACGCTTTCGTTCATGAGCGCGCCCTATCTGCCGCATCTCACCAAGCCCAGCGGCAAAGATACGGTCTTCCTCACGCTTTCGGGCTCGCGCTCGTCGAATCCCGACGACTTCTACGCCACAGTGCCCACTCTGCAGGAGCGTTGCGGTGATTTTTCCGCTGCTGGCCTCGCGCCCGTCTACAATCCGGTCACTGGCAGCCAGTTCGTGGCCAACGGGAACAACTGCCCTACCGCCGTTGCCAACGGCACTCCCAATGTAATTCCGCTCGTGGGCGGGCTCTATCAATCCATCTCCTCGCAGGCTCCCGCCCTTCTTTCCTACTTCCCGCAGCCCCTCGCCAACGGCGAAACCATCAACGGCTACAACTATCACCTGCTCACCACCGGGCAATCGAACACCACCAATGCCGGCATCCGTTACAACCGCAGTCTGGGCGCAAACGCCACGCAACCCGGCGGACGCGGCGGCTTCGGCGGTGGTGGCGGGCGGCGCGGCGGATCGCAGAATCAGGGCCTGCGGCAGAGCATCAACTTCAATTACAACGAGGGCCACTCGGCCTCCGACCTCGTCAATCTCATTCCCGATCTCGGCGGCAAGAGCGCTTCAAACTCGTACTCCCTGCAGGCCGGCTACACCGTCGGCTATCACCGCTTCACCAACATCTTCAATGCCAACTGGAATCGCTCGAACAGTCACACCATCAATTTCTTCACCAATACCTCCGACAATCCCGCAGGAGCCGCCGGCATCAACGTGCCCAACAATTTTCCGCTCA
>Ga0326728_10012004_pt1 | contig 19498 bp, 17 predicted proteins | sample MB3enrmetagenome_FD_207602 | JGI IMG/M metagenome (GOLD analysis project Ga0326728, IMG submission 207602) | Lab enriched peat soil microbial communities from McLean, Ithaca, NY, United States - MB31MN | ecosystem: Environmental > Terrestrial > Soil > Wetlands > Peat | place: USA: New York... | reverse complement strand
GGAGGAGTTCTCTCATGGGAAAAGGTTTCACCATGTAATCATCGGCCCCCACTTCGAAGCCGACGACACGGTCAATCTCCTCCCCTTTGGCGGTAAGCATGATGATTGAAATTGCTGCCGTTCTTTCGTTCTCCTTGAGCACCTTGCAGATATCTATGCCTGAGATGCCGGGGAGCATGAGATCAAGGAGAATCAAGTCCGGTATCTCACTTTGTGCCTTTTTAAGCCCTGACGTGCCGTCAATGGCAATCAGGGGAAGATATCCTTCTTTTTCCAGATTGAACGCTATCAGCTCCGCCAGATCCTGTTCGTCTTCGATCACGAGAATGGTTTTCATGAGCAGGAACCTCTTTTGATTAATTTATGCGGATATTACGCAGGCAAAGTTACGAATACGTTGCGGATAGTTAAAATATGTAAAAAAAAGAATATGAATTAAGTTTGCGGAGGGTAAAAAGGACTTGCACTGATAGCTCTTCTCCCCAGTCCTTAAATATGAGCGTTACGTGGCGAAGAACACAATCAATATAACCTTAAATGGGATCAATTTCCGCTGTCTCAGCCAGAAGAGAACACCACACTCATTCCTGGTCAGTCAAATACGCCTGGCGTGGCAAGAAGTTCATATCACTCGAGATCCGTGAGACGACAGCGGCAATCTGGTGAAATCGGTCCTTTTTAACCGGGAATGTGCTCCATAACCCTTCAAACCGGTGACTTGGTTCCCCTGGAAGGGAAAAACTAATCCTGGAACATTTAAGGTCAGAAAGATGAGTCAGTGCCGTTCAAGATGTTGTTCCAAAAGGTAGCTAGAAAGATATCCGGCTTGTTCGGGAAGATAGACCGGACCAGTAAGATTACAGAAAGGGAAATTGCCCCCCACAAGGTGATGACGCTGAAGACCGTTAAAGAGGAATGCACCTCGGACATTTCTTTAGGTGGCTCATGGAATTGTTGCAGCCATGAGGATGCTGTTAGAAAGTTAGACCCGAAACTTGAAGATCATTCACTGAGTCTCACGGACCTGAATGTATGCTCCTGGTAAAATTGCCTAAAAATTAATGGCCTCATAACAGGGAATGCAAACAGAGAGGTAACGGGCATGAACCGGCTTCTACATCTGATTCACATCGGCATCGGAGATTGACCAACATACATTTCTTAACATAATGATTTACTGAGTCAAATTATATTAGTGTAGGGCAATTTGAGTGCCGATAGTGGATCAAAATTTACTGACGATAAAATAGCGGAGCAGTGAAAAACGGCAAAAGCCGCCTGAAAATGACGAAACAGGGCACTGATCAAGCACAGAAACGAGTTTCAAATAGCACGAAGCTCAAGAAATTAACGAAATTCACTTGGGAAAAATAACCTGGCCAGAGATATCAAGTCATTCTGGGAACTTTTCAGCGGCCTGTTAGAATTATTGACAAAGATGTTGCCACTGTGTAATAAATTTTGCTAAATTGCATAATACTGTCCATGCAAAATTATGAGACGTCGCATTTATGCATGGTTAGGAGGTTGATTAGTGTTCAGCTTTCTACATGCTGCCGATATCCATCTCGACAGCCCGCTTAGGGGACTCGAAGTTTATCCGGATGCCCCGATGGAACAGATCCGTGGGGCTGCAAGACGGGCATTTGACAACCTTGTGGACTTGGCCATCGACGAGGAGGTGGTTTTTGTCCTGCTGGCTGGGGATCTCTATGATGGCGACTGGAAGGACTACAATACTGGCATCTATTTTGTGAATCGCATGGGACGGCTGCGGGAGGCTGGCATCCCTGTCTTCATTGTCTCCGGTAATCATGATGCCGCCAGCAATATAACTCGTGCTTTGAATCTCCCCGATAATGTCACGCTGTTTTCCCATAAAAGGGCCGAAACCCATATCCTTGACCACATCGGTGTGGCTATCCATGGCCAGAGTTTTCCCTCACGGGCGGTTTCTGATGACCTGACTCGGAATTATCCCCAGGGGGATCCCGCCCTGTTCAACATCGGTCTTCTGCACACGAGTCTGAATGGACGCCCGGGCCATGAACCTTATGCGCCATGTACCCTCGATGCCCTGCGCTCGAAAGGGTACCAATACTGGGCACTGGGGCATGTGCATCAACGCGAAGAGATTGCCCGTGATCCATGGGTTGTTTTCCCGGGGAATCTCCAGGGGCGGCACGTCCGCGAACCCGGTGCAAAAGGGTGCACTTTGGTGTCGGTCGACGACGGCCAGGTTGTGGTGATAGAACAGAGGGAGTTGGATGTTCTGCGCTGGTCTGTATGCAGGATCGATCTTGGCTTGTGTGACAAGAGCGAGTCCCTCCTCGAAATGATTCGGGCGACGTTTGAGGATGAGAGAGGACGGGCCGATGGCCGCCCCTTGGCCGTTCGCCTTGTATTGGAGGGGACAACACCGCTTCACGGCTTACTCCACGAAAACTCTGCTCACTGGCACGAAGAGTTTCGCGCCATTGCTGCCAGCCTTGGCGACGTATGGCTCGAGAAAATCCTGTTCAACACCCTTAAGGAACAAGTAGCCTTTGAGGGTTCCGCCGATGACTCGCCACTCGCCACACTGCAGAAATCAGTTGAAGGCCTGCAGTTTCAATCTTCCCGCCTTCTCGACCTCATCCCCGAATTCGAGCAATTACGCAGCAAGTTGCCTCCTGACCTCCTAAGTGATGACGATCCCTTTACACACTGCGAGGAGGAACTTGCTGCCTTGCGAGAAGACGTGAAGGAATTGCTGATAGCAAAAATGCAGCAGGGGGGGCGCCATGCGCATTAAGCGGCTGGAACTGAAAGCGTTCGGTCCTTTCTCGGATCGTACCCTCGATTTTTCTTCCAACCAGCCCGGTCTGCACGTCGTGTTCGGCCCCAATGAAACAGGTAAGAGTAGTTCCATGAGAGCCCTTCAGGCGCTGTTTTTTGGTTTTCCCGCTCGTACCAACGATAATTTTCTTCACCCATATGATCAACTCCTGGTCGGAGGTTGTCTGCAAGGGAGTGACGGCCGGGAATTGACCTTTTCCCGCCGGAAGAGAAACAAAAACAGCCTGTTTGACCAGGATGACAATCAGCTTGATCCCTCAGTGCTTACCCCTTTCCTGCATGGCCTCGAACAGGATCTTTTCACCACCCTATACGGAATAGATCATGAGACTCTGGTAAGGGGAGGACAAGGCATTCTGGACCAGCAAGGGGAGGTTGGACAGGCGCTGTTCGCCGCCGGAACCGGTCTTACTTCCCTGAAATACATAGTGGATGAGCTTGAAGGCGAAGGAGACAACCTATTCAGGCCTAGGGGTACGAGCCAGGCAATCAACGTGGCTTTAGCCGAGTACAAGGATCTGCAGACACAAATCAAGCAGGTCACCCTTTCGAGCCGGGAATGGCAGGATCACCAGCGGGCTATCGAAGAGGCCGGCAAGAAGCTGGAGGACGTCAACGAGTTGCGAGGCAAGCTGAACAGGGAAAGGCGGCAACTTGAGCGATTGAAACAGGCGTTGCCCAATCTTGGGCAACGCAGGAGCCTGCTGGAGAAACTGGCGCAACTTGGCGAGATTGTCGAACTACCTTCAGATTTTGGCGAGCGCCGGAGGAACCTGGAGCAACAGGGGAGAGAAGCGCGGAGCCGCCTCGAAACTGCTAAGAGCCGCTTAAATGTTCTGGAAGAAAAAAGAAAAGGGGTCTCTCTTAACCAGGGGCTGCTGGACCATGCCGAGGCGGTCGAGGAGGTGCTCCAAGGGCTTGGTCAGTATCGGAAAGCAAAGGCTGACCGCCCTCTACTCGATGGGCGGAGAATCGGTTGCCGCACTGAAGCCGCAAACTTGTTGAAACATATCAGGCCCGAGATGTCCATCGACGAGGTCGAAGAGTTGCGCCCAAGCTTGTCGAAACGGAAGACCATCCAGAGCCTTGGTGCAAGGCACGAAGCACTTGTTCAAGGGGTGCGTAACACGGGACGGCTGGTCAAGATTACTGCCAAAGAGCTTGAGAACGCCCGAAATGATCTGCAGAAACTCTCCCCTGTCGCCGATGTCGGAAAGCTGGGCCAGCCCGTCTTGCTGGTGCAGAAGGCAGGAAATCTGGATGGGGAGATAACAGCCAAGCGGCAAAGTTTGGATAGTGTCAGGAAAAAGTGTCTTGCGGCCTTGAATCGTCTCGGGCTTTGGACTGGCCCGATGGACCTCGTGGGGCAACTGGCGATCCCCTTACAGGAAACAATACACCGGTATGAAGAAGAGTTTCGTTTCCTTTCCGAAGAAAAACGCCAGTTACAGATCGAGCGAGGGCAGTTTGAAGCCGAGCAGGCGCAGCTTGCGGAACAGCTTCGCGAAATAGAATATGCCGCAGAGGTTCCCACCGAAAAGGAACTCAAACAATTCCGGGACCGGCGTGATCATGGCTGGCAGCTACTGCGCCGTCAATGGTTAGAGGGAGAAGATGTCGCCGCGGAAAGCCGTGACTACGATCCTGAACTTCCTCTTCCGGAGGCTTATGAAAAGCTGATTGGCATTTCCGACCAGACTGCTGACCGTCTGTATCGGGAGGCTGATCGGATCCAAAAGCACGCTTCCCTCAAGGCCAGGGGTGAAGGAATAGAAAAGCACCTGGTTGAACTGAATAAACAAGAGGAGAATGCCAACTTTGCCATGGCTGAGGCCACCCGCCGCTGGCAGGAATTATGGGCGCCCTGCGCCATGAACCCTTTGCCTCCCCGTGAAATGCATTCATGGCTCATCGGTTTTGACAAGCTCCGTTTCCAGGTGGAGGAATCTGACAAAATCGCCAATGATTTGGAAGGGCGGGAGGCCAAACGCAGGGAACTTCGGACAATCCTGATATCGGAGCTTGCTGCGGTAGGCGAGCAACAGGGCTTCCCAGGAGAAGAACTCTCCCCCGTCCTGCAGTTTGCAGAAGCCCTTGTGCAGCGGATGCAAGCCGATCAGTCCCGGCGCGAGACACTGGAGGATAAAATACATGATTTGGAAAAGTCACTGGAAACCGCCCAGGGGGAGAATGATGCTGCCGAAGAAGAGCTCAGGAAATGGCAATTCCTATGGGATGAGGCCGTGACCCCGCTCGGGATTGAGAGCAAATCACTGCCCGTGGAAGCCATCGACTTAATCGAAACCCTTCAGGGATGCTTTGATAAACTGAAGGAAGCCGATGATTTTTGCAAGCGAATAGACGGTATCGACCGGGATGCACGCGGGTTTGAGGAGACTGTCCTGGCGTTGGAGAAAGAAATTGCCCCCGACCTCGCCGGTCTTGATGCCCCTCAAGCTGTTGCGCAGCTCAAAAGCCGTCTCAGTCGGGCTAGTCAGGATCAGACGCTTGTGAAGCAGTATACGGAAGAGATCGACATTCTTGAAAAGGTCATCATTGATGCTCGAACGGAATTGGACATATTCGACGAACAGATAGCGGAGTTGCGCCAACTGGCCGGCTGCGAGACTGAGGAACAGCTAAACGAGGCAGAGCGGCGTTCCAATGAATACATGAAGTTCAAGGACAAGTTGGAAGAAGTGGAGGCGACCCTGACCCGAATTGCCGAGGGGATTTCACTTGCTGATCTCGAAGAAGAGGCTCAAGGCATCGACCCGGATGAGCTTCCGGGACTAATGGGCGGATTGACCTATGAAATTGAGGGGAGGCTTGACCCCGAAATTCAACAATTGTCCGAAACCATTGGCAGGGAAAAAAACGAGCTCGCCCGCATGGACGGCAGCGGTAAGGCGGCCGAGCTGGCGGAGGCCTCACAACAGGCTTTGGCTAAGATCCGGCGCCTGACTGAGCGCTACATTCGCCTCAAGCTTGCCACCAAGATTCTCAGGGAGGAGATCGAGCGCTACCGGGCCGAAAACCAGGACCCCGTCCTGAAAATTGCATCCCGATATTTTAGTGAGCTAACCCTGGGGTCATTTGCGGCTCTACGCACCGATATTGATGACCAGGGGCAGCCGATACTGATAGGTGTTCGCCCCAATGGCGCCTGGTTGGAAGTGGCGGGGATGAGTTCCGGCACTCGTGACCAGCTCTACCTCGCATTACGACTTGCCACCCTCGAATGGCGCATCCAATCAAGCGAAGCCATGCCATTTATTGTCGACGACATCTTGATTAATTTCGACGACGAACGTTCAAAGGCAACCTTAAAGGTACTTGCAAAGCTGGCGGAAAAGACGCAGGTGATTCTTTTCACCCACCATAACCAGATCTTTGAAGCCGCCCAAGCCCTGAACTCCAACGACAGTGTGTTTATCCATCAGCTTTGACCACATAGATTGCGATGGGTTACAGGAGAGGCGACTCAAACAGGAGTTTAAGAACAACGCCCTCAAAAATGGTCTAAAGGCTAGTAATAATAATTGATTGTCAGCCAATCTTTTGTAATACCTCACCCCTTTTCACGGTGTGACCGAAAGCCTTGAGAATTTCGCCTGTATCTGCGTTGGCGCCTCAATCATTCTGACGGGTTTTCCTTTATCGGTGCTCCACAAGAGGCAGGAATGAAGGCGGCGCATATTCTCCATCACCGTGGCGGCGGACATCGGACAGCCTGTCCGCTTCAGCCTGAGCTCCACTAGCCTAAGGTATGCCAGCGCTACAACACAGGTCAAAATGTGACATCTGATCTTGCTGTCAGTCCAGTGTCTCACCGGCATCAACCCCAGCAGATCATCATCTTCGCTGTTGCGAAATCCCTTTTCAACCATATACCGGTCGAGTGTCGCTTGGATCATCTGGTCGGTTTTCCAGTCCATATTATCTGTTATGATGATGTTCTTACCGAACTTATCGCAGTGTCTGCCGATCCAGTAATAACTCTTCCGAAAGCGCATGACCAACCGACCTTTTTCCACTTCCAGATCCAGATCGTAAATATCCTGCGGAAGGTGCAGTTCCTCACCGCATTCGCTGTAGCGAGCTTCAATCTTCTTCGGATCTTTCCACTGTTGATGTCCTGTTCTTACCTTAGCCCTCATGGAGTATAACGTCTCTTTCAGAGTAAAGAGTCTTTTCTCAAAATCGTAACGCTGCTTCCGAGCGGTCTTCGGATTATACGTTACCACGACCTTACGCTCTTTTCCCCAGTATCCCTCGGTCGTCCGGAGGCCATAAGCAGGTAATTTTCTATGCCGGCCCTCCTCATTTCCTGATTCTTCACGGTATCGACAACAATGAATTCGGAGATCTTCACACGGACCAGCTCCGGCGCATAAAAGGGCGAATAACAGGTGATGAAGTTTATATCATCACGGGCGTCCATCGCGGCAATGTTATCATCCGAATTCATCCCCTTATCAAAAACAATGTTAACTCTTCCTGGCTTACCGGCATAGCTCTTCATGCTCCCGAAGACATCATCGACAATCCGTTCAAACAGCTTTGAATCGTGGCGGTTACCCTCATACTCCCGGTAAAAGAACGGAAGTTGATTGTCGCTGGAAACCAGAAGTGCTACCCCCTCCTGCCTGAGCCAGTACCGTCCCTCCTTGCTGTCTCCCTTTTGGCAAAGCTCGGACTTCGTGCCACTCGACATAAAGGTGAAGTAATTGGTGAAAACAATCGGAAGAGGGCAACTCCTGCTCAGCCACCTTCAGAAAAAACCGGCGGGCTATCTCAACTATATCCTTCTCCTCAACCCTGTCCCACTTCTCCCAATAGCTTTGCGACGTCAACCCCTCAACTGCAAACGGCCTTATCTCTTTGTATGGCCGATCCCTGAACCAGCCAGCCAAAGCCGTTTTAGAGCAGGAATCCATCATCCTGTTGAACACGGCTTAAAGGAAATATTCTCCCACCGAGGGACCGGTTTCATCCTTCCCCTTTGGTGCCACCCATCATCCAGGCTTGCCAGATCTATATCCTGGTCGATCAGGTGAGCAAGCCACAGGGCGGCATATTCATGAGATTGGATTTTTGTATATTCAGCCTTTATGGCACCCGAAGCAAATTCGAGCATCCGCTCGAGCGAACCCAGGTAGATCTGGCTGACCACGGTTGGTTTGCAATTGATACGGGCTATCTCCCGAATGTGGTAAGAGGGTCTTCCCTTTTTGATTTTCTTGTGTAGATGTGGCATAGTGCAATAAGATTAGAAGGGGTCTTATGTTGTCAAGTAATAAATACATTTATCGGTACCTTATATATTTAATATGTATTTTAAGGGTCATGCAGTAAAATGTTACATTTAATATGGATAACTTATCTATTGCAAAGGTTAATTTTACGACACAGGGACTTTGTTTTTAAACTCCTGCCTTAAAAGCTTCGTGCCCTACCCATGCAGCTCCAAATACGCCTGCAGAGTCGCCCAGCTGGTTCTTCAGGATAGGTGTGTGCAAATTATCGTGGAAAGCGTATTTTTTCACCAGCTCTCTGCCATCGGTATAGAGCTCTTCTATGTTGGAGAGCCCGCCTCCCAGTACTATCGCATCCGGATCAAGTATGGAGATCAGGCCTCCTAGGCAACGGCCAAAGTCGTCCAGGAAGCTATCAAAGGTTTTCATGCATCGCTTTTCACCTGCCCTTGCCTGCGAAACGATTTCATTCATTGTCAGCCTTTGCCCGTGCTCATGAAAAAAGGCTGCTTCGACACCCGACCCGCTGATCAGCGTCTCCACACACCCCCTGTTGCCGCAGTAGCATTCCCTACCTTTGCGGTCCACTGACACATGCCCCCACTCGCCAGCTATCCGGTGCGGTCCTTCTCGAATCACTCCGTCTATACAGATCCCGCCGCCGCATCCTGTCCCCATGATGACACCGAAGACCAGACCGTATCCACGTCCGGCCCCCGAGTGACACTCCGCCAGGGTGAAGCAGTTGGCGTCGTTGCTAACATGGACTGGAAAGCCGATTAGCCGTTCTATATCGGTATGCAGTGGTTTGCCGATAAGACAGGTGGAGTTGGCGTTGCGCACCAGGCTACTGCCTTCGTCTATCGATCCCGGTATGCCGATTCCGACTGTGTAGAGTTTGCCAGTGGGTAGTTGGGCAGCTGCTTCACGTATCAGCTCAGCCACTATGGTCAGCACAGCATCGTAGCCGTCGGCTCGCGGCGTGGGTCTGCGCTGTCGCCACAGGATGGAACCATCCTGGGCCAAGAGAATCGATTCGGTCTTGGTACCGCCTAGGTCGATGCCTATCGCAGCCTTGCCGGAATTAGACATGCAGCCACTAATCATAATTACCAACTATAGATCGTTACGCAACTTGAACATCAGCGAAAAACAGCGAGTATGTGGATTTCAAGATTGCTGCAGGACTAAACTCTACTGCCATCAATCCATTGAGCCTTTATTGAGCGACGAACGTCTCAAGGATTACGTAACGCGAAGCAATCCCGTGTATACTTTTGTTCGTCCTTCCTCTGTAAATATTGTCTATTCTTCAACCTGACAAATTTTTTTTATGATCTCTATTGGCAGTTTTCTATTGGCGCTTCATATCCCCCTGTATCCATGCCCTAACTTGATCCTTCCATTTTGTCAAACCTTCTTTCACCAAATCATTCTCTTTCTTGCCGCCGGGTAGCGTGCCGCTATTTGGGGTGGCGCCTTAGATGCCTCACGGTACGCAAGGGTCTTCGAAGAGGCGAAGTTCTATCTGTCTTGCAACCATCCCTTTGTTTTTGAACTTTGCGTGCAGCGCTGTCTCTATGGTCTCGCAAGTTTGCTGTGCATCCATCCCGGAAGTGTAAAGACCCGGTTGAGTGAACCAATCATCTGCGTGTTTAAACCCGGTTACATCCTGCGTGTGGCAATACACACACATATCTAGAGGACGTCCCTGATGATATTTACCCGAGAGGATCTGAACAAGCTGATAGTTAATTTAACTGTTCAGCCTGAATTGTGCGCCGCTGCGTAGCGCAGGCCCTAATACGTCATTAATATTTATGAAATGGGGTACTAAGCTTCCGCAAGAGTCACAATAGTTCTCATTGGATTCGTCTTTAAGCATTTGGCAATTTCCCAAGCCAATGTATTATTATACAAAATTTGAGTTTCAAAAAAATAAGTAAATGACTTTTTATTTTTTATATGCTGTGAGTATACTCTTGTTAGAAATATAGTGTATAGAGTATCCAAAACAAATTGCTGGGCATTTCGATTAAGGACAATATCAGATTGGTACACAAACCTGATTATTTACCACAGAAAAATGGCCGAACGAACGGATACACGGGACAAACATTGTTGGCTAGTGTAAATGAAAAACCCCTTTGGAAGTCTCTCCGAAGGGGTTTGCCCATATACCTCATTTATTGGGAGCAGAACGCTTTTTCCAGGTGTCAGCGGGGGGATATATCGTATTGCATGGGATAATCTCGAGAGGCGCCTCAAGCCAGTTCTTAGTAGTTTCAAGCCACTTCACGAAGTGAGGCATTTTCTTGTGTATCTCAACAGCCTTGTCATCCTTATAGACCTCAAACAGATAGAGGATATTGGGATCAGCTTTATCATTAACGATGTTGAACATTAGGCAGCCCGGCTCATTCTTCTCCGAACCGATCGCATCGGCCCACATCTCCTTGATGAACTGCTCACGAAACTTAGCCTTCATGTGAATCTTCACCACTAGCGCGCTCAGTCCCATATGCTCTCCCTTTTTGGCAACAGGTTTCTCACCAGCCTGAGCAGATGCTCCGATAAACAGAAATGCCGACAGCAAGGCTGCAATAACTAAAGAAGACTTTCTCATTTTTAACCTCCCCGATTAGTGTTAAGACTCCCTTGTCATCAACCACTTGAAGCAGATCTAAATGATTCAGCCTGATTTGTTGAATGGCAGGGCCTCGCCCTGCAGGATCACCTCCTTTACCAGTTTCTTCTAGAAATAATGACTCCTTGTCTCATCAGAACCTTAATTATCTTATCGGACCTCCTTTCTTGCGGGTTGTTTCCCAGTACATCGCCGCATAGAGGGGCGGCGTGAGTGTTTTGCATGCAGAAAATGAGTTCAGGTTATCTTGCGGTCAACGAGGATTAAATTTCGCTTTTCGCAGGGGGATTATATCACCCAGCATAAGTGGCTGCAAATGATATTTCGCAAAGAATTCAATTCTTGACCGTAATCACTGGTGGGTGCTATGGCCTGAGCTGCTGCAGAGAGGTTGAACAGGCGTTGAATTGAGATAAAGAACATGGAGGAAATTTTGTTTTTCAGTGAGTTCAGGTTTGATTCGGTAAATAGCGGGAAATAAACATACTCGGTAAAACCTGTGAAATTGGAGTGTTAGCAGTAAAGGGATTTTCGCATCCGCGATAGAGGGCGGATTCTAACTTACTGAGTTTTTGCCTTGGGCAGTTGCAAAAAAGAGGTTTCAAGGGGTATCATCTTTGACGGGAGATTACGAGCAACGCCCTTTGAGTAACTTAAACTAAGCTATGGATTATACGCTGCTATATTGATGTTGATCCGGCTGTAGTATTGAGCGGGCGCAAATTCTCCATCAGTGCCCGCTCTCCCTTCTCCCTTCGTTGGGAAGTAATTATTCCGAGGGTCGGCTCAAGCAAAAAAGCGCTATTACCGATGCGGAAAACGAAGCAGGAAAGGTATCTTACAATTCGATACTTCCCGGAAGACAGGGGAACTGGTAGGGCAGGTCGTCAAAGCTCTCGCCGAATTGGACACGAACACCTCATCCAGGTGCTCCAGACAACTGGTTGGCAAACGAGGGGGGAAACGGGGCAGCAAAACAACTCCAGCACTCTTCTCACGCCCGGATGCAGTAGTACGCACCTGCCGTCAAAATGAAATACAGGTAAGACTAACAAAAGTTTTCTCAATGTGGTGCATCATATGTGGCAGTAATGTTAAATATGATGCCGCTGACGGCTTCCCCATCGCCACGCATTATTTCCATTTTCCCCTGTACAATTAAAGCGTTCCGTCTGCTTGATTAACTGGTCTTCGCTGGCATGTTAGTTGCTATATAGCTTCTTAAACAGGTCATGAGCACTGCCTTATTTTCTGCGAAAGCCGAATGAAACGATATTAGCGATCCTCCTTTTGTTTTGCGGGGCAAACCGAGAAAGGTTAAACTCAGCTTGGTAAAAAGGGGCTATTATGACAAAGCGACAAAAAAGTCAAAAAAATTCTTTCGTAAGATGCTTCTCTCTGTTACTGGTTTCAACTCTTCTGCTGGTTCCTTTTGTGGTCCTTGCAGATCCCCTTGTTTTGGTGCGCACTACCGTTGGCAAGGATATGGTAAACAACTCTGTCTTACTGGATGCAAAACTTTCGGCCGCTCTCCAGATGAACAAGTATGGTGACATGGAGGTCCAATGCCTCAACCTTTTTTCCATACCCGTGGCCCGCACTCCTTTCGGTGGCAACCCGGGCTTACAGAAACTGGTCCAGCGCACACGGTTGAATGTGGAGCCAAAAGGAAGTGGAGTTTTAGTCAAACTGAGCTTTATGTTCTGACCGATTGATGAGCCCAGCACGACTGCTTTGCAGATATAGAGATATGAGTAACCAGAAAATGAATCTAGCTTAGGGACCATAAGAAGAGACATTCATTTTCCGAGATCGGCAGATCAGAAGAGGGACTTTTCAGGCAGTTTTATGATGCCCTTTGCACATGAATGCCCGTGGATGCGCCATGCCCTTGATTTTGGCACGTCTGAGACAACGTGATACATAGAATTACCTTTGAAACGGTTGCACACGACTGGAGGTTGCACGAAAGGTTGCATAAAAAACGTAAGACCAAAAAATATTTATGTAGTCAGGTATACTGAGGATTTTGATGGCAATGAGGTTCATCTGATTTGGTAAGGCAATGAATAGCTGCTTGAAAGGGAAACCTTGCGAATACACCCTGCATTTTAATTTATGTGATGATATGTCACAATATCGTATCGGGGGACGCAGGGTAAAGAGATTGACATTAATTGCAAGTTTATTGGGGGCTTTTGTGGACAGATACTTTGTTTATACCTGGTTAACGATGGCTGGTTTGCTGTTGTTTTTTGCACTGATCCTCTTAACTGTTAGTGATGTAGGGGAACAAACTCAGGATCACTGAGGGGTGCAAAAATTGTGAAGTACTAGGGGGTCTATGTGGCAGGTCTTGAAAAATGGCAAACCTTTTGGTATGGTAGAAACTAATTATAAGTGGGTTACTGGGCCTCTCGATCAAATGCAGAGCATGCATTCAAATTGAAGGATGATTCCCTACCTTTCTGTTAAGGAGGTTTGCTGTAAATAGGAATCGAGGAGGGTCTCCACATACCGGTCAGGCGAAGGTTGCTCCTCGCTGAAATGTGATGGTGATGTCAAGACGTTTGTATTCCTTGCTGAATCCAACCTCGTAAACCTCCCATGGTGGAATGATCCCAAGGGCAATGCCAAAAAGAGATTCATTTTCAACTAGTTATATGCCTCCCGGTAAGAAATAATCACCATCATACCATTTATTACCCTTTCAATACGACGAAGAGCCCTATTTGACAGCAAAATAGAACAGTAATGGCGCAAAATAACTCAAGACCCGTTTTTGAAAGGATTCTTCCCCTCGATTCTTCTTTTCCGCATCACACTTCTCAATCGGGATATAAAAACCCGCAACCAGCAGGACATTACTCGGAGTCATGCCTTGTCGCTACCTATTTAGATGAAGGTAGTAAACTTTACACTAATCCTTTGCTGGCTTTTACCGGCGCTTTCGAGTGGTCTTAATTACAGCTAAGTTGACGGCGTTACGCTCACCGTAGTCGAGGCGGTAGATTCAGTACCATTATTACTATCTACTGCGGTTACCACGTAGTAGTAGGTTGTTCCGTTAGTAAGCCCTGTTTGGGTGTAAGAAGGACTGTTCACGCCAGTTATTAGGGTGCCGTTTATCGGAGTCACCGCGGGATTTGTGGAATAATAGATGTTGTATGAAGTTGCACCTGTTACTGCCGTCCAAATAACGGTTGCGTGGCCATTACCTGGAATAGCGGTAACCCCTGTCGGCTCCGCCAGCGCTGGATTCAAAGCAGGTATTGCGCTTACCTGGGGTGATGCCGCTGATTCACCAGTGCTATTTACTGCGGTTACCACGTAGTAGTAAGTTGTTCCGTTATTGAGCCCTGTCTGGATGTATGGACTGGTCTCACCAGCGATTTTTGTCCCGTTGGTCGTAGTCACACCAGTAACTGTGGAGTAGTAGATGTTATAAGAAGTTGCGCCTGCTAATGCCAGCCAAGAAATGGTTACTTGGCCGCTACCCGGGGTAGCAGAGATATCTGTCGGCGCCGACAGCGCCGTCGCTGACGGGGTTGCGCTTACTTGGTTCGATGCCGCTGATTCACTAGTGCCAGTTACCGCGGTTACCACGTAGTAGTAGGTTGTTCCGTTGGTCAGCCCTGTTTGGGTGTAGGGACTTGTCACGCCAACTATTTGGGTGCCGTTAGTCGTAGTCACGCCAGAAGTTGTGGACCAGTAGATGTTGTAAGAAGTTGCGCCTGTTACTGCCGCCCAAGCAATGGTTACTTGGCCATTCCCCGGGGTAGCGGTAACACCTGTCGGCGCTCCAGAAATGCCGCAACCGGCCAAAACAACTGAACTCAATAAAAGGCTGATGATAACCGAAGACCAAACTCTATATACTTTCACTTCGCAAGACCCCCTAGATAAGGTTTGATGCACTCGTAAAAAAGGATCCGATTAGCGCTAAAGTTCAGCCATGAGTTTGAGACGATTTCTTTCATGATCATGTTATCAAAAAAGTATTTTTAACTTTTTCTTTAAGACGATAATTAACAGGATAAGGTTACACCTAAATTCTGCAATCCATTACCTGATCTCCTAGAGTATTTTTTAAAATTGTTTTATTCCAGGATGATACAAGGCGCGATTCGGATCTTGGCACTAGTACTACAGCGAATATTAGCTTTTGGAGGAGTTGGCAAAACTCGATGTTCAAATCAATAACGAGAAAACCCGACAGGTGAACCTGACGTAGGGTGAAAGCTTTGCCTTCCTGGGGTTTGTCTTCCGCCGGGTGAAAACCCTGAGGGGGAAATGGGGAGTCCGCATAACGCCGAGTGTAAAGGCGCGCACGGCTCTCTTGGCCAAACTCAAGGAAATCTTCCGTCGCTTTCTGTCTCGACCTGTGGATAGATAAATAGAACTGATTAACCCCATTCTGCGGGGTTGGGTCAACTATTTCCGGGTCGGCCATTCCGCCGATGTTTCGGGTATGTGAAGGACTGGGTAGATAAGAAGATTCGGCGTCATATGATGGGCGCTCGGAACCGCAAAGGCTTCGGCTGGAAGAGGTGGAGTAGTCTCTGGATAGATCGGGACCTGGGATTATTCTCAGATTTTAGAGTAAGACGTATCGTGAGGACGAAAGCGCTGCCGGCCAGATAGGTCTCATAACCCATGCTGTGAAGTCAACAGGAGAGCGTAGTGCGGGAAATCCGCACGCTGCGTTCGACGTGGCGGGAGCTGGAAACGTGTTATGGTTGAGATGCTGTGACACTCGCAAACAAAATGGCGAGCCAACTGGGAACACAAACCCGACCTAAACCGGGGTGCCAGTTCTCGACCCCACTGGTGGGGGGCAGGGCTACCTGCTCCCGACTCTACCCTAATTGGAGAGCGGAACAATCCGGGGGCTGGCTTATTCGGGATTGTATCCGGTTGGTTTGGCCAATGCGCGCGTCAGGGGGACGCGCCTAGGCCGACCCAAAGCGATACCGCGTCTTGTAAGCAAGGGTCTGTCCCTGATCAGGAAATGACCTACCAGGAATCGGCCGGAAAATCGGGCATAAACATCTCCACATTATGGCGTTCGCAAGTAGCACAAGTCAGCTTGACTGTCGAAAAGTGCGTCGATTACTCCAGCCCCCGGTTTGTTCCGTCTCCAATAACATATTGCAAAAAATTATTTATTCGCAACAGGTTTGTTCAACGATATTTATCGGTTACGCGCTGGTTACGCCTATGGTTCGAGTCTACTGTACCGCGACAAGATGCCTTTGAGGTGTCCTGTCAACAGTAGACACTCACATCTCAAGCGGCCGCTGACTTTTTACTAAATTTTTGACTGGAACCAGATACCATCCAAGTATCTTTACCTGCTGGCACCACATCCGACATTCGTACGCATACGCTTAATATTAAGCAAGAAATAAAAATACATATTTTTAGCAACTACCCGCAAAAAAAGATACGGAATTTTCCATCTTCACCCCCTGATATTTTGTATTTTTTCGCTTCTTCCGCTTTCAGTATATAATATTAATCGTGATGGCAGTGCGTATTGGAGCGCGTTCTAATCCCCTTTAAGTCTTAATACCCCTATGTAGGCAAAAGATCACCACTGGACTTTGTATTGTCTACCATTATTTGTTCTCGCTTCTCCGAATCCTGACCATGTCCAGCCATAATTAAGAAGGATTTCCATTACAAGTTTCGATTTGTTGCTTTTTAAAATCGCGTAATCTTGTCCGCCACCAGTAGATATTCCTTGTCCAAAGCCAGAGGCGTTGGCAGTACCGGATGCAACAGTTGCTGTACTGAACGTGTATCCTCCGTTTGCCGCCTGCTGTACTTACCACTTAATGTTTCACCGTTAGGCATTAAAATTGTGCATTCTTTGCTGAATCTACTGCATTCAGCATAAAGATTTTCACCATCGTCAAAGTTGGTTAACGTCAGATTAATTGAACAGCCAACAAGCATAGAAAAAACTAGCAAGAGGCCAATTCCCCACAACCGTTGCAGACCATTAAGTATTGAAAAATTCATCATATTCTCAATCTTTTCTCCCATGTTAACCACCCCCAAGAGAGTTTTTCTGGATCCATAACACTGATGAGCTAAAATGCATGAGTTTTTTAATCTAGGGGGGATAGTGACCTCAGAAATTTTGGCCGCGCTGAAGAAGGGGAGAACGTGTTTTTTAGAGTAGCAATCACAAAAGGTCATGACACCCCCATTCCACTAAAACCGGCTCACCCCTATAGATGGGAGCCGGTTTTTTCATTATATTCATCCCTTGTCAAGACCTCGCAGACCACATCAGAGACCACACAATAGAAAAGGCACCTACAAAATTCCTTGTAAGTGCCTGATTATTAAGGCTCCCCAGCACGGACAAATCTGGGCAATAGGAAAAACTTATTGGGAGTGGGGCGGTACTACAAATGGCCGACTCACCAGTATAGCGGGTAGGCTATATCCCGCCTGTATTCATTCTGTCGCTGCACCGCTCCACTTTGCAAATGACCTAACTCTTCATCATCTGCTGGGCCAAGCAAAGTCCATCTTTCGCCGTGACCGCTGGGGTTATGGTGAAATCAAAAACGTCATCCCACGCGATAATTGCTGCCATCATTCGAGCGACACTATCTCCTTCCACAATTGTGATGACGCTATATTCACCACCGAGGGGCCAATATTCAGCCAGTACGTTCATTCCTTCGGGAAATTCCCACTGCGCCCGGCGGACTATTCGTTCTTGCATGGTTCCTGCTTTCACTTTACACATTGTTATGAACAACATGGTTTGCCTCCTTCATAGAGTTGGATTCTAAATGTTGTTGGCGAGGACGGTTATGCGTTGCTCAGAAAGCCCCCTCGGTTTTAGTTATTTAATCCGCTCATCTCGGTTCCACGGTGCAGTTGGGGGGGTTGCACCTCTGATGCTACATAAGCCATTCAATCTTAGTATCACCTTCTTGCCGCGAAATTGCGCCGCATCCTGCCATATCGCCTATGCGCTCATCTTTGATGACATCTACGCTCGCTTTCAGATCAACTATCGGATGATGCGCCCTACGTCTGCATTGACAGGCCTTTGGATTGCAGCGAACGGGCTAACTGCTCAAGGACGACCAGACAAAGTAACGGTGGCACTGAAAATACAGCTTACCACCACCATATATGGACTTATTAAATGTTGGACGCAAATCTTCTAGACTCTGTTCCCACCAGCCGATTTGGACCTTGCTTGCGTTAAAACCGACGCCTGAATTGGGTTCAATTTTCTCAAAAACAGCCATCCTAAAACTTTACCCTAGCAATTTCTTGTATCAATCGGGGATTACCTTAGAGGGAGGTGATAAATACCTTAGTACACCATTTCATAAGTTCATAGTATAGGAATTCCCATTTTTCTCTAGGAAAATCAATCAGATTGTGGTAGATGGAGGCGAGACCCGGGATCAGGAGGTAAACTCTGGAGATCGACCGGAACATCTTCCGTCGTATCTTTGAAGAGCGTTGGGATGCATTCAAGGCTCGTCATCCCCTATATGATACCGAGTATTATAACGAAGTAGTTGGAAAGATGCTGAGGTGTGGCAAAGAAGAGGGCGGTTATAGCGAATACATATGTAGTGCGCCGGGAGACCGGCAAGGAGTAAGGAGTGAAAGTCTCCAACAGTGAAGGAATAGCGAACCACACTGTCCCCGAGTCATGTTGCGCCAGGAGAAGCTTGGTTCAAGGGAATAGGAGGAATTCAATGCCTACTTGAAACTTGAAGTTAAAACCCAGCGGATGTGAGTTCCGCACGGCCAAAGCCTAGCCAGCAGGCCGATAAACGAGTCTTGGACGGGGAAGGGTAACCCAACCGTTAAGCGTAGACAGTGAACACGCGAGCCGTGTGATTGAGCCCCGAAATGGGGGTCATTGTAGGGCTAACGATATCATGACAATCGGATTGCAGTATCGAATGCGTCGCCATGGGCGAGATGCATTCGGCCTACCGGGGTCGTAGAGCAGGGCGAGCGTGTAAGGGTTTTCCAGGCACCTGGGAGATCCTGTCATTTCCTTCAATGAAATTCCCGGAAGGGGAACCGGGTGAACAACCTCTCCAGGTCCTGGTGAAGTAACACGGAGGCAACATCAGGGAGCGAACAGGCCCGTGTCGGAAGGTACTGCTGAACGCAAGGAAACGAAGTGAAGCAGGATGAGTGGCAGGAAGTCGGAGCACTCCATGCAACCAATGAAGCTGGGGAACTTTCCCCGAAGGACCCAGTGGAGGGAAGGGAGATGTCGGGTTATGGAATCGTCGGAGGGAAAGACAACGAACATGTCAAGGTTCGACAATGTCTCAACGAAGCAAAGACGAATAGCGGAACTGGCGAAAGATGCGCCAGACATGGCGATGGATCTGTCGCACCATATGGACATTGAATGGTTCATGGAGGCCTATAGGAGGACCCGCAAGGATGGAGCCCTGGGAATAGATGGACAGAGTGCCCAGGAGTATGCAGAGAACCTTGAGGAAAATCTCCAGAGTTTGCTGGATAGAGTCAAAAGTGGACGATATAGAGCCCTTACAGTAAAGGCGGGCTTATATTCCGAAGGACGCAGAGGGAAAAGAGATGCGCCCTATTGGCATTCCCTGCGTGAGCGACCGGGCACTCCAACGCAGCACTGCACAAGTGCTCTCTGCCATTTACGAGCAGGATTTCCTGCCATGTTCATTTGGTGGACGGCCTGGGTTGGGTGCACACCGTGCGGTGGCAA
>Ga0326728_10012003_pt1 | contig 19501 bp, 17 predicted proteins | sample MB3enrmetagenome_FD_207602 | JGI IMG/M metagenome (GOLD analysis project Ga0326728, IMG submission 207602) | Lab enriched peat soil microbial communities from McLean, Ithaca, NY, United States - MB31MN | ecosystem: Environmental > Terrestrial > Soil > Wetlands > Peat | place: USA: New York... | reverse complement strand
GCACGGCCACGGGTTGCGGCGGCCCCAGCACCATTTCCTCAAGCCCGCTGCCGGCGGGCACCATGGGGTACACGCACTCGAACGGCGTGACTTTCACGTTCAATAGATACGGCCCCGGTTCCGCCACGGCTTCTTCCAGCGCCGGCGCCAGTTCCCACGGCTTGTCGATGATTCTGCCCTTGAAGCCATACGCGGCCGCCAGCTTTTCCACGTCGGGGAAACCATCCAGCTCCACCGCGCTCAGCCGGTTGTTGTAGAACAGCGTCTGCCACTGGCGCACCATACCGAGGTGGCCGTTGTTCATCACCACGATCTTGATGGGCAGCCCGTTGCTGGCGATGGTGGACAACTCGGGAATGGACATCTGGAACCCGCCGTCGCCCACGATGGCAAAGACCAGTTTGTCGGGACGCGCGAACTGCGCGCCGATGGCCGCGGGGATCCCGAAGCCCATGGAGCCGAGACCCCCGGAGCTGAGCCAAAGACGAGGTTCGTTGAACCGGACAAGCTGCGCCGCCCACATCTGGTGCTGCCCCACGTCGGAAGCGACAATGGCCTGGCCGCCCGAGACCCGGTCGATCTCGGCCATGAGGTGTTGCGGCTTGATCTCGGTATCGGACGTCACCACCTCGAATGGGTGCTCCTGTTTCCACTGCCGGATGCGATGCCACCAGGCCCGCCGGGCGGCTCGCAGCGTCTCACCGGGCGCATTCTTGCTCTCCGCCAGCAACTTGTTCAGCTTGACGAGGACGCGCTTGACATCGCCCACGATGGGCACGTCGGGTGCGCGGTTCTTGCCGATTTCCGCGGGGTCGATATCCACGTGGATGACTTTGGCGTGCGGCGCAAATGCCGCCAGGCGCCCCGTAACGCGGTCGTCGAACCGCACGCCCAGGGCGATCAGCAGGTCGCACTCGGTCAATGCCATGTTGGCCGCATAGCTGCCGTGCATACCCGGCATGCTGATGAAGTTGGGGTGCTCGGAAGCGATGCCGCCCAAACCCATCAGGGTGAGCACCGCCGGCGAATCGGCCAGTTCGACGAACTCGCGCAGTTCTTTCGCCGCGCCCGCCGCAATGACGCCGCCGCCGCCATAGACCAGCGGGCGCTGGGCTTCCTGGACGAGTTGCGCCGCGCGGCGAACCTGGCCGGTGTGGCCTTCGGTGAAGACTCGGTACCCGGGCAGGTGGATCGCCGCCACCGGCTGATAGTGGCCCTGGGCTTGAAGGACATCCTTGGTGATATCCACCAGCACCGGACCGGGACGCCCGCTGGAGGCCACGTAGAACGCTTCGTGGATGATCTGCGCCAGGTCTTCCAGCCGCTTCACCAGGTAGTTGTGCTTAGTGCAGGGACGCGTGATGCCGAAGGTATCGGCCTCCTGGAAGGCGTCGCTGCCAATCAGCTTCGACGTGACTTGGCCGGTGATGGCGACCACGGGGATGGAATCCATCAGGGCGTCCACCAGCCCGGTGGTCAGGTTAGTGGCGCCGGGACCGGAGGTGGCGCAGCACACCCCCACCTTGCCCGTCGCGCGCGCGTAACCCTCCGCGGCAAACGCCGCATTCTCCTCGTGGCGCACCAGCACGTGACGCAGGGGGTGGTCGTAGAGGACATCGTAAAGTGGAATGGTGACTCCCCCGGGATAGCCGAACAGGCAATCCACACCCTCCCGCACCAGACATTCCACCAGCATTCTTGCGCCGCTCATCAACGTCGACATATGTTCCGCCTCAAAAAAGTCGCTACCTAACAAAAAAGGCCATCAGCCGGGCTGCTTTCCCCGCCGATGGCCTTGGAGCTTGCTCCGGCTGGCCTTCAAGCGGGGCCGGCTACGATGACCACAATAATAATGCCTACGGAAATAGCGATAGGGTTGGAGGGATAGGAATAAACCAGCCGGTCTCGAACGCCATTGAGCATCGCTGAACTCACCATCAAGTTTAGCCTGCCAGTCTCGCCAAATGCAAGTGGCCTCACATTCGGCACGACCACGCCGGCGGCGCCGCGCGCGGCCGCGCTTCCTTGGACAGCAGAAAAAAGTGGTCCCCGCCTGCTTCCACCAGTGCGTGGGTCTGCTCCGCCCCCTCGACTGCCGCGCGGTACTGTTGCGGAAGCAGGAAGTCGCTCGCGGGATGCGCGCGAATCGTCCGCGCCAGTTCCTCCGGAGACCCGGCCAGAATGAGTGTCCCGATAGGCTCGCCGGAATCCAGTCCCCACTCCCGCAGACGCTGGCGGAACACCGGTTCCCATTGCTCGAGGGCGTCGAACTGCGCGGCCGTGAGAATGATCCCCATGCCGCCGAAGTCCATGCCATACCGCCCGCCGGCCAGGTTGGCGCCCACCAGGCAGTAGCGCAATTTCGCCAGGGGCAGCGTGGAGGCGTAGAGGTCGTCATCCATCCCCACCAGAATCAGCTCGTTGCCGCGCGCGCGCTGGCAGTACCCGGAGAGCAGCGGCGCATCCGCCTGCACCGTGCCGCGCTCGAATGAGAGTCCCCATGGCGCGGCCGGGAGGGTGGCCTTGGCCACAAACGCGGCGCCGAGCAGTGCCAGCATCCACGGCGCCCTCCGCTTGGAAAAGAGCGGCCCATACGCCGTGGCCAGGATCGCCAGTGCCGGCAGCATGGGCAGCAGGTACGAGATGTTGCGATACTGCCAGCCAAAGACGGCCGCTGTTAGCGTCGCCAGCCAGCACAGCAGCAGAACCGGCGCCGCGGACCACTTTCGCACTTCCAGGACGAACCCAGGCAGGGCGGCCAGAGCCACCGCCGCGAGCACCGGGTCGACCAGCGCCATGCGCATCAAGTAGAAGAGCGCCCGGTTTTCCTGTGAGGTCTGAGGCGGCGCACCGGCGCCGAACCCCAGGATCTCGACTCCAATGTGTTCCGTCCAGAACCATCGCCCATGGACGCACAGTTGGTACAAGAACCAGGGCGCCGCCAGCGCCAGGGCCAGCGCCACCGCCAGGCAGGCGCGCGAGAGACTCGGCCGCTGGCGGCGGGGACCGGCCAGCCAGTAGAGCGCCAGCACACCGAGTGGCAGCACCCCAGCCACACTCTTGGTCAGGATAGCGGCAGCCACCGACCCCGCGAAGCCCCACAGCGCGCCCCTCGATTCCAACCAGGGGTCGGAGAAAAGACAGAACATAGCGGCAGTGTAAAAAGCCACCAGCAACCCGTCGGTCATCGACATTCCGGCCAGGACGTGCCACAGGCGATCGGAGACCAGCAGCAGCGCGGCGCACGCCCCGGCCTGCCAGGAGCGCAGTTCCGCCGGCCATAGAAACACCAGACAAACCGACAGGCTGGCGAGCAGCGCGACCGGCAGCCGCAGGGCCAGCCGCGAAACCCCCAGAATGCGCGCCGAAAGCCCGGACACCCACATCAGCAGCGGCGGCTTATACAACCCGTAGCGGCCCATGAAGATGGGAGTGAGCCATCCGCCCTGGCGCGCCGCGCGAATGGCGCTGTGCGCGTACAGGGCTTCATCCTGCGCCGTGATCTTGGAGACGGGATCGACATAGTCGCCGGCCAGGCCCACGCGGGCCGAGCGGACCAGAAGGGAGGCCAGCGCAAGCAGGGCAACGGCGCACAAGGTCCGTCGCATATACTTCACGACGATAGCATGGAGTTGTGGGGCAGATTGTCAATCTGCGGCGGGTTGCCAACCCGCCAGTTGCGCCGGTAAACCGGGGTACCCTCTGGGTCGCGCGCAGGTTGCCATCCTGCCCCACTGCCTACTGGTGCTGGATGTGCACGACCTCGGAACTGTAGGGCGTCGGCAGTTGCACCGGCACTCCGCCTTGCATCAACTGCGCGCCGGTCTGCAAATAGATGGACGGATCATTCGCAAACGACACGGCGTACCGCTGAACGGGAACCAGACCCAGGGGATAAAAGACGTAACTGGCGCCATCGGAATCCGCGCGGGTGACGACGGCGATGGCGTTGTCAGTGGCTGGATCATAGCTCTGAATGACATCGGTCCCGTTGTCGGCCGGAGGCAGGATGTGGTACACCTTGCCAGCCGCGACGTCGGCGCGCTGGCTCTTATAAACGCCGATCTGCTGGCCCAGGAACGCCACCTGGTCCGGCGTGAGGTCCGCCAGGCTGTTCATGAGCGCCCAATTGCCGCCGAACATGTAGCTGCCGGTGGCGTACGAATCGAGACCGTCCGAGTCGGGCATGTAGCGGTCGGCGTAGCGCGGGGAGAATGGGTACGTCGCGCCGTAAACCGCGCGGCGGGATGCCAGCGAGCCGGATGCGTCGTTGGTGATGGAGGTGACGTAGCTCTTCACCATGTTGAACGTCATCATGCTGCCGCCATCCTCGCAGTTCTCCCAGTACACGTTGGGCCGCGCCGCCTGGATGGCGGACACCACCGCGTTCAAACCATCCACGGCGTTGGAGTAATTGCTGTCGTTGGGGTCGTGCGTGTGGGTGGTCTTGGTGCACTGCTTGACCATGTTCTGGCCGTCCTGAAGAATCCAGTCGACATTGTATTGGTCGATGATGCGGATGCCTTCCTGGATGAGCCAGTCGCGCGTGGGTTGATTGGAGAGACACAAGGAAACGGCGCCGAAGTAGCCGTCGCTTTCAGTGGACGTCCAATCCGGATTGGCCTGCAGCACGGGGCTGGCGGGGTCCGCTTCCGTCAAAGCGAAATGCAAACCGAACTTCATGCCGAGCGAATGCACATGATACGAAAGGGCGGCGAGGCCATGCGGGAACTTGGTCAGATCCTCATACCAGTCGCCGATGGCGCGGGCCCAGCCCAGATCCACGATAAACAACTCCACCCCGAGGGAAGCGGCCACGTCCGCGTTGTCCATCAAGGTCTGTTCCTCGACCTGTTCGCCATACGCCCAGGAGTCCCAAGCGACGTAAGGGAAGGTTTTGGCGTCGGGCGCGGGCTTTGCCAGCACCGCCTCCGAGAAGCGCTGCGTGCGGTAACCAGCTTCGTCCCAGTCGCCGTGAAACAGACCCAGGAAAGCATAGGGTGTCTGGAACTCGCCGGACAGCGGCACCGGATGGTTCAAATCCAGCACCGTGGAGGAGAACTGGACATAGCCTGAAGAACTCAACTGGCGGACTGTAGTCTTCACGCGGCCGTCGAATTCCCATCCGGCGAACACGCCTCGCATATTCTCGTCGCGGAGCGCGAGCCATCCGCACTGCTGCCCGTCGGCGCCGGAGTCCACCTCGACCGGGGCCCCACTCGGGTCCAACGTGGTTTCCAAGGGCTCGAAGTCTTCCGCATTGGGGTCCACCGACCACTGGTTCACGCGAAACGCCGTGTAGCCTTGGCCGGCGTCGTCAAAGGTCCACGGCAGCATGTTGATCCAGCTCACGTAAACCGGGGACGCAGTGAGATTCCGGTATAGCAGGCTGTAGCGCAACACCGGCTGGTTGTCATAGACCTCGAGAATGACCGTGATCTGGGCGGCGCTGTACAGATCCTGAAGCACGATATACTGCCGCACACCCGAAGGATTCACGGTCTGGATGTACTGGTCCAGCAGAAGGAACGGCCGCTGGGCATCGAACACGTCCGTGCCGGCTTGCAAGCGCACCGGCGACGTAGGCCGGTTCGGCGAAGTCGTCCATTGGTCTCCGCTTTGCAAATCGGAGATCTGCTGGGTGAGGAAATACCCATCGGGACTAAGCTGGAAAACCGCGCTGATCCAGCCGTTGCCGATCGTCCAGGTGTTTTGCGAGGGATCTAAAAACGACTGCGCCCCAAAACCGAGAGGCGCCGCGATTGCCATCAATAACAAGATGACCGCATTCCGCATCGTTGTGTTTGCTCACTGAGTCTTATCGACTCAAACACTTTGACGGACGAAATGTTTAATGGGATTACATCTTTTTTTTGTAAATCTTTGTAACAGGGAATCACCTGATTGACTGCGGGAATCGTACGATTACTGTCTCATTTGACGATATCTCGATGATTTACCTTGGCTTTGAATCCGGCTTGCACCAGGTAATGGCGGATTTGCTCAGCCATCATTACCGAGCGGTGCTGCCCTCCCGTGCACCCGAATGCGATCGTAAGATAGCTTTTTCCTTCTTGAATATAGTGCGGCAATAGATAGATCAACAAGTCCGAGATACGTTGGACAAATTCAACGGTTTGTGGAAAAGACCGGATGTAACGCGCCACACTGGGATGCCGGCCGGTCAGGTTCTTGAAGCGCGGGATGTAATTCGGATTAGGCAGAAATCGAACGTCGAACACCAGGTCGCTGTCGGGCGGCACTCCGTTGCGATAGCCGAAGCTGGTGACGTAAATCATGATCTTGGACTGGTCCCGCTGGCTCCCGAACCGCTCCCCGATGAACTCCCGAAGTTCGTGTACGGTGAACTTCGAGGTGTTGATGGTGAGATCGGCCATGGCGCGGATGGGCGCGAGCTGGGCCCGCTCCGAGAGGATGCTCCTGGTGATCGACTTGTTGGTGCCGAGAGGGTGAGGGCGGCGGGTTTCGCTGAACCGGCGGACGATGGCCTCGTTGTCGGCCTCCAGAAAAATCAGCTTGGCGTTTACCGACTTGCGAATGCTGGAAAACACTTTGGGAAACCGCTTGAGTCCCTCCCCTTCGCGAACGTCCACCACCAGGGCGGTCGCCTGAATGCTGGGGTTGTCGTGCGTCAGTTCCGCGAACTTGGGAATCAGTTCGACGGGCAGGTTGTCGACGGAGTAGAAGCCCAGATCCTCGAGAGCTTTGAGCACCGACCCCTTTCCCGATCCACTCAGGCCGGTAATGACCACCAGATCCGGCTTGCGAGACGCTGGTTTGGAGCGCACCGTGGCGGAAGAGGTTTTGCGCGGCATCTCCGGCTGTTATGCCTCGACCAGGTCGAAGTGCCCGTCGCGCCTGCGGACCAGCACTGAGACGCGGCCGGTTTCGGCATCCCGGTATACCAGGTAGTCGTGTTTCTTTTCCATCTCCATGAGCGCCTCATCCAGCGTCATCGGTTTACGCTTCTGGTGTTGGTTGACGCGGAAAACCTGGCGTTCCGGCTCGCCTTCGGCGTCCGTTTCCGTGGCAGGCTCGGCCTCCACCTCCGGACTGGACTTATGCGGCGTGCGCTTGGTGTCGCGCCACTTGGTGCGGGCCTTGACGGCCTGCTTTTCCAGTTTCTCGACGGCGGAGTGGACGGCCGTGAACAGATCGTTGCTGGACCCCAACCCTACGAGTTGGTGGCCGAAGTAGTTGATGGTGGCTTCGGCGCTGTGCACCCGGCGCTCCAGCGATAGAATCACGTGGGCTTCGCACTCGCGCCGGCCGTCCAGCATCTTGCCGATCTTGGTAAAGTGAGACTCGAGATTCCTTGCCTGGGCTGGCGCCAACTCCACTTGTCTGCCCGTATATGTGATCTTCATGGCTTGCTCCTCAGTTCCGGACGCGCCGCTGGTGGGTGGACGGGATCTTCATATCCTCGCGGTATTTCGCCACCGTGCGCCGTGTGACGTTGATCCCCTGAGCCTGCAACATGGCGGTGATCTGCTCGTCCGTGAGAGGCTTGGTGCGGTCTTCTTCCGCGATCATCTTCTTCACCATCCGCTTCAACAGAAGCAGCGGGGTGGAACCGCCCAAGGGGCCCTGCACGGCTTCCGAGAAGAAATAGCGCAGCTCAAACACCCCCTGCGGCGTATGGACGTACTTGCCGGCGACGGCGCGGCTGACGGTGGAGGGATGCACCCCCACCTCCTCCGCCACCTCTTTGATCATCATGGGCTTGAGGTGGTCCAGACCGTAAGACAGGAACTCCGTCTGGCGGCGCACGATGGCCTGGCAGACTCTCAGGATGGTCTGCTTGCGCTGCTCGATGTTCTTCATGAGCTGAATCGCGGAGGTATAGCGCTCTCGCACGTAGTCGCGAACCTCTTTGGTGGCGCCATTCTCCCGATCGAGCATTCTGCGGTACTGCGGATTGAGCCGGAGCTGCGGCACATCTTCATCGTTCATCTGGATGAGGTAATCGTCACCGTCCTTGATGAAGGAGACGTCCGGTTCCACCACGCGCGCCCCCGGACCGGAATAGCGCAAGCCCGGCCGCGGATTGAGGCGATGGATCATGTGGACCGCGGTTTCGATATGCTCCATGGGCCGCTCCAGCAACCGGGCGATCTCCTTGTACTGCCGCATCTCGAGCAGCCGCATATGGCCGGACACGATCTGCCAGGCGACGCCGCCCCGGCCATTGACGCTCTCGATCTGCAACAGCAGGCATTCCTGCAAGCTGCGTGCGCCCACACCGGCCGGATCGAGCGCCTGCACCACCTTCAGAGCCTCCTCCACGTCCTGCTGGCGGTGCTCTCCGACCGATGCGATCTCCTCCAGAGACGCGAACAGGTAGCCATCCTCGTCCAGGTTGCCGATGATGGACTCGGCGGCGTCGCGGACCTCGTCGGAAATCAAGCTGACGCTCAATTGCGAGCGCAAGTGGTCGCCCAACGTAACGGGCGCGGAAAGGAAGGTCTCGAACGAAGGCTTCTCCACCGATTCCGAGGCGGGGCTCTTGTAGCCGGGATCGAGGTAGTCGTCGAAAAACGTGCCGAAATCGATTTCGTCGAACGGGTCCGTAGCAGCCGGCGCCTCCGGTTCGGCGGCCGCGGCTCCCGGTTCCGGTTCCGCCACTGCCCCCGCGGTCTCTTCGGCATCCGGAAAGAGGTTGCCGTTGATGGCCACGTCGCCCACCGAGCCGCCCAGCGAATTGGCATCGTTCAATACGGCTGCTTCCAGGATCTGCTTGTCGGCGGGGTCGGTCACGGTCTCCGCCTCGGCTTCGAGCAGCGGCAGCAACTCCTCCGGGGTGACCTCTTCGCCGGCCTCTTCGGTGGCTTCCTCCAAAACCGGGTTCTTGACGATCTCCTGGGTGATCATCTCCTTCAGCTCCAGCCGGTTGAGCTGAAGAACGGTGACCATCTGCACCAGGCCGGGGGTCAGAATCTGCTTCTGTGCGACCTTGAGTTGCAATCTTGGCGACAGTAAGCTCATCTGAATCCTATGATATCACTCCAATAATGCATCCCCGGCTGTCTGTAGGGGCCGGGCATGCCTGGCCCCTACACGTACACCCGCCGCACACGCGCGCTGATGCTGCAAAGAATGTTGTAGGAGATGGTGCCCGCCACTTTGGCGATCTGCTGCGCGTCCAGGCGGGTGTCGCCTTCCACCCCGAGCAGGGTCACGTCATCACCCGGAGCGAGGGCCGTGGTATGGCTGAGGTCGATGGTGGTCAGGTCCATCGAAATGGTGCCGAGGATGGAGGTCAGCCTGCCATCGGCGATGACCTTGCCGCGATTGGAGAGCCGGTGAAACACGCCGTCGGCATAGCCGGCGCCCAGAATACCGATGCGCATGGGGTGAGGCGCGCGGAACGTTCCGCCGTAGCCGATCAGCGCCCCTTCGGGCACGTCCTTGACGGCCAGCAACTTGGCCTTCCAGGTGAGCGCGGGCTTCACATCCAAAAGCTGACGGGGCGCGTCGCCGCGCGCCGGAGACACGTAGCCGTACAGCGCGTGGCCGGCGCGCACCATGTTGTGCCAGCCTTCCACGCGCCCATAACCGATGGCGCTGGTGCTCGACGTGTGCAGGTACGCCGCGGTCGCGCCAGCCTCCCGCAACCGGGCGCAGACGGCGTGAAAGTACGCAAGCTGGTCGCCGGTCTGGCTGGTGGTGTAATCGGCGGCCGACGCGAAGTGGGTCATCAGGCCCTCCAGCCGTGCGTGGCCGTTTTCGTGAAGAGCGGCGAGGATTTCAACCGCCCCGGCTTGCGTGCCCAGCCGGTTCATGCCGGAATCGATCTTCAGATGAAAGGGAATGGGCTTCCCGGAAGCGCGCCCGCATTGGTCCAGCAGGCGCATCTGATGGAGCGAGTGAACCACCGGCGTGAGCTGATGTTCCACCAGCGCCTCGCCCTCATCAGGCAGGAAGCCGCCCATCACCAGGATGCGGGCCTGCTGGATGCCTCCGCGGCGCAGGTTGACACCTTCCTCGACGGAACTGACCGCCAGCCAGTTTGCGCCTTCGGCAACCAGCACGCGCGAAACCTCGACCGCGCCGTGGCCGTAGGCATCCGCCTTGACCACGCCGGCGACCTCGACAGGAGGGCCCACGACGGAGCGGACGTTGCGGTAGTTGAGCGCGATCTGCTCGCGCGATACGACGACGTAACAGCGGTAAGGAAGGGACACTGCTTCTATTCTAGCGGGCGGCTACCGGCGGACGCAGTACAGAAGGGTGGCACCTACGATACGCGGCGCGTTGGAGTTTCAGCGTGGCTTGCTGGACAACGAACAAACGAGACCGGAACGCCGCCAAGCGGCTTGGCAGACCGTTTCGTGGCGCAGTCACTTCAACTGTTCTGCAATCCATGCGACCATGGCATACGTTTTTCGGTTGTCATCGGCGAATTCGACCTCGCACACTCCAGGGGCCCAGTCCTCGACCGCCGTACTGACTTGGCCGGGGACCAAGTCCTCGCCGGGCAGATCCACGAGCAGCGCAACCACGGCACACATCTCAGTGCCCATTACGGCAAACCGTCCTATTCGTTGCACAACGTACCGATCGTTCATCGGGTGGTTGCTGCAAGGGCCGCAACCGACGCGACGGGCAACGCGTTCGCGGAAGTGCGCGATGCGCTCGAGCTTGAGCGGCTGGCGGGACCCGGAGATCACCGGGTTTGATGACCGTAAACGTCGATCGAGCGTGAACCGGTTCTGTGCGGAACTCAGTCTCCCAAATGCGCTTGACGACCCCGGCTTCAAGGAGAACTGGAGCAGCCAAGAGCGCACCAAGGCTAACTAACGCCGGCCTGCACGGCGTTATGAGTCAGGCAGTCCACCGCCAGGCGCGCCCATGGGTTGTTCAGGTGCAGGTCTTCCGCGCGGCGCAACAGCACGTCCGGAGGGACGTTGTTCAAGAAACCGGTGCTGGCAGGCGTCCAGTTGGTCAGAGGGGTGCCACCGCCCGCCGCATCCCAGAGCGCACGTACAGGGGCGGCAGCGGGTGGCAACCGCTTTGTTGCGGGTGCTGCTATTATTGGGATCTCGGAGATTGGTGTGCGGCTAAAAGCTGGCACTATTGGCACCCCATCAAATCGTGATCGGCGGGCTCGCGCGCGGCTTTGCGGTTGAGACCCCTCCGATCTTGTGTTGCGAAGGTAGTCCAACCGAGGCTGTCGAAAGATCGAGTGTTGGCGACATCATCTGGCGATCCTTCTTGGGCGCCAGACGCACTTTCTGAAAACCACGGATTGGAGTGATATCCTAATTGTTCCGGTCCATGCCGAAACACGGCTGGAAAAAGCGATCCAGAACTAGCTGAGGGGATTGGGCTTTGAAATGTGAACGGCTGGTCTTCACGGGCCATGCCATCCAGCGCATGTTTGAGCGCGGAATTGGAAAGGGCGACGTACAGACGGTCGTCGCCGCTGGGGCGACGATAGAGGACTACCCGCACGACACTCCGCTCCCCAGCCGGCTGGTGCTTGGATTCGTGGGCGGCAGGCCGATCCATGTGGTCCTCGCAATCGATTCGGCGGCCGCGATGTGCATCGTAGTGACCGTTTATAGACCGCAGCCGGATCAGTGGGAAACTGATTTCAGGCGACGGAGGGCAAGATGAATTGCGTGTTATGCAAGCATGGTCAGACGCGCCCCGGGCAGGCCACCGTGACTCTCCAGCGCGGGGAGACGACCGTGATCCTGAAGGGCGTACCCGCCGAAATCTGTGAGAACTGCGGCGAGTACTACCTGTCGGACGATATGACGGGCCAAGTGTTGGAGCGCGCCGAGGCCGCCGTCAAGAGCGGCGCGGAAGTCGAAATCCTGCGGTTCGCGGCGTAGGCAAATCTCTATCTCAGCTCGCGCAGCAACTTCTCGTAGGCGTCCGTCACTGCTTCCCAGGAATACCGCTCGCGCACGCGATCCATGGCCCGCTGCCCGAGAGCCGCGCGCTCCACTTCGCTCATCTCCAGCACCATGCGCAGTTTGGCCGCCAGGTCGTCTGGTTCGAACGGGATCCCCACGCCGCCCGCGACTTCGGCGTTTTCCGGCGTGTTGCGGTATAACACCAACGCGCCGCGTCCCATGGCTTCGATCAGCGCCGGGTGCGTGCCGCCCACCTCGGTGGCGTGAATGTACGCGAACGAGTGCGAGCCCAGTTCGTGGTAGCCCGCGCCGTAGATGGCGCCGGGCATCACGATGCGCGGGTCCCGGGTATCGCGCACCTGGCGGATGTAATCGCGGGCATAGGGGGCGTCGCCGACCAGCGCCAGCTTCAGCGGAGTCGTCACGCGCTCGAACGCCTCGCGCACTTCGAGCGGATGGTTCTCCGGTTCCATCCGGCTCACGTAAAGGAAATACCGGCCGGGCTCGAGTCCCAGTTTCGCCAGCGTCTCGCAACCTTCCACCCGGCCCGCCTCCGCGCCGTATGGAATGAAGACGGTCGGTTTGCCGTAGCGGCGGCGGTAGTAGTCCTGAATAGCCAGCGCATCGGTGACCACCACCGTGGGGCAGAACGTGGCCAGCCGTTCGGAAACCAGGTACCAGGCCTTGGCGAGCCGGTTCCACTTCTTGCGTTGGCGCTCGATGCCGTCCACATTCAGCGCCACCGGCATGCCGAGAATTCGCGGCAACGCGGTGAAGATGGCGTTGGCGCCGTTGCAGTAAAGCGCCACGTCCGAGCGATGCCCCAGCAGGTGGAGCGTCGAAAGGAAGGCATGGGCAATAGTATCGAGGTACTTATGGCGGATGGTGGGGAGATACTGAAGCCGGACGCCGCGATAACGCGGCTGGGGGTAGGGCGTTCGGCAATAGACGGTCACCTCGTACCCGCGCGCCGCCAAGCGGACCGACAATTCTTCGGCGAACGTCTCGAATCCGCCGTAGTTGGCTGGTATGCCGCGCGTGCCGAGGAGAGCGATGCGCATGAACGGGCCGGGCACGTCGCGTGCGTACCGCATGCCCGGCCCCTACGTCTTCGCGGTGGCGGAGCGCGACAGCACGCGAACCATTTTCTTGGGCGCCTTTTTGGTCACCGGCGCGTACTGGAACCAGCTCGCCATGTACTCGTCGTCCACCCGCCGGCGGACCTGGATCTGGCGGCGCTTGGCGAGCACACGTTTCAGGTTCCTTCCCAAATACCAGAAGGCTTTGAGCGAAGTGTGTTCCCACAACATGCAGCACATGACCACCATCAGGTCGCGCGTCGTAATGGAGAACCAGTTGCGCCAGTAGAGGTTTCCGGAAATGTTCTTGATGCGCATCAGGAAGCGGTTCTTCACCGAGTGCATGTTGATCTCCGGAGGCAGTGCGCGCCGGTTGCCCGGCAGGACTTTGCGCACATGGTAGCCGCGGGCATGGGGAGCGTACAGGCATTTCCAGCCCATCAATTGCGCGCGCCAGGCGACATCGGCGTCTTCGCGGTAGACGAAGAAATCGGAATCGAAGAATTCTCCGTCGAGCGAAATCTCCTCGATCATGGTGCGGCGGTACAGGGCGGCCGCGGCGGTGGCGCCGAAGACGTACTCGTGTTGCAGGTAGTGGCCGTTATCGACTTCCTGGCTGCCGCGGTCCAGGTGGCGCAGCATGGGATTGAAGTAAATCCCCGTGGAATCCACTACCGGCCTCTCGGGAATCTCGAAATGCGAGGTCATGGTCAGCAGCTTCCCGCAGACCGACCCGATCCGGGAATCGGACTGGCCGGCATCCACCAACGCCTGAATGAAGTTGGGGAGCAACAGGACGTCGGGATTCAGCGTGAGCACCCAGTCGCCATTGGATAGCTTGATGGCCTGGTTCTGCGCCGCCGCAAAACCCATGTTTTCCTCGTTGTAATAGACCTGACACCGGCCCTCGAACTGTTCGAGGATGTCGATGGTGCCGTCGGTGGAGGCGTTATCGACAACGATGACCTCTTTGAGCGGATACCTTTGGGAGAGCACCGATTCCAGGCAGCGCTTGATGAAGCGGCCGCTGTCGTACGTAACTATCGTGACCGAGACGAAGTCGTTTTGCGCCATGAACCAGAACCGAAGAGGCCGATCTTTTCTTTCACCCTTGTACCCTAAATCCTGCGGCCGGACCGAACAACAGGCAGCGGCTCGCGAACCCCACGACTTTCCCGTACGCTGCCAAAGGCTTCAGGCTCCGATCGACGATCGATTCCGCGATGCTCCGCGGCAACGAGCCCGTCACAACGGCCAGACAAACCGCCCGAAAGGCTGTCGGACGAAAGTGCTTGGCTGAATACCTAAGTAAACTACAATACCAGTAAACGCGGCGCATCTCCACTGTCAAGCGCCGGATGGAATGCGCCCCGGTGTGTTTCGCGACCGCCTCGGGGACGTAATAGAGGTAATATCCCCGGTCCGCCACCCGGCGGCAAAAATCCACATCCTCGAACCAGAGCGGGAAAAAGCCTTCGTCGAAGCCGCCCAGTTCCTGCCACACCGCCCGGCGGACCATGAAGAACGCCCCCGCCGGTTGCTCCACCGCCAAACGCGTGGAGTAGTCCAGCGCCAAACCACGGTACCGCCGGTTGACCGGATTACCCGGCCAGATTCGGTTAAGCAATACGACTTCCAAAATCAGGGTGGCCGGTGTGGGCAGTTGGCGCACCATGAAACCGGTCTGCGGGCGTCCACCGCCATCCAAGAGCCGTCCGCCGGCGCCCGCGGAGCCGGGAAGGTCGCAGGCCTCCCGAAGCGGTTCCAGGCCGCACTGGACCACGGCATCCGGGTTCAACAGCAGGACATAAGGGGAATCCAACACTGCAAACCCTTGATTTACCGCCGCTGCGAAGCCCCGGTTGGACGAATTGGCGATCAGCCGGACGCCGCGCCGGGCGACCTCCGCGATGGTCCGGTCCTGGGAACCGTTGTCCACCACCACCACATCGGCGCCGGTGAGCAGGGCAGCGTCCAGCGAAGCGCCGATTTCGGCCTCCGAGTTATAAGTGACGATGATGATGCCGATTTCAGCCATGTGTCACTTTGCCCCGCCATGGGTCAGAAGAAAGTACAACCTCCAGTAAATATCGAAGCCGGTGGACGCCTGTACGCTGCGGATCAGCCGCTCATTTGCACTTAGTACGCTATTCAGTACCTGGGCATCGAGAGTCTGGCCGCGCGCGGCGAAGAAACGGCGAAGCCCCTGCCATTCGCCGCGCAGCCACGCGAACCCGGCGCCGTGCCGAACGGCCACCGCGCCCCACAAGAACTGCGCCACAAAGATCGGCCAGAACCAACCAACCAGAAGCCGCTGGGGATAGTGGCGGGCCAGCAGCAAGAGTTGGTTGCGCGCAATCCGGCGCACGGTTTCGGGATGCCACCGGCCGAGCGTTGCGCTTCCGCGATGCCACGCGAGAGCCTCGGGGACGTACTGGCCGGCGAGTCCCTGCGCGGCGCAACGCAGGCCGAAATCCACATCTTCCAGGTACGATTCGAAGCTTTCTTCCAGCAGCCCCACCCGTTGGAACAGTTCCGCGCGAAACAGGGCCGCGGTCCACGGCGCCGACCAGATAGGACGGGCGAAGGAAAATGCGGAGGCGTCGGCGCGGCCGTTGCCTACGCGCCACGCGGCGCCGCCGCGGCAGAGAAGGTCGAAAGTGGCATCGATGCGGTGGTCCGACGCCGCGGCCAGAATCTTGCCGGTGGCGAACCAGGCGTCCGCGCTACAAGCGGCGAGCAGTTTGGCGAAATAGTCCGGCGCCAGTTCGACGTCGCTGTTAAGCACAGCGATCCACTCGCCGCGGCTCTCGCGAATGCCGCGGTTCACGGCCGCGGCGAAACCGGCGTTGCGGCCCATCGGGATCACCCGCGCTCCGCGGGCGCGGGCCAACTCGGGCGCGCCGTCCGTCGAACCGTTGTCCACCACCAGCAACTCCGCGGCGGCCTCGGTCTGGGCCTCCAGGCTGGCGAGCAACCGCTCCAGAAGCTCGCGGCCGTTCCACACCGGCACGATGGCGGTAATGCTCATGGGAAGAGGCGTTTCTTCAGCAGAAAAGCGAGGTTGTGAAACCCGTCGCGCCAGGGGTTCAGTTTGGTCTCACCCAAGCGGGAGGAATACTGGATCGAGATCTCGCCAAAACGGATCCGCGGGTGGCGCAGGGCTTCGATCTTGATCTCCTCGGAGAAGGCCATGCCGTCGGATTCCAGCTTCATGTCCTTCAGGATCGCGCGGCGAAACACCCACATTCCGGATTGCGAATCGCGCACCCAGCGGAAAAACAGAATCGACATGGCCAGCGATTGCACCAGGTTCCCGAATTTGTGCTTGAAACTCATGGCGCGCCGGTCGCGGACGGGGAAGCGCGAGGCGTTCAGGAAATCGACCTCCAGGTGCCGAAAGGCCTCCAGTAGGTAGGAGAGCGCATCCACGGGGTAGCTGTGGTCGCCGTCGAGCGTGACGATGAGGTCGCTGGTGGCGCCGGCGAATCCGCGCCTGTAACTGCGGCCGTAGCCGCGGACGTCCTCGCGAATCACCTTGGCGCCGAGCGAGGCAGCCACCGCGGAGGTGCGGTCGGTGGAGTTGTTATCGACCACGATGACTTCATCGACGAAGTCCGGCATGGCGCGGAGGATCTTCTCGACCCCCTGCTCCTCGTTGAGGCAGGGGATGATGACGGCGATGGATTGGCCTTTATACATGGAAAATGCGTCTGTCCCCTTTTCGTCTTTTTGGGTTTCTCCGGCGTCTGGATATCATGGAAGTAATGAAGCGGCTTCTGCTCCTCCTATCTTGTACCGTCGCGTTGCTCGGCGGCGCGGAACTTTCGGACGTACATACGGTGTACGTGCTGTCGATGTCCAAAGGCCTCGACCAGTACCTGGCGAACCGGCTGGCCAATGACCACTTGTTCCAGGTGGTGACGGACCCCAAGCGGGCCGATGCCTTCTTCACGGACCGCGTCGGAGAAAGTCTGCAATCGAAACTGGAGGAGATCTTTCCACCGCCCGTGCCCGAGAAGGCGGCGCCCGCCGAGGAGAAACCGTCAAAGGCGGACAAAGCCAAGGAGCCTCCCACCAATCCCATGCTCGCCGAAACGGTGAACAAGCTGGCCGCCCCCGGGGCGAGCAACTCGTTCGCCCGCGGCAAAGGCAACGTGTTCCTGGTGGACGCCAAGTCGCGCCAGGTGGTCTGGTCGGTATACCAGCTCGCCAAGGGTTCGAGCGCCAGAGAATTGGATCGCACCGCCTCCGACATTGTAAGCCGCCTCAAGCGGGATCTGAAGGGCAAATAGACCGTTTTTCCCTCACCATCTCCCGGTAGCTATCCACCAGCTTGCGGGTGATTGCCGCCATGTTCCAGTTGGCCTCCACTTCGGCCCGTGCGCGGGCCGCCATGCCAGCGGCAGTCTCGGGGTTTTCGAACAGCGCTAACACCCGCTCGGCGAAAGCCGCCGGTTGGTCCGCCAGCGCGCAGACCTGCCCGTCCGTGCGCGCCAGTCCTTCGGCTCCCAACGTGGTGGAGACCACCGGGATGCCCGCCGCGAAGGCTTCGAGCAGCTTCACCCGCACGCCGGAGCCGCTCAGGATGGGGCAGACGAATAGAGCGTACCGCGCCAGCGGCTCGCGCACGTCCTCCACGTATCCCAGCATTTCGAGAGACGCCGCGTAATCGGCGTAGGCGTGGGCCGGCGGAGGATCGGACCCGGCCACCACCAGCCTGGCGTTCGGCTGGGCCGCCAGAATCAGCGGCAGGACGCGCTGGACGAACCAGTCGAGCGCCACCCGGTTGGGTTCGTGCCGGAAGCCTCCCAGGAACAGCATGGTCAGTGGTTCGCGGCCGCCGGAGCGGAACTGGTAACGCGCAACGTCGATGCCGGCGCGCAGACCGCAGCGCAGCTTGGGCTCGAGCTTGGGAAGAAAGGACAGCAGGTAGTCGCGGTTGGCCGGCGTGCAGACTTGCACCTGGTCGCACGAAGGCAGCGTGCGCAGCTCAAAGCGCAGCGCGCGGAGATACTCGATGCGGGCTTTCACCTCGCCCAGCAGGCTGGCCATGTGGCCCAGGGCGCGGGCGATGGATTGAAAGTGAACATCGTGCTCGAACAGCGCGCTCGAAATGCGGCGATACGCGCCGCGATACTGCGCCATGGGCGTGTATTCGAGCTGCAAAACATCGATCCGCTGGCGATAAAGCTGGCGGTGGATGAGCCAATCCAGATCGCCGTTGGCGAATTCCCGGACGGCGTGCGGCTCGAGAGATCCTATGTCCTTGGGCCTTCCGCCGCGATGAACAATCCACTCGGCGGAGGCGCAGAACCGGCGCAGTTCCTGGTTGGCCTGTTCCTGCCAGGAATAGTCGAGCAACTCCACCACGTGCACCTCCGCGAGCCTAGCCAGCTCGCGCAGCGTCTGGTACATGAACACACCGCCGCCGTGAACCGGGGGGCAGATGGGGTAGGGAGAAACGAAGAGCACGCGCAATCTCTCCGGAGCGGGGTCCATGGAATCGAAACGGTCGCGAAAATAGCCGCCCAGCGGGCGCAGGAAGGCTTCGCTGTCGCTCACCCTGGCGAGAGCGAGGGCGCGCCATCGCGAACGCGCCGCTTGCGGCAATTGGAGGAACGAGCGCCACAGTGCGTAGAAGTTTGGGCGGCCGGGAGCGTCGCCGAAGATTACGCTGAGAGCCGCCCCCGTCCAGGAGTAGAAAAAATGCGATGCCAGCCGCGGCCATTCGTGAATGTTCTTCCAGCAGAACAGCACGTAATTCTTCTTCAGCACGGCCTGGATTTGTTCCTCGCCGAAGACTTTGCCAATCGTGCCCCGGTGCTGGTGGTAGACGGCGCTGCGAGGCTGGTACAACACCTTCCAGCCGCGCTTCCAGGCGAGATAGCCGAGGTCCGTGTCTTCCAGATAGAACGGACGGAGCAGCGGATCGAAACCGCCCAGCTCGAGAAACTTCCCCCGGTCGAAGGCGCAGGAGCCGCCGCCGCCGTAGAAACAGGGGAAGAGGTCGTCGATGGCGGGGTCGATGCGATGCCGCACGCGCAGTCCGCCATCCTGCCACCAGCCCTGCGTGAGGCCGGTCTCCTCGCGAACCTTGTTCGGATCCGCGAAGAAGATCTGGCAGGCGACGGAGAAGACCTGGGGATCGCGGAAGCCTTCGAGCAAGGGAGCGAGGAAGCCTGGGTCCACACGCATGTCGTTGTTGAGCAGCACCACGATGTCGTTCCGGGCGACGCGAATACCCGCATTGGAACCACCGCCGAAGCCCAGATTGCGCGGAACTGCGAGCAGCGTGACGCGCGGGAACGCGGCCCGGACGAATTCGGCGCTGCCGTCGGTGGAGCCGTTGTCGACCACCACGATTTCGTTATCGGGGTTGCCGGCCAGGGCTTCGACCACCGAGGGGAGGTATTGCTCCAGCAGGTCTTTTCCGTTCCAATTGGGGATTACGACGGAGGCGGAGCGGGGGCCGGGGGGGCGGGGGGGGGGGGGGGGGGGGGGGGCGGCCCCGCGGGGCGCGGCGTGGCCCCAAAC
>Ga0326728_10012001_pt1 | contig 19503 bp, 21 predicted proteins | sample MB3enrmetagenome_FD_207602 | JGI IMG/M metagenome (GOLD analysis project Ga0326728, IMG submission 207602) | Lab enriched peat soil microbial communities from McLean, Ithaca, NY, United States - MB31MN | ecosystem: Environmental > Terrestrial > Soil > Wetlands > Peat | place: USA: New York... | reverse complement strand
GAACCCAGACATCCTCGGCTTTCGGGCCGGGATGGAAGCCCGGCAGGGCCCCTATCCAGCGCGCGCCGAGTTCCCGGCCTAAGGCCATTTCGGTGTCACCCAAGGGCCTGGCTTTCGGTTCGCCCGACGTGGGACCCGAAAGCATGCTTTCATAAAATCGGAAGAACAGCCCAGGTTCCGCGGTCAGGCGGAGCGGCGCCGTCGCCTGCTTGAGGCCGATCGACACGTTTCCGCTCTCCGCCGGTTTGGGCCCATAGACCACTTCCGCCCGTTCGAACTCCAGGACGAGATTCGGCCCAAGCCACGCTTCCATCTTGGCGCTGAGCGTCTCGGCGAGCCGGGATCCCATCGTCTGCGCCGCGTCCACCAGCCGCGCCTGCTGTTCGCGCCGGGGATCGTATTGCCGCGCTTCCGCTGCGGTGCGGGCGGGGCTCATTGGATCGTGAACGACTGGATGAACACGCCGTCGACGCCGGCGTCCGGAAGGATCTTGGCGATATGCGCGATGAGATCCTTTTTAAGCTTTTCCTTACCGTCTTCGGAGGCGAGCTCTTCCGTGGTCCTGCTTGTGAGGACAGCGATGGCGGCGTCCCGGATCTGGGGTTGCTCCTTTTTGATGGCCTCCCGAAGGGCCTCGTTGTGGAAGCGGAAGCTAAGCGTCGCCCTCAGATAGCGTCCCCCGCCGGGATTGGCGAGATTGACCAGAAACTCGTCCAAGTCGTAGTAACAAGCTTCGCCTTGGGTTTTCTCGGGCGGCGCGGGAGTCGTCGGCGCTCCTTTACGCGCTTCCGCCAAGGCCTCTTGCATCGCCTTGGCCTGGGACTGCATCATGAAAAAGAAGCCGCCCAGCGCGAGCAACACCACCAGCATGAAGGCCCCCAAAATCGCCATCATGGGCGCACCACCCTTCTTTTTTTCGCCGTCACTCCCGGGGACCGGCGCCGCCGCCTGTTCTTCAGCCATGGACGCCTCCTACCTTCTCAGCGCGATGCGCACGTAGTCCCTGCCGCCGAGCTCGTCCGGAGCGTGCACTCCGTAACCGGTCGCGGACATCTTGTCCTCGTTGACGCAGCCCTCCTGCAGGGCGCCGACCACAGCCAAAGCCCTCCGCGATGAAAGCGAAAAACCGCCCTTGGCGCTTTCGCTGCTGAAGCCTTCCACCGCCACTTCCCGCACCTCATTGAAGGTCGGGCCCAGGGCGATCAGCGCCAAATGGGCCTTATCCGTGAGTTGGTCGGAATCCTTGTCGAAGAAAATTTCGTCGCCCACCAGTTCCACCACCCAGCCCCGGTTGTTCGGCGTGATCTTCACCCGGCCCTTCATCCCGAGGAGCTGTTCGGCCTTTCGCACGGCCTCCTTGGAACCCTCGAGCGGCGGCGCGATCTCGGCGTTGTGCCCGACATGCTGGGCCATGGGCGCCAATTCCTTAACGGTCTTGTCGATCTGCTCGGCCGCGGGATCCTGGAGGGTCGAAACCTGGCCTTTTTCGATGATCGAAACCCCTCCATGGGTCTTCATCGGCCCGTTGAAGCCTCCCCGGATGCTGACCGCCAGCTTTTGGAACTTCGCCAGATTCAGGACGCTCATCGAATACATGAGAATGAAGAAGCACACCAACAGGGTGATCATGTCGGAATAGGTCAACAGCCAGCGCTCAGCGTTTTCATGCTCCTCTTCCGGCTCCATCGCGCTTCGTTTCTCCGACATGACGCCTCCTCAGGCCTTCTTGCGCAGGGCCGCCGCCGCATGGACCCGTTCCGCGGGGGGCAAAAAGGCGACCAGCTTTTCCTCGGTCACGTTCGGGTTGTCGCCCAGCTGGATCGACAGGATGCCCTCCAACATGAGCTTTTTGGTCACCATTTCCGCGGCATGTTTCGATTTAAGCTTGTTCGAAAGCGGCAAAAAGATCAGGTTCGCCGACATCACCCCATAAAGGGTGGCGATGAAGGCAGACGCGATCAAAGGCCCCATCTTTCCGGGGTCGTTCAAATTGGCGAGCATGTGCACCAAACCCATGACCGTTCCGATCACGCCCAGGGTCGGGGCAAAGCCCGCCAAAGTCGTAAAGAATTTTTCGCCTTCTTTATGCCGCATCACCATCAGAGCCAGATCGGTCTCCAGAATCGATCGGACCTGCTCCGGATCCACGCCATCGACCAGCAAACGGATGCCCTTTTTGAGGTAGGGATCCTGGATGGACTTGACCTGCTTTTCGAGGATCAGGAGCCCCTCCCGCCGCGCCAATCGCGCGAATTCAACCAAGCTTAGGATCAGTTTGACGGGATCCTCTTTTTTCTCGAAAAAGGCGACCTTGATGACTCTCGGGAGGGCCTTCACGTCCTCCATCCCCATACCGGTTATCGTTGCAAAAGTCGTGCCACCGAAGACCAACAGTGCCGCAGGACCCATGAGGAGGTCCCCAAGCGCTGTGCCTTCCCAAGCGGCTGACCCCAGCACGCACGAAAGACCAAAGATGAGTCCGATCAGGGTAAGGATGTCCATCGGGGGCCCTCTAGCGCTCCTCGGTCCGGTGCGGTCGGCGTCTCGGGGGGACCTGTTCCTGCCAATCCTTGATTTTCGCCAATAGCTCCGGCAGGCCTTCCTTTACAATTAACTTTGTCCCGCTCGCAAAAAGCAGTGTCGTATCAGGGTTTTCCTCGACGGCTTCAAGCCAATCCTCATTGACCAAGACGTCTTTCCCGCCCAGTCTCTTCAGCGCGATCATCTCCGTCCTCCTTCTACGCTTAGGCTCGCTTGAGGTTGACCAGGTCCTGGAGCATTTCGTCGGCGACTGAAATGATCTTGGAATTGGCTTCATAGGCACGTTCGGTCTGAATCATGTCCGTAAACTGATCGGCCAGCCGTACGTTCGAGGCTTCCAAAGTGCCCGTGTTGATCGCCCCGCGACCCCCGGATTGGGCGGTCCCAACATTGGCAAGGCCCGAGTTATTCGACGGTTGGAACAGGGAATTCCCCATCCTCTGTAAAGCGGATGGATTCGAGAAATTGGCCAAAGCGATCTGACCGACCGCCTTATTGATGCCGTTGGTGAAGGTTCCCGTGACCACCCCGGTCGCTGAAATCGTGAAGGAGTCCAAGGTACCCGCAGGATAACCGTTTTGGTTGGCGGGACTCATGGTGCTGGAGGCGGCGTACTGGGTGGTTTTGGTGAAGTCCAAAGCGATGTCCTGCGGGCTTTGGGCTCCGGTGGCGCTGTTGTCGAGTTCCACGGTTCCGGTCGAGCTTACGACGACCCCGTCCGGATTGTAGGTGATGGTCCCTTGGTTTTTGGAACCGGCCTTGACTCCGGAACCGCTGGCGGCCCAGCTCCAGCTGTTGTTCCCTTCGTTGGTGAACGTCAGGGTCACCGATCGGCAGTTTCCGAGGCTGTCGTAAAGGTTGATCGCGCTCGTCACCTGGCCGCCGACCGCCGTCCCGGAATCCAGGTTGCCTTCCATCGCGCCCGCGTCCGAGGCCCGGGCCACAATGGAAGAGCCCAGCGGGACTTGAATCGGTGAAACCGGCTGGTCGGATTTGATGTTTCCATCCACATCCGCCTGCCAGCCTTCGACAAAATATCCGTTGGAAGGGCTCACCAGATGGCATTGACCATCCAAGCCGAAAGCCCCGTCCCGGGTGAAATATTTCTCCCCTCCAGGGCCTCCCATGACAAAAAATCCGGCGCCGTCCACGGCTAAGTCCGTGTTCTTGCCGGTATTGGTGAGGGACCCCTGCGATTGGGAGACCTGAATACTCCCGATTTGGACCCCCAAACCGATCTGGACGGGATTGGAGCCGCCCAGGTTTTTCGTGGGAGTCGAGGCCCCTTGCATGGTCTGGGCAAGGGCTTCCTCGAAAATGGCGTCGGAACTCTTGAAGCCGACCGTAGAAACGTTGGCGATGTTGTCGCCGATGACGTCCATTTCGGTCTGTTGGGTGTTCAAGCCGGCCACCCCGGAGTACATGCTCTGCATCATGGCGTCGTCTCCTTGGAGGCTATTGGGTGGACTGGACCGAGGCCAGATCGACTTTGGCTCCGGAATCCAACAGAAGGTCGATCGCGGAGCCCACGAGCATCTCTCCGGTGACTTTGCCCGAAGCTTCTTCGCCGTCTTGCTTGTAGTTGACCGTCCTGCCGAGCAGGCCTTCGGCCCTCAAGGCGCTCGTCTGGGCGAGCAACTTGTTTTGCGTCTCGCCGTTGGTCTGCTCGGTTTGGAGCGCGGTAAACTGGGCCAATTCGGAGACGAACTGGGCGTTGTCCTGGGGTTTCAGCGGATCCTGGTTCTTCAATTGGGCCACCAGGAGCTGCAAGAATTGGGCCCCGCCGAGATCGCCGCCGACTCCGGCGCCTACCCCGGAAACCCCTGAAGCTTCGATCGCGCTCATGACGCCTCCTTGAGATCCTCGTAACGTTCCCGTGCCTCCTGCCGTTCTTTGCGCGCAGAGGAGGCGTCCGCGTCCCGGGCCCCCCCGCCCAAGGAATCGTTCAGGCCCTCCTGCGCCGAGCCACCCGCGAGTTCGAGACGTTTGAGCGGCTGGCCTTCATCCTTGAACACCTGGGCTAACTGGGGCGCCGCCGCCTTCAAGGCCTGCTGGGCTTCGGGGCTGCCGCCCTCGATCCGGGCGACCAAGGCCCCGTTCTCTTCCCTGAGGCTGATCTTCACTTCCCCGAGCCCCTGGGCGTTGACGCTGATCTGGACGCTGCGCCCCGGCGGAACCGGCAGCAAGGACCGAACCGCTTCGCGCAACACCGGAACGAGTTTGGGGACCGCGGGAACAGCCGCCGGGGCCTTCGAAGTCCCCGACTGCCGGGCGAGCGCTGCGGCGCCGGCGGCATCAAGGGTCGGACCGGCCTCGGACGCCGTCGTTTTTGCTTTGGACGTGCCGGTTACCTTTTCGCCGCCGACCGGGCCATCGCCGAAGGCGGACCTCAGCAAAGTTCGCACCCGGGCCGCGTCTTCGCCCGGGTTCTTCTGGGGAACGGGTACGGTCGCCGCGGGGAGCTCCGGGGCTTTTCCGGAGGCGAAGCCGGCGACCGGAGCGGAAGCCTTTTCGCCGGAGGCGGGGGCTTTTGCCTCCGGAATGGCCGCCACCGTGACGGAGGCGGCTTGGACAACGGCAATCGCCGGCGAAGCCTCGCCCGCCGTCGGGGGAGGCAAGGTCGAAGCCTGCCCCTTCGGCGGGGACGTTTGAAGCGCGGGCGCCGCTCCGGCTTTCGGGGTCACGGCCACCTCCGAAGGGGCCTGCGCGGAGCCTGAATCCGTCGCCAGCGCCGCATACTTAGCGAGTCCAGAACCAGCCTTCGTCGATAGCCGGAACGGTTGGGAGGACATGGCGGCCCCCGGGGCTGTTTCCGGATTCAGCGGCACAATGGGAAGAGCCAGAGGCGCAGCCCCGGCGACGGCGGCTCCGTCATCGGGGAGAAGGCTCGGCGCCTTCTCCTTTGCGGGAATCTCGGGGCCCCCGGTAACGCCGCAGCCGTCCCCGGCTTCGTCCGGCCACAGCTGGAACAAGACGCTGATCAGTCCCAAGGCATCGGCCATTTCGTCCTCGGCCGAAGCAGGGGCGGCATCGACCGTGAGCCCGGCTTCCTGGTACGGAACCGCACGGGGGACCGATTTCAGTGCGGCTTTCACTTTCACCCCTTCCGAAGCGTCCCCCTTGCTTTCCGGAGACTCCTTGGCGTCCCGCAAAGCGTCCAGCCAGCCTTTGGGATTTTTGGGGTTCGCCTCGACTTTCGAGGGAGTGCCGTTGCCCCCCGTTCGAAGGGGGGGGGACTGGGTCGGGAGTTCGATCATGACAGGCTCACGCAGTGGGAGGCCATTTCGTCGAGATCCTTCTGTTCCCGTTTCAAGGCCAACTCCCGTTCCCGGGCGGCCCGTCTTTGCTGAAGCGTCGAAAGCATCTTCAGGTCCTGCGACGCCCGCATCAGGCGCTTTTCGGCATCCTGTATCTGTCGGCCCAAATCAGACATGCGCCGGTCGATATCAACGCTTTCGCGCTCCGCCGAGGCCATCCAGCGTTCGGTGAGGACGCCCTGCATCGGGGCCGACCCCGACGCCAGAACCTCGGTATTCCAAGTCCGCACGCGCATCCATTCCTGTCCAAGATCGCGCAAACGATCGGCCAAATCCTGGCGCTGGGCCTTGAGAGCGGCGGTCAACTGCTTCAGAATCCCCCGCCGAAGGCGGTGCAGATTGATCAGGGGATCGAGCCGCTTCGTTGCGTTCACGCGTTTCCTCCGGACAGCAGTGCGTTCAAGCTTTGGACGGTGTTGTCCATGGGGCGATCTTCCCCAGGGCCCTGCCTCAGCAAATCCTCGATACGGGGGCATACCCTTCTGGCTTCATCCACCAGCGGATCGGAACCTTCCTTGTAGGCGCCAACGCTGATGAGATCCCGGACCGATTCCACCGCCGAAAACAGGCGGCGACCGCGTTGGGCGAGGGCGAGATGCCGCGGCTCCGCCACTTCCGGCATGCACCTCGACAGCGAAGCGAGCAGGTCGACGGCGGGATAACGGCCGCCTTCGGCGACCGCTCGGCTCAACACGAGATGGCCGTCCAGGATTCCGCGCACGGCGTCGGCGATGGGTTCATTCATGTCATCGCCCTCCACCAGGACCGTATAAAAAGCGGTGATCGCTCCACCCGCTTCGAGCGCTCCGGCCCGCTCCATCAGACGGGGCAAGGCCGCGAACACGGAAGGCGGATATCCTCTTGTCGCGGGCGGTTCGCCAAGACTCAGTCCGATTTCCCGGAGAGACTGGGCGAAGCGGGTGACCGAATCCATCAACAACAGGACTTTCCCCCCTTCCGCCCGGAACGATTCCGCGAGGGCCGTCGCCGTCAGCGCCGCCTGGACCCGAAGCGCCGGCGGCTGATCCGATGTCGCCACCACCACCACCGAACGGGCCCTTCCCTCATCGCCCAGAACTTGCTCCAAAAAGTCCCGTACTTCGCGTCCCCGCTCACCGATCAATCCGATGACCACCGCGTCCGCGCGGGCCCGCCGGGCCATCATGCCTAGAAGGGTGCTCTTCCCCACTCCGCTTCCGGCGAAGATGCCCAGTCTTTGGCCGATCCCACAAGTCAGGAAGCCGTCGACGGCCGCGACGCCCGTTTCAAAGCGTTCCTTGACCCTGGCCATTTCAAGCGGGTCCCGCATACCTTGCCAGGGATGGACCCCGATCCGCTTAAGGCCTTCGGGAAGCGTCTTCCCTTCCAAAGGGCGTCCGAGCGCGTCCAGAACATGCCCGAGCAGAGGCCGCCCGAAAGGGACCTCCACGCTTCTCCCGAGCGCGGCCACCCTTTCCCCCGCTCGAAGACCCCGCACGTCGCCCAAAGGCGAAAGCAGGGCCTTGCCCGCGTCGAATCCGACCGCCTCAGCCCACAAACCCTGCTCCGGAGCTCCGATTTCCGCCAGTTCTCCCAGGTTCATGCGGACCCCTTCGGCCTCCAACAGGGGCCCGCGGGTTCGGACCACCATGCCCACGGCCCGCCAAGGCGATTCCGTCTCTTCGCCCCGCGCCGCCGCGAGCGCGACCCTTTGAAAATCGGTCGGCAGCGCCTTCAAAAATTCCCCGGCCGTCCGCAACGCGGCCTCTCCCGGAGCCAGGGCCGGATCGGCTTCGACCCGGATGCGTCCGTCCGTTCCTAAAGCCTCCGACACCTGGGGAGCCAAGGTCGGCTCGCACGAAAGCACCAAGGGCCCTTCCTCGCCCCGGGCCAACGCCTCTTCCGCGATGCGGAGCGCCGCCGCCGCGACAGCTTCAGGGTGGGCTCCGGAACAGAGCGCCTTCGCGGAGGCCTCCAAGCGCCGGGCGAACTCCTCGCGCATCGATCGCACGAGGGAATCCTTCAACGCGTTCCATTCCGCTTCGGCCCTTCGCAGAACCGCCGCCAAAGCTTCGAGCCGCTGCGTGGCTTCGGCTTCCCCGACCGCCTTTCCCTGGCGCCAGGCTTCCTGCCGCAAAAGCTCCTCGGCCTCCGCTGCTTTACGGGATTGCGCCTCAGCCCGCCGTGCGGCTTCCGCCGCCTCAGCTATCCGCCGGTTTTCCGCCTCCTCGGCGGACTCACCGGCTTGGCCCTGCCCGAAGGCCCTGGAAATTAAGCGTCCCGACTCTGTTTCAGGTCGGTTGCCAAATTCCGGGCGCACGGCGAAGGCGCCCTCGGCGAGCGTCAAGCCCCGGCGAATGCGGCTTCGCGGAGGCAGGCTCATTCGTCCCCCCGATTCACGACCAGCGCTCCGTCCTTTTCCAGCTTCGCCATGGTCGCCATGATCTTGTCCTGGGCCTCATCGATCATGGACTTCCTCACCGAACCCAGGATTTCCATCTCTTCCTTGAGCATTTCGCCGCCGCGTTCCGAGAGATTGCGCGTCACTTTCTCAAGAACCTCTGCCGTGCTGCCCCGCAACGCCGTGGCGAGTTCCCGGGTTTCAACACCTTTCAACAGAGTCTGGATGCCTCGGTCGTCCACCAACAGCAAATCCTCAAAGGTGTACAACTGCTTCGAAAGCGCCTTGGCCGTTTCCGGCGCTATCTTTTCAAGCCCCTGGAGTACACGCGTTTTTGAACCCTGGCCCATCTTTTTGACCAAGCCGACCAGCGCGGGCATTCCGCCCGCCGGGGGAAGCTCCGCTGAAAGCATCTCTTCCGCCGCCAAAGCCAGGCGATTTTCCAGGCTCTCGATGACCGGCCGTTTGGGGGGGCGATCCTTGAGGGCGACGATCCGCATCGCCACCTCGGCACGTTCATCCGCCCCAAAGGCCTCCAACACCTCCTTGCCGCTGTCCACGGGAAGATACGCCAGCACCATGGCCGCCACCTGGGGATGCTCCCGGGCGAGCAGGGCCTTCAAGATGCGCGGCGGGAGGGCCCGAAGCGTCCCGAAGGGACGGTCCGGCATTTCCGTTTTCAGTGAAAGCAACGCCGCCTTGGCGGCGGGAAGTTCGGAACAGGCCGAAAAAAGGTGTTCCGCGGCTCGCGCTCCGCCTTCGAGGCTGGCGGATTCCTCCCGGACCAGATCCCGGAAGTCCCTAAGCAATTCCTCTTTGCGCCGTTTTTCCATACGGGGCATGCGCGCCATCTCCAAGGACAGCAGACTCGCTTCCTCAGGATCGAGATGGTTGAGCACCTTGCGGGCCTGCTCCACCGGCAAAGCGAGCAGGGTGGCTGCGGCTCTTTGGCGCGAGCTGATCGACAGGACTTCAGCGGGCATGTTTACCTCAGTTATTCATCATCCGACGGAGAACCTCGGCCGCGGACGCCGGGTACTGTTCGACGAGCTGCTGCAGTTCCACTTCCGGGGCCGGCTGGGGCGCCGAGTTCGAAAAAGCTTCGGCGGCCGTCGTCGGAACAGGGCCGGGCGCCGCGGCACTCCTGGTTTCGACGTTCTGTTTAGGGGGAGCCGCCAAGCGCAAGGCCTTCCACGCCAACATCGCCAGGAATATCGCGGCGACCGCGGCGACCGCCCAGGGCGCCAAGGCCTGGACGAGCATCATCTGCCGCTGTTCCTTTCCTGCCTTTTGAAGCGCGGCCGCGTCGACATCGGCCTTTTGTTTCGCCGCCACCAAGGCCTGCGCCGGGATCACCGAAAGGCTCATGGCGTCCCCGCGGGTCGGATCCAAGCCCACCGTTTTACCCACCGCGTCCTGGAGCGCATTGAGTTCCGCCGGCGGAAACGCCTGCTTCAGGAGGACCGATACCGACACTTTTTTCAGGGCGCCAGCGCCCTGGGTGATGTTTTGGACGGTCCGGTTCAATTCATAGACCACCCTTCGATCGGAGCGGCTTCCCCCTTTTTGCGCCTGGCTTTGGGGATTCCCCGCGGCGTTGGAGGCAAGGGTCCCCGCGCCGTTGGGAACCGCGATGGCTCCATTCGGGTTCCCGTTTCCGCCGTCCGATGAGGAACTTTGCTGCTCCTCCCGAATCAGACCGCCCTGTTTCGTGGGCGCTTCGTAAATTTCCTTGGAAACCGTCTGATCGTCGAAATCGAGTTCCGCGTGCACTCGGACGATGGCCTGATCGGGCCCAAGCGCCTCGTCAAAAAGGGACTGGACCTGGTCGTGGAGATGGCGTTCGAGCTTGCGGGCCGCATCGATGTGGGTGGCCACGCCCGCGGCCCCGCCGCCGGCTCCCGGCCCGAGATCGTGGCCTTCGGTGTCGATGATGGCGACAGCTTCCGGCTTCAAGCCCTCGACCGCGTGGCTCACCAGATGGGCCAGCGCCGCGGCCTCGCTTTCGTCGAGCTGGACTCCCGGCTGGAGCTTCAGCAGAACCGAAGCCGAAGAGGGCTGTTCGTCCCTCGAAAACATCTGGCGTTCCGGGATCACCAGGTGCACGCGCACCCCTTCGACGCCCCGGAGCGAAAGGATCGTGCGTTCCAACTCCCCTTGCAGGGCCCTCAGCCTGTTGACCCTCGCGGATTCTTCGCTCAAGAGAAGGTTGTTTTCGTCCAGGAGCTCGTAACCCCGCCCCTGGCCCAAGGGCAAACCCTGGGAGGCGAGAGCCAGCCGCTGCTCGTAGACCATGGCGTCGGGAACTTGGATTTCGGTGCCGTCTTTGGCGAGACGGTACGGCACCTTCGACGCCTTGAGCTTCTCGGTGATCGCGCCCGCGTCCCTCGCCTCCAATCCGGTATACAGCACCGCCCACCGGGTCCTGCCGACGAGGAGAAAAATGCCGCCCGCTAGGATCAGCATCAGCCCGGCCGCCGCCCACAATCTCTGCCTGCGCGCCGGTTCCAACCCGTGGTAATAGCCGTTCCAACGGCCGAGCGCCCGGGCCCAAGGATCCTTCTCTTCCGGCTTCATGCCTGAATCCGGGTTAACTCGTTGAGGGCGTCAACCAGGCGGTTACGCAAAGCCGCCAAGGTTTCGACCGACAGGGACGCCTCTTCCGCGGCCGCCATGACTTCGTGCAGGGGCACGTCCTCGCCCCGGGCGAACGCCGACTCCAATTGGGCCGCCTTGCGCTCCTGGCCTTCAGCGTTGTCCAAGGCCTGCAAAGCGTCTTCGAAACCCCCACCCTTCGACGCGGAAGTCCCCGAAAAACCGGCACCATCCGCGGGCGACGCCCCGTCCAAGCCAAAAACCCGGCCAGCCTGGCCCGCTGTTGCGATGCCGGACCCACCCTGAAGAGCGTTGACGGCCATAGCCGGATCGATCGCCACGGTTAGCGTTCCTTCAGCGGCAGGTGTTGCAGTTGGTATCGCATCGCTAGTATCCTGGCGCAGGCGGTGTAAAAACTGTCCGTCACCGCCATCGAACCGGTTTCCTGGACCAAATCGGGCGATCCGCCCCGAATTTCGTGGGCCATGGGATTTCCGCCTTCCGCCTTAAGGGCGGCGTCGAAATCCAGGTCGACCCTTTCGTAACCGGGCGTATTCAGATTCGCCAAATTTGAGGCCAACAGGCTGTGGCGCGCCGCCGCAACGTCCAAGGCTTGCTTTAACGCGTCGTTGGAGGCGTCGACCCGCATGGCTCAAACCGCCACGGACTGGAGCGTGGCCCGCAGGAACCGCCTCGACCGTTCCACGTTCCGGAGGTCCTCGCTCAACAGCGTTAGCCGCAATTGCAGGATCCTTTCGTTGTCCTGGTGGAGCCGCTGAAGCACCCGCAGTGCGAGCATCAGCCTGCTCTGGGCGTCTTTGACGCCAGCGTCCGAACTGCCGTCGGCCCTTTGGCGGCTGTCAAACAGCTCCGTGGCGTGCAAATCGACGTTCCGCATCAGCTCGGTTTTCCGGGCTTCGAGCCGGTTCAAGGTGTCCGGTGCGCTATCGAGCATCTCTTCGACAGGCTGCTTGAGGCACTCTTGGCTCTGCTCTTCGAGGCGGACCAGCCCCTGGATGTCCTGGAGCAGTTGGGTGATCTTGGATACGATTTCGTTCTGGGGGATGTCGGCCATGGTTCCTCCTGCGTGGGCACTTACTAATTTTGCAGGATTCGTGCCAAGACCTTGTCGACATCGAGGCCGGAAACTTGAGGCCCCGCAACGTCAAATTTTAAGGTACTCGCTCTTGCTCTCCCGGCCCGGAGCCGGTCTTCCATAGTCAGGGGTTTTTACCGGGAAGCGGGCTCTCTCAAATCTCCAAAGCGCGGCGCATCATCTCCTTGGCGTTGGCAAGCGCCACCGCGTTGGCCTCGTAGGATCTGCTCGCCATCGTCAATTCTGTCATCTCCTGGGCCAAATCCACGGCGGGATAGGCGACCATTCCATGGGAATCGGCGAGCGGATGACCCGGCTCGTACTTCATCTCCGGAACCCGGTTCTCCTGGACGACGTCCGCGACCTTCACCCCTCCTTTACCATCCGGATTTTCCTCAAAGACCACCGTCTCCCGTTTATAGGGGCCGCCTTCAGGCGTGCGCACGGTCCGGGCGTTCGCCAGATTGTTCGAGATGACATCCATCCAAGTGTTCTGCGCTTCAAGAGCGGATAGGGACACCTGCAGGTCGTTCCACATGGTCACTCCTCTCGGGCCTTCATTCAGCCCAACTGCCAGGTTCCGGATTCGGCGAGACCTTCGTACACCCTCATTTTTTCGCGAACAGTCCTCACTACGCGCCGTAGCGAAGGCAAGCGAGCGTCCTCCAGCGCGAGCAGTTCCCGGGAATCAAGGTCCAAATCGGTGCGCACCGCTTCGGCCAAATCGCGGCCGGCGACCGCAGCCTCGCACAAAACGTCGGACAGCCGGATCAAGGCGGCCAGAAGCGCGAATGGCCCGGCCGAAACAGGATCGTGATGGCAGGCGATCGCCACGCACACGTTTTCGGGAAGATCCCACTTGGCGGCCATGGCTTGACCGAGTTCGGCGTGGTCGAACCCCCAAAGCCTGCGTTCCGCCTCACACTCCGGCAGGGATTCCTCCTTTTCCAATCGGATCGCCGCGTGAAAATATTCGGGATAGTGGGTGAGCACGAGCAGCTTGCCGGAGTCGTGCAGCAGCCCAGCGAGATACGCGCCCGCGTCCGGGGTCTCGCTACCGTCGGAGGACGGCAAACCCAAGGCCCCGACAAGCTCCTTTGCGCAGATTCCGGAGCTCAACGACGAAACCCACAATTCCGCCTGGTCGCTGCCGTCGGGCGAGGAGAACAAGCCCTGGATATAGAACGAAAAAAACACTTCCTCCAAGGCCCTGCGACCGAGCAGGACCACGGCCCTCTCCGCCTGGAGCACTTTGTTCGGCTGGCCGTAAAACGAGGAATTGGCGAGGCTCAGCACCTTGCCCGACAAAGCGCTGTCGGACTCGATCCATCCGCCGATCTCCCGGGCGGAGGCGTAGGGTTTGGACATCGTCGCCATGCACCGTTCCATCACCTTATGGAAGGGCGGCAGTCGTTCGATCAGTTTGACGAGCCCGGGCAGGGCGGGGGGACGTTCCACATCGGCCTCTCAGATTTCCGCGTACGCGGTCATGCCGCGGGCAGGCGCCTGTTCCCAGGCGAGACCCTCCGGCAGGAGAACGGACATCCAAGCCCCCTCCGGCGGCGGCGAGCCTTCGAGCACCGACGCGCAGGCTTCCGCCAGCAAGACCTGGTCGAAAGCCGTTTTGCACGCGGGCTTTTCGCATCCATTCATCAATCTGCAAGGGGCGCACGCCGGGGGGTCATAGACGCACAGGTGTCCTGTTCCGTAGGGGCCGGTTTCGAAGGGTTGGGCCGTGCCGAAAAAAGCGGAAACGCTGGGAACGTCCAGCAACGCCGCGAAATGGATCGCAGCCGTGTCCCCGCTCAGGACTAAATTTGAGGCTCCCACCACCGCAGCCGCCTCGCTGAGCCCGGTCTCGCCCGCAAAACAGGCTCCTTTTAAGCCCGCTTTTAGGTTCGCTTCGATGCCTGCGCGCTCCGCTTCGGAGCCGATCCAGGCGTATCGGGCCCATGGAATCCGGTGCTGAACCGCCTCGATCCATGAAGCCTGAAGCCCGCGAAACGCCCTGGACGTGCCCGCCTGGATCGTGACAATCGGACCGTTCCCTGGGAGCCGGGATTCCAGGAGTTCCGCGGCCTTTAAGCGGGCCGTCCTGGGGATATGGATGCGGCCTCTTCCACAGGACTCCAAGCCCGCGATCTCGAGAAAGTGATCGACCAGGTTTTTGCGGTGGTTTTTACGGTCCTCGACCGCCTTGACCAGCGCCGCAGCTCCCGTCCCTAAGAGGCGCTGCCCTCCCTCCGGGGGGATGACCGGCCCCAAGGTCGCCGGATTCTCCAAGGCTCCGGCGATCCTTTGGCCCAAAACATCCTGGTGAAGATTCACCACAAGATCGTAGTCTTCGCTATGAAGACGCTCGATCGCCGCCGCTGAAAGGTAGAGCGCTTGCAGGGCGTCCCCCTCCTTCAGCAACATTCGCCGCAGACTCGGTCGGGGAAAACGCAGCACTTGGTCGATATCCGGGCACAAAGCCGCCGCCTCGGCCACCATCGGATCCGTCAACAAGTCCAGACGGGCGTCCGGAAACTCGGCTCGTAGCCCTTTAAACACCGGAAAGGACTGGAGCACATCGCCGATCCGGTAAAGTTGGACGACCAAAATGCGTTTCAAGGGTTCTCCTCGCTTAGAACCTTCAGTCCCAGGCAGAGGTGGGCATGGGCCAAGGCCAAAGCGGGCCCTTCCAGGCGCTTTTCACCGCTCAAGGCCTTGCCGATGAGTTCCTCGGCGAGCTCCTTAATCGGTACGGCTCCGTCGGTCCTCTTTTGGCGGGCGAGCCAGGCCCCGCCTGAGGTGGCGAGCCAGGCCGCATCCACACGGGCTCCCTCGGCTTCCCGACCGGTCCACACCTGGACTCCGGCCAATCCCAGCGGCGTGCGCCCGTCCTGGAGATGGGCCAAGGCTCGCAACACGGCGCTCGGCTCCAGATCATCCATTCTCCCGCTCCCCGCCTGCAAGGCGAGGCTTCCCGGGAGCAGGGGGCCGCTCTCCTGGGGATACGTGGGACCGAACAAGCCGAGACACGGTGTACCGACGGCCGTGGCCAGATGCAAGGGGCCGGTGTCGCCGCCCACGGCGACACCACAACGCCGTAAAACGGCCGCCGTCTCCTCAAAAGTGAGCTTTCCGGTCAGATCGTCGACGCCCGGCAACCAGCTAGCGAGCAAACGTCCCCGCTCGGCGTCCTGGGGGCCGCCCAATACCCAGACCCTGCCCCGCGGATACAGGCGTTGCCAGCCCCGCAAGAACACCCTCCACGAGGTGAGCCCCCAGCGCTTGCTTGCATCGCCGGCACCCGGCAGCACGGCCAAACGTTGGGCACGCGGGGTCCCTGGAAGAAGATTCTCCGCGCGCTCGCGGGCGGAGGGCGGTATGGAGAAACTCAGACGGGCCCGGGGCGGCCTCAAAGCGGCCGGCAAAAGGCTTAAATACCCCTCCGCAGCGTGTAAGCCGTCGTCTCCGCGGTCGGAAAAGTGCCGCAAATGCCGCATCAACACTTCGCCACCGGTTTTCAGGACGATTTCACCGTCCTTGAGGCCGAAGCCCCGTATATCCCGCGCTCCGACGAGATCGGCGATCGTCACGGCAAGTAAATTCGGTTGCAGGCTGTAGACCTCGTCAAAACGTTGTTCCCGAAGAGCCTCCGCCCAGGCCAATGCCTCCCCAAACGCGGCCGCCCTTTCCGAGGGCTCCTCCAGGCGCCTGGCCCAATCCTGATGGGGCAGGATCCAGCACCGCGCCAAACCCGCATGACCCGCGACCGCCGCGGCGCATCCCTTATCCACCAAATAATGCGTTTCGTGGGGGCCGCCGAGCGCTTCGACCAAGGGGGTGGAAAACAGGACATCCCCTAGGTCGCACAGATTGACCACCAGAATCTTCACGGCAGCTCCCCCCGTAACCGGGCGCCCTGGACAAGCCGCAACCATGGCGGCAGGCCGTCACCCGCGGAAAGGTTCCTTGGCTTGGCTTCGGACACGGTTCGAATCCAGGAACGCGCCCATTCCCTGCCGCCGGGCTCCGAATCGAGAACGCCTTCGGTGACGGCCGCGGCAAAGGCGCCGCCGCCAACCCAACCCGACTTTCCGGCGGCTGCGAGTTCCGGATTGGGCGGTCCAAACAGGAAACGAACCCGTTTCCTGTCGAAAAGGCTCGAAAAATCAAGGCAATCGAGACCGTAACTGAACGCTTCGGAGCTGGGATCCGCGATCCATAATCCCACCGACGGCGGCAGCATTTCAGCGGCCGCCAAGGCCGGCCACCCCAATCCCGTCCCCAGTAGGAGACAAGCGGACAGCTCGGGAATTTTCCCGTTCAGCCAATCGGATGACAAGGCGGCGTCCAGGGCCCTTCGGGCTTGGCCCTGCGGATCGACCATGGAATGCAACAGGCTGACCCTCCCCTGGGAGTCCCGACGCCGAAGCGTCCAAGCGCCCTGGTTCCCCCGGCGAAGCTCAAACAGGCCCGGCTCCGGTTCGTGCTCAAGCCGTTCCGCCAAGGCGGGATCGTGTCGGGAAAGTCCCCGAAGATTCTGGCGACGCCACCTCATGCGGCTCTCATTTTGAACCCTCCGCAGGGTTCGAACATTCCGGAGACGCTACGGGCAAGGTCAGGGCATGATTCCGAATCGGCGCCGGCGACATCCCGGCGAACCAGCTTCCCGCTGGCCACCCAGGCGTCATGATCCACCGTAAGCCCCGGAAGGATCACGCTTCCGGCTCCGATTTTCGCGCCGCCCAGCACCGCCACCGGTCCGTCCTTCCAGCGGCGGGCCGAAACCGGAATCCTCGGATTGCTCATCCACCCTTGGATGAAATTGCGTGAACTCGTGTAAAGCGCGCAGCGTTCGCCCAATTCAGCCCCGTCATCGATCAATATCCTTCCGCCGCGCCCTAAAAGAAGGCTTCCCGCTCCGAGGCGCACTCCGTGACCGAGGCGTATTCCGTCCTCGCCCGCGTCCAGGACGGACTGAGGGCCGATTTCGACGCCATCTCCGAGCGAAATGCGCGAGGAACTAAGCAGCAACGCGCCCCGGGCCACCCGCACGTCTTTTCCGCAGGATCTCAGTCCCAGCGCTTCCAACTCTTCGGGGGTAAGCAAGGGCGTCATAGGTCCGCCTTTAGAAAAGCCGCCGCAACGTATTCGACATCTTCGCGGGAAATTTCGTTGTGGAGCGGCAAGCTCAGCGCACGGGCCGCGACCGTTTCGGTGACCGGCAAAATCCCCGAACCAGGGGCGTCCGCTTCCAGATGATGCGCCGGATGCCTCCGCTGAGTTTCGATCCCGGCCTGGGCCAGCGCCAAGGCAACCTTTTCCGGGCGGTCCAAGAGAAGCACCGCGGAAGCTCGCGCGGCCCGAGCCCCAGTTGGAACGGCCTGCCATTCGCGTCCCGGAATGAGCTGCCGATACAGGGCGGCCACTGCGTTGCGGTAGGAAACGGCTTGCTCCACTTTCGGCACCTGGATTCCCGCGATCAAGGCCTGGAATTCGGGAAGCCCGACTCCAAAACCCAAGGGAGAGGGGCGACGGTACGGATCAAAACGGGCGGCATCGCGGCTGTCCCGAAAATAGACCACCGCTCCGTCACCGCAGTGCAAAACGCCATCTCCCGAAAACGAAAAGACCCCCGCATCCCCGAATTCCGAAAGGGCTTCGTTTTTCCATTGGGCGCCGAAGGCTTCCGCTGCGTCGAAGACCAGACGCAGACGCCGGTGTCGGGCGATGGTCTCCAATGCCAACGCGTCGCAAGGCACCCCAAAGGTGTGCACCGCCAATATCACTTTGGATTTCCGGGTGACCCTTCTGGCTACTGAATCCGGATCCATCGTGAAGGTTTCGGGATGGATGTCACAAAACATCGGTTTCAATCGGTTCCAGACGATCGCCCGCAGGCAGGCCTCCGGTGCGAACGAAGGGACCAGCACTTCATCTCCTGGCTCAAGGCAAAGCGCCTGCAACGTCAGAGCCAAGGCGATTTCATAGGAAATGACCGCAAAGAAACGGCGATCGCTGGAACAGTACTTTTGGATCTTTTGCTCCAAAGCCCTTTGGTGAAACTGAGCGCCACTGTTGATCCCGTCCTCCCACCACGACCGCACCAGTGGGCAAGTATCTTCCCATTCAGGCAAGCTCGGGCGTTGGAGCGGAATCTTCCAATAGGCTCCTTGTCCCCTGCCTGATGGCTGGCCAGGGGTCGAAAAAGCGAAGGGGGCTGCAAAGGAAGAGGCTTCCATCATGCGGGGGGCTCCTGCGGGAACGAATGCAACCAACACTATGCAGGATTAATGCCAAGAAATACGGGCTGAACCACGTGTTCGAAAGCGTTTTCAGGTCAGGGAATTTCCGATTCCTAAAGGTTCCTTACCCAAACTGAGGAATCTCTGCACTCGTCCTGGAAAAGATCGGCAATCCCAAAGTTTTCAACGCGGTCTCCAGGCGATGTTCATAAGTGTGTTCCGCGGCGACTCGCTTCCGGGCGGCCGCCGCCCGCCGACGCCTGCCATCCGGGTCCCTTAAGAACCGCTGGATGAGCTCCCGGAGTTCCGCCACGGTACTGAACACCGGTATCTCCAAATCTTCGACGAACGCCGCCGGAAGATCCCGACGCCGATCGCAAATTTGGAAGGAGCCGCTCGCCGCGATCTCGAAAGTGCGCGGATTGACGTAATCCCCCTCGGGATCCACTCCGTGCAAGCAAGGGCTCGAATGCAGATTAAGGTTCACCGCGCTTTGCCTGAACAATTCGATGCCCTGCGCCTCGCTCAATCGGGAGCCATCGCGGACATGGTTCTTCAATTGGGGGGTGGCGGATTCCATCCAACCCTCCCCAAACAACTCCAGCGGCAAGTCCGCCAAGGCCTCAAAAAAGCGGATACGATTGGCGTACGGAGCCCCGAAAAACGAAAGAGGATGGCTCGGTTCCGGAGGAAGCGGCGCGGCGCAAAAATCGGACGCGGCGCATGCCGGCAAGGGATCGAACACCGACACTCCCAGGGACGCGAGCGCGTCGGCAAAGGCGCCGCCCTGCATCGGAAAAAACGCGTCCACCGCTGGGGCGATATCCCGCCAGGTTCGCCGCACACGGTAATCTTCGCAAAACCAATAGGCGCTGAGGATGCCTTGCCGGCTCAAGGTGCGGAGCGCTCCAGGCCCCAAGGGGGCTTGGGCTAAAACCCAAACCGCCTGCGGTTTCGAGTCCATCACCGCCTGGAGGCATTCCTGCTCCAAGTTCCGGAACAAGGCCTCACCATCGCCGCGTTTCATGGCTGCCACGACTTCCGGCGCCCGGCTGGAGGGATCCACCCGCACCACCTCATAACCCAAGCGCTGCAACGCGATCGAACTACGGCGGGCCAGGTTCAGCGAGCCTCCATAGGCCGGATGGATCACGGCGATGCGTTTCACGTTTCGCGCGATCGCCGGAGGCGCGGAAGTTCCCCGGAAGCCCTTGGTATAGGCCAATTCAAAGGTCCGGCGCATCGACGCATCCGTCAGGGCGCTGACCAGTTCCTCGCCGGACATGCCGGCAACCTGGGTTCCCTTGAGCGCGGTTCGTTCCACATTCGCCAAAGACA